>Ga0255059_10000154_pt1 | contig 13809 bp, 16 predicted proteins | sample 176RNAGHGlowgp2_FD_183551 | JGI IMG/M metagenome (GOLD analysis project Ga0255059, IMG submission 183551) | Metatranscriptome of sheep rumen microbial communities from Palmerston North, Manawatu-Wanganui, New Zealand - 1766 RNA GHGlow gp2... | ecosystem: Host-associated > Mammals > Digestive...
ATTTTAGCCCTGAAAACCTAATCTGGATTGGTATTCCAGCAGGGCACTACGCAGCACCGTCTGTTACAGGAGTGACACCTTAATAACCGGTTAATTTGTTTTTGATTATGAAGAATCCTAGAATCACTCAAGAAGAAATTGAGATAATCAAAAAGGCGCAAGCAGGTGATGAACTTGCTTTTAGTACACTATTTAAAAGATATAAAGGGTTTGTCGAACAAATCCTGTACCGTTACATAAAAGATATGGACGAGGCCAAGGATATGGCTAATTTTGTCTTTTTAAAAGTGTATGAGAAACTCTCGATGTTCTCAAACTATGAATCCTTTGGAGGATGGTTGAGAATACTAACTAATCACATTGCTGTAGATTATCTACGAGAAACTGAGAATAAGCGAACGAAGTTAGGTTCAGAAGACGATAGACTGTCGTACGATGAGCCTAATGATTATGCAGAAAATGATCTAGTCAATCAAATTACGTATAATCAAATCTTAAGCGAATTCAAAAAACTCCCAGAATCCACTCGTAAGGTATTCGAGATGTTTTATCGTGATAATCTAAAGATTGATGAGATTAGTGAAGCGCTGAATATCCCGAAGGGAACTATTAAGTCAACATTGTCGAGAACTAGGCGCAAGATTAAACATTCAATTACTTAAAATTATGGCAGCTTTAACGACAGCAGTATGCCTTGGTCTTTTGACCATATTTGCTATTTGCATAGCACGTATGTTTGAAAGCAATAAGGTATTCTGGACATTGCTCACGTCATTGATGATGGGCTTTGTAGTTGCTACTATCTCTTGCAAGAGTAGTCGCAACGAGGGAAGTAAAGCTACTACGATGCAGGTACAGCCCACACAGGCGTTGCCAACGACATTGGGTTCATTGATGTACCTACTTACGGATGATTCGTTGGCAACATCCGTGGAGGTAACTCCGAAACCTGTGAGTCAGGCTAACCTACCTACATCGTACAACTTTACTTTGAGTGATGCCTCTGGGGTGACTCAGAGTCAATACTTCCACGTTCTACCAAATCCACCAAATGAGGTAGAGATTGTAAATGACTCATGAAAGTCATCTTACAACAGTATCGGTTACAGTTAAGAGATCTGACCAATCTCAAGTATTTAACACTTTAACATTTATCAAAAATGGCAAAGAATGATAAGAAAAGTGCTGCAAAAGAGGCATTCAAGAAGGAGAATGATGCCAAGCAGCAGAAAATAGACGTGATTCAGACAGGAGACTTGATGAATCACTTTGCTCAGGAAGGAACTACAAAGTCCACTCTGAGCCCCGACGCCACTGTCATGGCCTTAAACGGTCTTAAGACAATGGTGCACGACAATCCTAACGCCGCAGCATACTACGGTATGTCTGACGACGCAGTAAAGCAACTCAACCAGTTCACTCTGGCCGGTTTCGCAACGATACTTGCTATCGAAGTTGAAACCAACAAGAGCCAGTTTGCACAGCGCATGCTTGAAAAGCAGCCTGAGGCAATCAACGCTATCTCAGAGTTTACTGGTGTGCGCATCAATCTTAAGGCCCTGCCTGCTCCCGACAAGGACGGCATGGTAACTGTTCCGTCCACTGCTATCGAGGTCTCTGAAGAGGCTAAGAAGAAAATCAAGGAGGAGAACAAGAAGATTGAGAAGAGCACTCCGACTACGAATCCTGTAGAGATTAAGGATGAAGACCAGCTGAAGGCTTCGCTCATTCACATTCTCGCAAAGAGCTCCGAGAATCCCGACGGAAAGATTCACACTGTGACCAACTTCTATCGCGGTTATCTCACCATTCAGGCCAACAGGGCTGAGAACAAGGAAGAGGCTCTGCAGAAGGTGAAGAACATGAGTCGCAGCGAACTCTTGAACGAGATTGCAACGCTCGTTGGTCCGTGTCCTTTTGCTCTTGAGGGTATTGGAAAGATGTTTCGCAACCTCATGGTTAAGTCCGGCTCCGTCATCACTCCGTTCTGTCTTTATCGTCGTACCGCTAAGAATACCGATAAGGATCCCGTGGACGATGCTTTCGTGGCTGACGTTGTCAAGACATTGATAACGTGGTCCTGCAATAGCGTCATTGCACAAGCAACCAACTCTATTGCCGATAGCGAACGCATGATCAAGAAGAATCAAAAGATCATCGACGAGAGCAAAGATGAGAACGAGGTTACTATCGCAAAGACAGCGCTAAGGTACGGAGAGAGTCAGAAGGATCGCTCGCTTGCAATCATCGAAGAGATGAAAGCAACTCTTGAGACTATGAACACCATGTCTCTGAATGAGGTTGACAACCTAATCAGCAATTACAACGCTGAAGATACTGAGAGCGAAGCTTACAAGCAGGCTCATCAGATCGTAGACAACATCATCAAGACCTACTACAAGGGTATCGACTTGGAAAAGGTTGATAAAGACCAGTTGTTGAACAACGTTCAGCAGCGTGCTGGTATCATCATCAATCTGTTCCGTGATCCTCTGTCTCGTTCTATCGCTTATACCGAGGCTAATCTGACAGAAATGAAGGAGAAGGCCGAGGAAGCTCCGAAGAAATAGTAACGTAGTCGGCAACATTGTAAATCATTATCAAAATGAAATTGACAACAAAAAATTGTGTTCTTTCTATACTCGGAACTATGTTCTGTTTGATGGGATTACTCTTAGGAGTATTCCTGGATATGAAAGAAACATCGCCGTCGGGCTTTTCTAAGCATCAGACGTTAAGTGCAGCTACTGTACCTGTTAGTCAGGTATCAATGTTGCCACTTGATCTCCAGTTGGATCTGGGGAAGAAGACACAGTTAACGGACGACACTGTGAAGCATGACACTGTCTATGTTCCACAGCCTGAAGTCCTAGTAATTAACAAAACACGCCAGAAGGTTGATCGTCCTAAAGGCGTTACAGATGTGGCTTGGGTGATGCTCACTCCAGAGCATACGTCTAAGTCCTCTGTCAAAAAATCAAAGATTGCGGATCGTGAGGAGCAACCCGCTGAGCCTGATGTAAGATCTCCTGAAGTTCCTACTATACAGTTAATTGTTGACGGACAAACTGTATACTCTAAAGACGATAATCACTCCACAGGGGGATCACAGTAAAATTACTGTGGTCCCAGCCCGAAGGGCACCTGTTTAGTGCACCTAAGGGACTGGTCTCATTAGCCAGGCACGAAATTTAAATGGTACGACTTAATCCGAGAATATGTTAGCCCGCTCAACGGGTGAGAAACTCAAAAGGTAGGATAAAATGCTATAGCGTAACGGGTACCAGGTTACGAGAAAAATCTATAGTAAGTAGGGATAGCGTTGTATCAACCCTAACACATATATCAACCAGTAAAGTTCTTTATGCTTTATTAGATTTTACTCTAGGATGCAATGTGGAGATATATGTAAGGAAGACGCGTAAGTCGCAAGAAGCGCAAAACTGAACCGTATCGTGAGATCTATTACAAGGATACATAGTAGTAGAATAACGTCACACGAGTTGCACATCATATTGGCCAAAAAGTATGATGATGTATCAAAGTAAGCTGTAGCCAGTGTTCCATGTCTCCAAAACATGTAAGAAGGGTGAAAAATATCTGAGTAAAGTATATTGTGAGGATAATACTCACAAGCTGCATGGTAAATGTGGCGCCTATGTAAATCTCGTCAGTTCGATTCTGACATCTTCTATTCTGGGTAACGTACATATCTGAAGAAGTGAATACGCGAAGATAGGTAGGGGAAAGGAGAGTAAAACGGCTGATTACGTTGAAGATGACCGCCAGGCCTTGGTCGTTCATGCGGTATATAAAAGTAGAATGACTACCAGGGTAGGGCAACCCCCGAAGTCCAGGTGGACGCGCGGATGAAGCCCGCGTAGAAAGGCTATTTCAAAGGCAACATGTACTAGTAAGCAAGTATTAATGTTGTAGTGTGATCTATGTATTGAGGAAATGCAGCATAGTAAGGTGACTCCTTGACAGTCAATCAATTCTTATCCAGGTGGTCGATCCGACAGCTATACATTCCAGTATAGAAAGAAGTCGCCTCCTTGAAAGTGCAAATATAGTTAGATGATCAATTGTATAAACTAATCGTATAGTCCAGGCAGAGTAGTAAACTGTATACTATACGTGAACGTATACTCTTGAGGAGTAGATTCTAACAAAAAACAGCATGAGTAAAAACAATAGAGATAATTAACATGTTTAACAAAATTAATACACAGATATATAAGCATTAAGCAGCCATTTTATATTGAGTCAGACCGAAAGGATGTCCCCTGATAGGTATATTACGTTGTGTATATGTTAGCTCTCGTTGTATGAGAAGCAATATCGTATTGAGTGCCAACCGTTCCTGAGAAGCAAATCGACAAAATAGTAGGCCAGAAGTCTAGACAGCAAATCTAGATGGTGCGTCCGGACTATAAAGTCATATACATTGATGATGCAAGGCAGCTTTACCAACTGATTAGACGCAGTGATATAATCGTATGCAGGAACTACTACCGCCTGTCTCGCGGTGTGTACAAAGAAGGTAAAGTGGGTGATAAATCTAGGTGTATGAGGTGGAATTCCTCCAGTATTCGCGCACTATAAACAATGAGGCAAGCAAATGCCAATAGCCAAAAACAAGCCGTAGGGTTAATGGAGTTCTGGAGCTCTAGACCGTTCGATAACGAAACGTACTCCTCACGTACTGCACACGCACGCAGTGATAAAAACAGGAAAAGGTAAACAGTTAGTGTACGCCTTAAAGTATGCGACATTAGAGAAAATCTGTGGTTAAATAACAATCTGTGTGATTTTTTTGTAAGTAACTTGGGAAATATACTAACAAAGATATTACACATTACATTGCGGGGTCCTATGAGCATTAGTTACGAAAGTAAAATTTTGCCAACGGACGAAAAGACAATGAATTTAGTACCGTAAGGGAAAGTATTCATTGCATGTTTTACAAAGAATAAACATTATGGTTTCAATAGACTTAGCGTTTGAATACGCATATTTAGCTTTTAAAGTTTTAGATCCTGTTGATGATGATGGGCCAGGATAATTCTATCGTTGAATTCCCGTTGTATGAGTTGAGCTTCACTTAGAGGAATATAGAAATACAACTAGTCTCAACAGAAACGGTGCTTCCCATAAGCACAGCAACTGAAAACAAAATAAGTCAACAACCAACATCCATAAATAGAGCCGGTGAGCCGGATGTAACTTTTTTCTATTTTATGGTAACCCTGCACCTTGAAGCAGGAAAGTCTTAATCTTATCGTTGGTGGATCAACCACGATATCAAATAGGATAAGAAATGAAAACAATCGACGTAAATGTCATCCCGAACATAGTAACGGGAAACACTCAACTGATCTCTAAAGTCGGTGCAAACGTGGGTACACAAATATTCAAGGTTGACGTTCGCCTTGCGTGGCCCTGTGTAAACAAGAACGAATTCGAGGCTGAGAAGAAGAAGTATGACACCGGTGAGAAGAAGGGCTTCATTCTGAACCGTTCTCCGCGCCGTCTCATTGCAAAGAATATCTTGATCGCTGGCGTATGCCTAGTCAAGGATGTTGACGATGACGTTTGTATCGCTATCAATCCGCATGATGACGGTACCGCTGACATGATTCTTCCGATCAACGAGCACACTCTCGACGTAATGGGCAAGACAACAGCCGACGCTGTATCTGAAGCCATTAAGGGCGAGAAGGATCACTTCTTCCTCGACGGCAAGGTTCTCGTGGCCATCATCAATGCTGCCATGAAGAAGGAGATTCAGTACCTTGAGGAGCATATCGAGGTGTGTAAGAAGATGGTCGCCACTCTGAAGGGTGACATCTCTATGAACGAGAAGAAGGCTCAGGATGTGGCTGATGCTTGGAACAACTCGCCTCTTCCTGTAAACGTTGAGATGCCCGCAGGTGTCAACGGCACCAATGTGCATCTGACAGTTAACGATACTACTGTGTAAGCATGAAGAAAGCCCTCTCTAACGGTGCAATGTGTTTAATGCACCTTTTAATGTCCGATGAGACTATCTCTAAGAAAGTCGAATTGGCTCCTGGAGATGGTAAATCATACACTAAGTACGATATCGAGCCCAACGGCATTGTTGTTCTTGGCGAAACTCGTTTTCGTTTGTGGAATCAACTGATTGGGTGTCAACGAAAGTTGTCATTTGAAAGTTGGGCATTAGCTGTATGGGATGCCCTTGTTGATCTTTCTGTCGGTGGTAACGCAAAAGCTATCGAAGAAGGATTAAGTGTTGAAATCGCCAAGAAGGCGCAGCGTAATGAAGATTATGAGTGGGTTGTTAAGCGGTTGTACGACTGCTACGATCATGTATGTAATAACAAAGGTGATTGCGAGTCTTCTGCGGGAGACCGGGACGTTAAGGGTTCAGGCGCTAACCTTCGTGAAGTATATGTGAACGGAGAGCCTATAACGATTAACATAAACGCTCAAAATCTCAAACGCACAGTGCGCGTTCCTGATGCTACTGGTCGATTATTTCTTAATTTTGACCTAGGTTGTACGGGAGTTCATGTGACGAAAGGATAATAATCCTGCGGGATTTAGCTTGTAATAGCTGCGGTTAGAACAAGCACCTTTTAATACAGAATGACTATGCGAATAGATCTTTATTGAGAGATTTTAAATTTTATATAAACAAACCTGAAAAGTACCTGCGGGTATGGGGAAGAAAGTCTTGCGGGACTATTCTTCCCAAAGGCTTGTTTTAGGTTTATAGTGAAGAGATTTACTATAAGTCACAGGTAAATGATGCTCGAATTCAATTTAATAGAAGTTTAACTAAATCAGTATATATATGACGAATAAATCAATTAAGTTGAATGCAGCAAAGATTATTAGTATTCGTAAGGATATTGACAATCAGAAGAAGAAGTTGTGGAATTTTATTATGGCCGAGAATCTTATGAGTAAGAAGGAGGTCAAGAATGGTTACCGCAAGCACGACTTGAAGGCTCTCTATAATGAGATTACTCAGTTGGCAGACAAGCTCGTGTACATTAAGGGTATGTTGGCTTATCTTAATATGGGCTATACTACATTTAGTGTGGAGGAGTTTAAGAAGACAAATAACTATAACATCTTTATGGCAAACGAGGCAAAGGAGCTTATTTCTAAGCTTATAGAGTTGATGAATAAGCATACTCTTGACCACAAGACTAAGGCTAAGAAGGGTCTGAAGAATATCTCAAAGGATGAGGTGTTTACTAGTGCCAAGATTACATCCATGATTAAGGATCTGCAGCTCAAGGCTAACGATTATGATAGTAACATGGATGACTTCAATAATAAGACTGATATTGCTATCGATGACAGCATTAAGTCTAAGTTTGAGATGGATGTTATCTTATAAACAATAAAAGATAGATCAGATGTTGGTGCATATGTGTAAAGAAACATATGAGCGGATCGTTCCCGTACTGATCACAAGTATTTCCCAAATATTATTAACGTTAAATCATTATCAAAATGAAAACAAAATATATACAAATAGTAGTTGAAGAGTTTCTAAGCAACAATCGACTCAATATGTACGGCAAGAACTACGATTTGGTTACTACGGTAGTCCACAATACTGGTTCTGGTGAAGAGATAGTATATATATTCAAGAAGAAGAATTTCTTCTCGCGACTAATTAACAAAATTTTCTAAACAATAAAGCATTATCAAAATGAGTAAGAACAATAAGGTGGAAACTGCTAAGAATAGTCAGACCACAGACAAGAATATACAGACTGAGAATACAACTGCTAAGGCATCAAAGGTGCCTACCGGCAAAGTAATAACTATAAAGGAATCCGATGCTCGCAAGAAGGCTCGTGAGGAACAGTATAAGAACTTTCGCGTAGCTGCTCTGAAGCGACGATGCAAGCGGATGAAGATATCCGATGAGGATACCAAGAAGTATGTAGAGGAGCTGATAAAACAAATAAACGCTCCTAACACATATCGTATACTGATATTCTTCAACAAGGAGGATATAAACATGGTGAAGGAGGCTATAAAGAATGCCAACCTTACCACAGACGTAATGTCTGACTCTCATATCATGATGACAGGAGACCAAAATACTCTTGGAATCTTACGAAGTATTATGCCACCGAAGGCGAAGATACATCAGTACGTAATAAAGAAGCCTTCTGTCCTGCCTGAACAGAAAAAGGAGGTTATAAAGAAGCCTTCAAACAATACTGCAGAAGCAAAGGCTAATGCAAAACATGCAAAGCGCGGACACCGTATGCATGGAAGTAAGCGATGGTTCCACGACTTGCAGAAAGGCCGCATAAAGGACTCTAACGGAACTGCAAAGAAGATTCGTGTGCATAGTTCGGAGTTCTATCTGCGTAACGGAAAACCGCTAAAGCGCGGTAAGCCTACTCCTCGTCCTAATAAAGGAACCAATCCTACAAAGGTTAAGATTGGAAAGCGTGCTTGGAAAAAGGCAAACAACGTACAAGCCATTTTAACGCTCTCTGAGCGCGTTTCTAAGCAAAAGGCTATAACTGCCCAGATGAAGGTCAAAAAGCCGTCAGAAGGCTCTAAAACAGCTAAGAAAGCCGCTTGACGTATGTTTAACCTAATTGCAAAAATAATATGGGACATAGCAACATACGTATTAAGATTCGTAGAAGAAAAGTAGCGAATCTTGCAGCCTATAGCCGCCAACACACCGTTAACAACATGCCTAAGAAAAAGCCGACTTTCGATAAAAAGAAGTTGACCAAGGTAACGTTTGGTGATAAAGATGTACATTATGTACAATCTGCAGAAAAGTGGGAGAAGAAAAAATATCCGCAATATAAGTCGATGATGAAGAAACATATGGAGTGGATATATAACAAGGAAACACATATAACTGAAAAGGTTATGATTCATTCTACATTCCCCACTAAAAAATACGACGACTATCAAAAGGGTCTATTGAAGAATCTTGGCAAAGCCGCCAAGATGAAGGCGTATGAGGATGAAAAGGTAAAGAAATGGGAACGAAAACATCCCAAACCTTGTCCTGATGATGACCTGTTCAAAGACGAGATGATTCCTGCATGGGAAAAAGAACGCGAACAGGCCATAGAACGAATACGAGACTTCGTTGTCTCGATGTTTGACAAATTGCCGCTAACTGGTCGATACAAGGAATCTGATTCCAAGTTTTCAGAAAAACCAGTAGCGGAACTGAAAGATAAGAATGGAGAAGGTCATAAAGTCAACGAACTAAACGACGACTCCAAGCTTTTGAAAAAGGCCCAAAAGATTACAAACAAAGAAAAGTCTAAGAATGACAAACTGATTTGTACTAATCTCAAGGACCATAAGCGCAAAAAAGGAAGAGTAATTCTACCAAAAGCTGCTTAAACATATAATGCACAGTAAAGCCTCTGCTTAGCACGTAACTGTGTTGCACACTACCGGAGTCTAATTGACGCTAGGACGGTTCTTCGTGGACATTGCCAAGCAAGTCCTCGCGAAACGGAGAGAGGTTCAATTCCTCGGTGTGCGCTAGCAATCTTGTAACATAGAGTGGTAAGAAACTGAAGATGTAGGTTCGAATCCTACAGATTGCACTAGTATTAACTAAAGAACCTAAGAGTCATGTGGATACGAAATCGGTTAGTCTATACATACGATGTAGAAATCTTCCCGAATTGTTTCCACTGTTGTTGCAAAGATACAGAATCTGGTCAACTATACAAATTTGAGATTTCAGAACGTAAAAACCAACTCATTGAGTTGGTTTCGTTCTTTTTACAACCCAATGTAATATTTTGTGGTTATAACAATCATCACTATGATGATGTAATCATAAATTATATAGTAGACTATAAAGATAAGCTGACAAGTCTGCCATACTATAAGATTTGTCAGTCTCTTTTCAATCTTTCCAAGTGTATAGTGGAAGACGAAGAAGGGAGTCGTGAGAAGCTCAAACGATGGAAGTATGCACATTACTTCAAATCGATGGATCTTCTTACAATGCAATTTAGTCAAAAGTTACGAGTAGGTTTGAAAACTATGCAAGTAACTATGCATTATCATAATGTGCAAGAGTATGAAGGAGACTTCAATCAACCTTTGATAAATTCAGAGATTGATAATATGATTGTATATAATGTTAATGATGTTGAATCAACCACAGAGTTACTAAACCGGTTGAAGAAAGACATTGAATTGCGTTTATTTATTGAAAAAGAACACGGCATAGATTGTCTCTCTATGGATAGTGTTAAGATGGCAGAGACCTTTCTACTCGAAAAATATTCTGAGAAGTCAGGTATTCCAAAAAATGTTATAAAGGAAATGAGATCTCCAATGGATTACATTCCGTTAAAAGATGTTATTCTGCCGTTTATAAAATATAAAAATCCAAAGTTACAAGACGTTCTAGAGGATATGAAGAAACAGGTAGTATACTCTAAAGAACGCAAAGGCTACGAGAAGAAGTTCGTTCTCTCGAATGTGGTATATTCTATAGGAGTTGGTGGAATCCATTCTATCCACAATCCTAAGATATTCCTTCCAAATGAAGACGAGTTCATTGGTCATGCAGATGTTGCAAGCATGTATCCATCTCTTCTAATAGAGTACCAATGGGGTCCTCGACATTTGGGAAAACTATTTTGTGATCTATTCGCCGGTTTAAAAGCTGAACGATTAGAAGCAAAACATACAGGACAAGAAGTTAAGAATAAGTTTCTAAAGATCGTGCTTAACTCTCCTACAGGCAAGATGCAACAGGAGGTTAGTTGGATGTATGATCCGTTCAACGTTTTTAAGATCAGAATAAACGGTCAGCTGATCCTTTTAATGCTCGTAGACAGACTTTTAGACCTCGGATGTGAAATTATACAAGTAAACACCGATGGCGTTGTCTATAGGGCTAAAAACACGCTTAGAGAAAGAATTCAGGAAGCTATCTCAGAAGTGGAACAGATTACACGACTAGAATTCGAGTCTGATGAGTATGAAGCATTCTATCAATACGCTATTAATGACTACTTTGGGGTATTAAAAGGGTATTCTGAGTCAAAAGACCCAGACTTGATAGAGAGAAAAGGTATGTTTATAACTGAGACCAAATTAGGCAAAGGTTTGTCGCCAGTGGTCATTCCCAAGGCGGTAATAGCATACTTTGTACACAAAACGCCGGTGACAGAAACTATTGAGAAGGATACAGATATCCGTGATTTCTTGATGTCACAAGCAGTAGACAAGAAGTTTAAAGTTGTACATGGTGATAAACCTGTACAACGTATCAATAGATTTTATGCAAGCACTAATGGACCATATCTTTATAAAGTAAAGAAAAACGATAATCCTGGACACCATACACTCATAAACCCGTGGGGATACCCAGAGGAATATGATATTCCAGAAGAATCGTGGTCTAATATGCTAACTAAATCAGGAGTTACTATCCTGAATAAGTTTGATGATTGCACGATAGAAGATCGAAAGATTAACTATCGGTACTATATCGGAGAAGCTAAAAAGATAATCGCTGACTTCACCGAACAACAATTAGAATTATTTTAGTAATTACAGAACCTTAGAGTCAATATGATTATTGAAGTAAACACAAAACTCTTGGATGAATTTCCAGAGTTAAACTCAAATCAATTATTGTTCCTAAGTATTGTATTGGATAAATATCAGCCTAAATATCAAGAAATCCAAAAAGTCATACAGCTTATAAGCGATGATGAAATACAATACTTAATCGACACAGGGTTAATCGAATCGATAGAGAGAGGAGATTTACGGGAATATATAGCAACAGAAAAGCTAAAAAAAGGAGTAATACCCAAGAAAGATTACTTCGATCTTTTCTATGATATGTATCCCGTATATGTTATGCGAACAGATGGTACAAAATGCTATTTGCGAGCTAATATAAACAAGTGTCGACACTTCTTCAATACAAAATGTGGAAAAAGTTCAGCAATGGCAGAACATATAATTAAGTGTCTCGATTATGAGATATCTAAACGAATGCGTGAAGGTAGTCTTAGTTATATGATGACAATGTGGAATTGGTTGACGAGAAGTCAATGGGAAGCAGTTGAAGAAGAAATGCAAGATACATCTAAGCAAGCGACTAATATGTATGGAACAGAACTTATCTAATGTTATACGACCAATGTCTGTTGTAGCTCAAGAAGCTATTAACTACATTGCTGGGAGACGAGAACATAAAGTCGTGTCTTTAAAAACCAGATGGAAAAAGTTCAATAAACAGTGTATGGGAGGTATAGAACCCAATACCGTATACACCATAGCTGGCATTTCAGGAACTGGTAAGAGCTCATGGGTTAATTTACTCACAACCGATTTAATTGATTTGAACCCCTCTGAAGATATAATTATTCTAAATTTCTCATTAGAGATGGTTGGATTTAGGCAGGTAGGAAGAACTCTTTCAAATAAATTACGAAAGACAACTTCTGACTTGTATAGTTCAGAAATGGACCTGGATGATGATACATTTAAAAAAGTCGTCACAGTTTCCAATCAGCTAAAGGAATACCCAATTTACTTCGTTGACAATCCGGGTACTCCTATGCAAGTAGAACAAATTATAAAATCTTTCTATGAACAATACGTTAAAGGATCTAACAAACACTTTATCGTAATCTACGATCATACATTATTGACGAAACAAGTTGGTTCTGTAATAGAAACAACAAGTGATCTCGAAAGAGTATTCATACAAGCTAAGAAATTGCCTCTAACGTCAATAATACAGATCGCACAGATGAACAGAAATATTGAATCTTCAGAAAGGATAAATAACCCGCTTGGGCATTACCCAATGCGTAGTGATTTATCATCGTCAGATGCAATGTTTCAAGCAAGTGACTATGTCCTTGTTATGCAACGACCAGAGCTGTTGAATATTCAAGAATACGGACCAAATCATTTACCTACACAAAACAAGATTTATATGCATATGTTGAAAAACAGAGACGCAGGTAAACCTTGTATACTAGAATTCGAGAACGACTTGATGTTTAACAATTTGATCGAAAGTTAATTGCTCTGACAAGTATTAACTTAAAATAGGCTGATAATATTATGACGAAGTATACTTTTTCTGGTAAGATTAACAATAAGAAGAACAACACCTTTCAGTTCAACAACTCTACAAATTATTCTAAGATTCTTGATGACATCATTCTTACTGATATAATCAAGAAGAACGATTATTTGTTCAAGAAGGCTACGGATGATTATCTGGATGATATTATCATCAACGCTAAGCCGACTTATGACAACGATACGTTTACGAAGGCTACGTACTTCCTTACCAATTATAACAAGCTGAAGAAGACCTATACGATCCCCTTTAAGCTTAATACTACGTATACTCTTGCCGATGGTACTCCCATCATTTTCTACGATGATGAGATTCAGATCGGTTTTGATATATACAAGTATAACATGTTTAGCGATTATTCGTTCTTGAATGCGCTGAACAATAAGACGAAGGATATCATCATTAACATCTACACCAACGGTGCTAAGAATATTAAGATTAATATCCTTTAACCATTAGAACTATAAGTCAATATGATAACATTACCTACAACAGTAGTTCCTGCAACTTCAACAAATCCTCAGTATTTGGTTTTATACGGACTGCCTAAAGCAGGTAAGACCAGTGCTGTAGCACAGTTGGAGAATAATCTCATCATAGACCTTGAAGGCGGATCTAAGTTCATTGATGCGCTAGCTGTTCAGGCACGTACCATTAATGACCTTGGAGAG
>Ga0255059_10000156_pt1 | contig 13731 bp, 15 predicted proteins | sample 176RNAGHGlowgp2_FD_183551 | JGI IMG/M metagenome (GOLD analysis project Ga0255059, IMG submission 183551) | Metatranscriptome of sheep rumen microbial communities from Palmerston North, Manawatu-Wanganui, New Zealand - 1766 RNA GHGlow gp2... | ecosystem: Host-associated > Mammals > Digestive...
CTTCTTGAGTTCTTAGCATTCTCTGAACATCGTCAGCAGTACCACCACCAATGACAGACAGAATACTTCTTCCAGCAACTGACCCAGTAGCAGCTTCTTTAATCATTCTATCAAGAATATCTGCTGAGTTAGCTGAGAGATTCGATGCTACAGTCTGTGATGCTAAGTAAACGTTAGAAATCATTCCGTTGACTTCTTCTCTGCTCATACCGTTTACTGCACCATTATACTTGAGAACTGTTGAGAACTCGTCGAGGATCTGATTTAACCTTTCTTCAGGTCCCATATTCAACTGGTTCTCAGAGTATCGTGCCATAGCAACTATAGTTTTATCAAATCCTTCACCAAGTTGCTTTGATGATATAAGATAATTTCTTGAGTTGACATTTAATGCAGGAATTAATCTCTTACTGATCAAGTTCTGCATAGCCATTCTCTCAGCAATATCTCCTCGGAATCCTACATCGAGGACTCCTTGTAGTGATTTAACAAAATCGTCAGGATTAAACTGAGTATTTAGGTTAAAGTCTCTAAATGATCTCGCAGCATCTCTATATAAGTCCTGATACTCACTTTCAATCAGATTCAGTCGTACAGTAATATCTGCATAGTTAGTTAGATAAGAATTTCTTATGTCGTTGAATGCTGAAGTAATTCTCTTTGTAAATACACTTATAGCATCTCTAAATCCTGATACTATAGAGTTACCTACTTTCTCCCATGTTTTACGAGAAGTTTCTTGTTCTTTAGAGAAATTAAGTCTTGATAACTTTTCTTCTTTTACACTCCTCTCCTCAGCTTCAGCGACTTTTTCAAGACTTTCTGCAGTATTATCTTTACGATTAGTAGGACTTGTATTACTTTTTCCTCCATTTAACTTAACAAAGTCTTTATGAAATTGTTTAAGTTCTGATTCAATTTTTGACAGATGAGTGTCAGAACTTTTAGAATTGTTATCTATATGAGAGTTTGAAGATCTAACACTTTGTAAATTACGGTCAACATTGTTAAAAAAGGAAGAAAGGTTTTCCATACCAAAATCGTTATTGTCAATCGGCATAATTAAACTCCTTTCTTCCTCAAATTAGAATTAGAATATTTCATATTAGTGATTTAATCCGCTCTTAGGATGAGACTTGTCAGACTTATTAGACCTTGCATCATTGATTATCTTTTCATTAACTTTATTCTGCTCCTCAAGATAATCTCTAATAGTATCGAGTGCTATTTTTCTTTCGTACGGAGTCATATCATCTGACTCTGCAAAAGTTACACCTCCTTTAGTCAAATAACCTAACATCACTTGTTCTTGTATTATCTGCTTATACTTTACACGATAATAAGGTTGTCCGTCAAATGTCGTAAGTGGGTCGAAAAAATTCAGAGTTGAATGGAAGAGTGAAATCTATATGACTACCACAGTACTCACAAGTTGTTTCACAACTATTATCCATACCTACTTTGTTGACATACTTGTTATATGCTTGAGTAAAGTACTGAGAGTCCATTGCTGACATTTCTTCTACATACATCTGAACTTCATAAGGAGTTATTTCTTCATCATTAATAGACATTATTCTTGAACAAAGATCAAGAATATAAGAAGGATCTCCTTGATAGTCAGGATTCTTAGAAATTATTTCATCAGACTTTTTCTGATTACTCATCAAGTCAGTTACTCTAAGATATCTGCACGTCAACGTATCTCCACTACGAGGAAGAGGTCCAATCTTAAAAGGCTCTACTGCATCATCCTGCAGGTAGTCAACTTTTAAGTCGTCAAGATTTACTCTGACTACCTGACTCTTTCCACAATCTGGACAAGTCACAGTAACTTTGTAAGTAGGTCCATAAGACACTGCTCTCATCTTATACATGAGAAAGTTGAAGTCAAAAAGTGTCATATATTTTGACTCAAAATTTTCAGGAGAAGTAACTACGGAGTCAAGGATCGTAGTAATCGTCTTGTAAAATCCTTGATTACCAAGTCTCATCTTCTCTTCGAGAGTCGTCATTGACCTAATCGTGACTTCTTCTGGAAACCCTTCTCCATACAACTTACCTAAACTTGGAAGTTTGTAGACTTCAGAAATCGTTGACTTACTTTTCATTTTCATATAAGTACCCTCCTACTTATTTTATAAATGATTATTTTGAAAGTTCAGCTAAGTACTCTCTTGCACCTTTCAGAGCACGATCTATACTACTACCGTACATTCCTAAATCCCACTCAGAAATCTGATTGATTACTTTCTTTTCGTCTGCACCGTTAGCTAACTGATTCTCTCTCTTCTCAATTGAATTCTTAAGATCTTTGTATGACGAAAGAGCATCACTAAAATAATCAGTTGCCTTAACAAGATTTCTTACATTCTGATAATCGTCGTCAGCAGATATCTGAGAAAACTTTTCTTTAAGATCTGTACTCAAGTCATTTATTCTGCTATAATACTTCTCGAGTACATTACCTACTCCTTTAGAGGCTTTGTACTTATTTAACCGACTTTTAAGATCATAAGGATCAAGTTTGTATCCTGACTTGTCATAACCTCTTACAGTTCTCCAAGCATTACTATACTTGTCCTTGTACTGAGGTTGCCGGATAACAGGTTTGTTACTAGCTCTGTCTTTTTGAATCTGAGTCCTTGTAGTATTCGCATCCGAGAGGTCTAAATATCCATAATCAGTTACATTATCAAGAACTTCTTTCCAAGACATACGATTGTATCTTTTCCAGTTACCATCACTCAAACGTGCTTCTCTTTGATCGTCTACAGACGGTATAATAACTGTACCGTCTGCGAATCTAAAGATTGCTAATCGTCTCGGGTCTTTAAGTCGAGGATCTCTTGAAGAACGAGGTACAGTATCAGGATGATAAACTGCTCTGTTCCAGTCAATTTTTGAACCCTTATACTGGTTAGAGTACCATCGATCGTACTTGTTTTTTCCAGATACTTCTTTGACTAACCAAGATGGCATGCTAGGGTTGAAATCTTCTATAAGTTTAATAATCATACTGAACCTTTCTATGAGTAGAGTCCCATTTCAGAGACTCTACTCATTAACTTTATTAATCAAGAGGAATAGCAATATCGTACGTCAACGTCATCGTGATCTGACGGACTGCACCACCATTGTAATCATATCCGCCATACTGAACATTTGATGGCCAGCATCCTTTTAACTGCCATACACGAGAACGAGTTCCGTCAGGAGCTGTCTCAATCAGGAGTCCAGGTTTCTTATACTGAGAAGCACGACCAATAACTTCAGTATTCGGATTGAATACGAGAGCATGCCAAGCAGCAATAATTCTTTCAGTTGACTTACCAATATAGTCGTTATAAACTATATCAGAGTCAGAAATTTCAGGAAGACCAGCAAACTTAACTTTGGTATTTCCGTAAGCAATTGGAATGATACCAACGTTAGTATTAATCTGACCAACACTAACAGCAGAAAGAGTAAGACAATCTTCTGCTACATTCTGAGGAATAGCAATACCTCCCTGAACTGAGAAGAGGTTCGAGAGTCCATAAATATGAACCTCGAAGTTATTATTTCTTTGTGGTTCGTAATCGTCGTCACCTATCATGTGATAGGCACCAATTTTCTTTACAGTGTAATTACTAACACCAGACCAATCAGCCATAGATCAACTCTCCTTTCTTATCGATCAACTTCAGTCTCGTCAGTATCATCGTTGAAAGTAATACCAGCACGAGCAATCTCAAGGTTGATGATAAAGTTTTCAGCAGCAGGATTAGGAGAAATCATAATCCTAACAGGAACTGTTCTCGTATTAAGATCTGCTTCTGTAACAGTACTTCTATCAACTACGATCTCGTAATCGTACAGAGCACCTTGATACTTGAGCTGATCCATAAACACACCCATCAGAGTCTTGAACTGAGCAAACAGGTCGTCAGTAATCTGATCAAACTGAAGGTTAAGAGAAACATCGAATGCATGGCTCTTAATCATATTAGCCATCACTCGAGTACTGAAAGACTGGAGCATCGAAGTCCATCCATTGTTGCTCTGATACAGAGTACTATTACCATAGATGACATAACCAAAACTCTTAAGTCTCATGATTGGATTAACTTTGTAGACACTCGTTTCTCCTGCAACATAGTCCTGATTCTGCCACATATCCAGAATAGTAGAACCAATCGGATATTTAGGATACTTATAGAAGCTTCCAAGAGTAGCTCTCTTAACACCAGCAGGAGCCATCCAAACTGGATTACCTACTGCAATTGAGTTAGCCCACGAAACAAGAAGGCAATAACTACCAGGAAGTAATGCAGTAACACCATTTGAAACAAACTGAGCATAACTCCATGGACCAAATGCTGCACAGTATGACGTATTAAAGTTGTTGCAGTAAGAGAAGAACGACTCAGCATCCCACTCAGGATGTCCGTCTACAAGATAAATTGCAGTACCTCTCGCTTCAGCAAGTTCTCTCAAAGCTGCATCAATCTTACTAACTATGGTATACTCGTCACTCTTAAGATCAGTAAATCCACCATTAGTAATGATGTCAAAGTCGTACATGTAAGGATCTTTGAGAAGATCAAAAGCAGCAGGAGTACTCATTGCTTCCACAATCTGATCAATCACAGTTTTCTCAGTAGTAACCTGTTCTCCGTCAACTTCTTCAGTCTTAGTTTCAGTTTTTCCGTCACTACCACCAGACAGAGCAATTCCTTTGAACCTACCGTCAGTACCCATCTCTCCTGTTGCAAACTCCCAAGTAGGATCAAACTTACCAGTAAGTTCTACCTCGATAAAGTTAGTAGCAGAATTTACTACTGAATAGTAGTTCTCACTCTGAGTATCATTGAAGTCCATAACGAAAGTCTCAACGAGATTTCCACTAATGTTATAGACATAGAATGTACGAGAATAGCCAGTACCTTTTACTTTGACTCTAAAAGTATTACCGTAAGAACCTTCGTACTTTGCTTTGATAGTAACATGATTATCAAGTGACGTATCTTCAGGTTCTACTGTGTTGGTCTGAATAGAATTCTCAATATTCAATGCAGTAAGTGCTTCTGAAACTTTAGTAGCATACTCCTGATCCTCATAAGTAGGATTCTCCTGACCAGGTTCAAATGTTATTGATTCTCCGTCAACAGTAATCGTAACTGCTTCTGCAACTGAGAATACTACTGTATAAGTCTTGATAGCTTCAGGAGGAGCAGGAAGTACTGCAGGAGCAGCAACTGTGTAGTCAAGACTATTATCATGACCTGATTCTGCTAAGGCTTTTGAAACTTTCTTAGCATACTCAAAATCAGTATAAGAATAAGTAGTATCAGGTTTAAATGTAAGACTTTCACCATCAACAGTCACAGTGACTTCTTCGGTGAGAGGATCTGCAAACCGTAATGTAGCAAGATCAGAGGTAGCTTTCTCAGCAGATACTGGAATAAATCTGTGGAATAAAACATCCATACCAGACTTAATGTATGATGCTGCCATATTGTACGACAAGTCTCCTTCAGCATTAACTGACGAAGTACCAAACAACTTAGTGAAGTTAGTGCTGTCACAAAGTGTAGGCTCAGTAGGACCGAAGGTTGCAAGTCCAGGTACATACACACAAACTGCTCCTTCCTCTCTCTGACGATAATACCAAGACAAGTCTTTTTCGATTATTTGAATCTTAGGCATATCTCACTCATCTCCTTTGTCATTATTTTTAATTTCAAAATCTAATCCAGTATAAACTGGATACTTTCTACCTGAAGAATAAAAATGAGCATTCTCAGTATAGATTGTCAAAGTTTCTCTGAAGGATACACCTCTGTTTGAGTGCTCTATCAAGTCAGAGTTGTCAACTATCTCTGGAGAAACAATTATATCAAAGTTTTGAGGTATATCAAGTCCGTACGGTACTTTAACCTCAAGTCTTGGATACGATATTAAATAAAATACTAACTCCCTTATGATTTCATCACAAGAAAATCTATCTACTGTAAATACATCAACACTCCACTCAACTCTCAATGGAATTAGTTTTGCTTTTACTACAAGATTCTCGTCATTAATTTTTGCTGACTGACCTTTTAATGACACTGCTTGATTTCTATAATCTTGTAATGTAACAGAATTTCTTGACAAGACGACTGCTGGGTACTTAACTTTATCATTGTCAATTGAGGCTAAGAATTCTATAGCATTATCAGGAGGAACTATGTGAATTCTTTCATCTCCTGTTATTTCTCTAAACTTACTAACGAGTGCTTCGTCGTAAAGATAAACGCTCATAGAGACTTCCTTTCACGTAATTCATTACCATTAAACTATAGTTTTCTTGATAATACTGCATCACTGATCTTATCAAAGGATAAGCAGGAATGCTGTCTGTACCATATTCAAGCATTCTTATCAACTTACTTAACTTAGTTCTTGATCTTCTTATTCTCTTGTGGTCATCAAGAGTAATAACAAAACAACCTTTTATGTATCGCAGAACTAAGCATTCATTTATGTATTGAAGAAGGTCAATGCTATTAGGTTTCCTGTTCCACTTGATTAAAGGAGAGTCAATGACTAAACTTTCTCTAACTTTATATTTTCTTGGATCTGCTAACTTTCTTATTGATCTCTTAACTTCTTTTAAAATATACTTACTAAAACTCTTATATACTGATTGATTAATATTCTCATTAAATTCTAATCTAATCTGCATATTCGTCTACTTTCAAGAAAGAATAAGAGTTGTCAGCATAATCTTTTTTAGTCAAAGTTATCTCTTCAAACTTAGGAACTAATTTACAGTAGTAACTATCTGGAAATATTTGATCAACCTGTATATCTGTAACTCTAAAAGTTTTTGATCGAGTCAGAGGATCAGGTACAGGAAGATCAATTAAACAACCTTTTTGAAGATTAGGAGAATCAAATGGTAATTGAGCAAGATACGGCTTATCGTCTGGACTTTCACTCACCCATCCTAGTCTTTTCATCGTTCTAAGTTTAGGAGAAGAGTCAAAGATTATATCCATCTCTATAGGTTCAGAATAACCTAAAGGATTTTCAGTACTGTGTATCGTATATTCCATATCAATAGGATACCTGTACAGTACTTTTACTCCTAACAACTTAGCTTGTTCTTTGAAATAGCTTCTAAAAAGAGTTGTATCTTTTCTAAAAAGGTCTCCCATAAGAAACCTCCTAAAGATTAAGCATTCTCAAATATTTGATTAAGAAGATCAGTATCTTCTACGTCACCTACATCAAATGAAAACTCTTTAACGAAGAAATCATAGTTATAAGTACAAACGCACTTACCATCATTTCCACCACCAGGAGCAACATTACCAGTGATTGTAACTTTTCCAACACTGATGTCAATATCGCCATCCCATGGAACAACGATTTCCTCGTTAAAGTCAGCTACCCAAATTTCGTTATTTTCATTACTTACAAACTTCTTTAGAAGATCTGCTTTTGTACCTGTCTTAACTTTGATCATAATATCACCTTTATAAAGTTTCTTCGTCTTCAGAAGTGTCTTGAGTTACCTCGTCCTGAGGTTCAAGATTGTCTTCAGAATTATCATCTACTTGATTGTCATTGACAACTTCAACATCGTCGACTTCTTCACTGTCATCTTCAATTTCTTCATCATCGTCTTTGACGATTTCATCTTCGTCATAAAGATACAGTGCAGCTTTGTCAGGATAGGTTTTTATTAGAGCATTTACAACTGAAGCAGCTTTAGTCAACCATCGTTTGTTGCTCAGAAGAAGGTCAAGATGTTTGCAAGTAGCACCTAAATCATCATTAGGATTAGTTTTATCAGCTGGAATAGATTGCTGAACTCCATACTTATATCCGTTTACTGTAGCTACGTAAGAGAATCTGTAGTAGAAGTCAGGGCATGTACAGTCAACTCTGATGTCATCCGTTTTATCAAATGACCTTCGTAAAGCTTTAATGACCATTTGAAGATTAACCTTGTGAATATCACCATGAGTTTCTTTAACTACGTTACGGAGTTCAGTAAGTACTCCTGGGTAAGCTATCACACAGACGTAATCCTTAATAGGAGTTTTAAATACGAAGTAGTCGTGCTCAAACAGCTCACTGAGGTCAACTCCTCTAAAATTAGAAACTTGATAATTTAATCTTTTGTTAAATCTATCTTTAGATTGAGAACGTGATTTCCTTAAAAGATCTTTTCTTGAAGCTTCATTTAAGTCACGTCTACTTCGTATTTTAATAATCATTGAACGCTCCGTAAATTACTTAGAAGAAATACGATGAGACCCATAGATTCTATAGAGACTCTCGTTTACTCTCTTCTTGAAATCGTACTTCATAGCAGTAGGAACAATTCTCTTCGACATTTTAGCAAGCTTAAATTCAAAAATAGGCTTACGAGTAAATGCTTCAGTGAAAACACCTTTATCTTTGAATCTAAGAGTCTTGAAGTCAAAGTTCTCAGCAACCATCTTACCTCTCTTAGAAGCACCCTTCTGACGAACAACATACTCAATAGTAAGAACTTTAGTCTTACGATTAAGAGTTACATTCTCTACCTTGAAAAGAGAACGATTCTTGTAATTATCTTTAAGGAACTTGTTCATCAGATTCTCAAACTTCTTATCCTCGAAATGGATTTCTACTGTCTGAGTATCAATAGCAACTTCAGGTTCTTCGTCTTCTTCGATCTCGTCAGATACTTCTTCAACTGGAATCTCTGGAGTAAGCTCAAAGTCATCAGCAACTTCATCTTCTTCGAAGTCTTCTTTCATAACTTTGTCACACTCACACTTCTCCTTACCACATTTAGGACACTTCTTGTTGTCCTTACCTTCGACTTTAACTGACTCTTCCTCAGTTTCTTCTTCCTCAGAGAACTCGTCTTCTACTTCTTCATCTTCTTCAGGAATTTCTTCTTCCTCTTCGCCCTCGTCAGGTTCAACAGAATCCATTTCAGTCTCTTCACCTGCATCTTCTACTGGAGCAATCTCACCAACGAGAATCTGATCAGCATCGTCACCACAAATTGGACATTCTATTGGAACTCCGTCCTCGTCAACTTCGATTGCTTCATTCTCTATAGCTTCATGGTCACAAAGATAGTTAGCACCACAAACAGGGCACTTATAAACGAGATCACCTACTGCTTCTTCTGCAGCTTCTTCAGGAACCTCTTCGTCAGATCCAATCTCAGGATCAATCACAAGAACGATATCGTCCTCAGAATCTTCTTCAGGAACATCAAACTCTTTCTCAAGTTCATCGAACTCTTCCTCTTCGAAGATTCTACGAGATTCTACTTTGATACGATTAAACTTAAACTTACGGTTTTCAACCTTAGCAGTCTTACGAGGTCTAATCCTAACTGACTCGTTGAGAGAACGATTCTGAGTCATAAGTTCTTCAAACATCGAGATAGCCATAATAAATAATTTCTCCTTTTTAAATTAATCTATCGGAAACAAGATATCCGAATTTTCATTTAACTCTTCTCTTATTGCATCACGTTCTGCGATACCTTCTGAGACTAAGCTACTACCATCAAGTTTATATAATGAACTTGACAGGTCATATTTACCACGTACTCTTCCTAAAGTTTCTTTTGCAAAAGCTAAAGACAATCTCTGAATATAGTTGACCCAGAACATTTCATGGATGTCTGAGACATCGTAGAATTCAGGAATATATACGATTGTCAATTTAGTCGGATACGGATAAAATGTATTTACATACAACTTTCTCTCAGCTTTGTCATATGTAAAATCCAAGTCAGTTGACATAGTAGACTTCAACTGATGCATTTGAGTCCTCGTAAAATAATCTGATAAAAGTGTACTAGTAGAAGTCGTATTTGTATAAATAGAACTTAAAACGTACACGTCAGTCAGATCACCAATCTTTGCAGGGTTAGTTGGTCTGAAAATATACTCTACTGCATTTACATGATAGTCTGTTAAGTCAATCCCTGTTTTAGAATAAGGAAGAGTAACAAAGTGAGTCTCAGTTACGTATCTACTAACTTCTCTAAAAGCTTTGTCAACTAACTTACCTACAAGTTCTTGTATTTCTACTTCAACAATAGGAAATCCAAGACTTAGTAAGACGTCATCAATGTACTCTTGTCTCGTCATCTTTCCTACCTCACAGGTAATCACTTACAGTTTTACCTTCTGGTAAACTGCTTCTTACTTCATTCTCAATCCTCCATCTCGCAGATATCCTATTTACCTTAGGATTTCCAAGAGAGTAAAGTACTTGCTTTAACTGATCATCAGTATACTGAGAATAATCTTCTTCAGTGATGACTTCCTCCTCTTTAGAAGTATTGTCAACTTTAGTTTCTACTTCTTTTACTACTTCATTCTCTTTAAAGTCAGTATTTTCTTTCTTATCCTCAACAACGATTTCGTCAACTTTGAATCCGTAAGATTCTAAGTTCTTGTAGTAATTTAACTCAGTTACATTAGCTACATTGAAATCAATACTTTCTTGAGGTTTTAAAACATAATACTGATTTACTCTATATCTTTGGACTTCTCTTGAGAATGAAGCAGTATTAGTAATTCTAACCTTTGTCATTTGCAAATTCCTCCAAATTTGTAAACACAGCAAGGTGCTTACTGCTTCACATTTAGGAGGGTCAGATCCACAATAAGCACCTTAGGCTTATCTACAAGACTTTACAGTCTTATAAATCTGATCACTCCTTGTTACGGCTCTGGAGTCTGATCGTCTCCACCTTCTTCTCCGTCATCTCCGCCTTCTTCGTTATCTTCAACTACAGTAACATATGACTGCTCAATCTTAAGAATCTCAGACTGAGGAAGAGTGGAGTAGTAAACAGCCTCTTCCTTAGAATCCGGAATGAATTCATAAGAATCACCAGGCATGAGATACAGATACTGATTGGTACGGAACATCTGAACAGATGCAATGTGACGAGCCTTCCACTCTTCAGAATCAGGAACGAGTCCTTCGCCAACGTAGTCAGCAGCAAGGATCAGTTCATCTGCATGAGGCTCACGAGCAGCAGAAAGACCAGTATTCCAGAGACCATTTTCAGGAGTCAGGGCAACTTCTTCCTCGTCAACCCACGGATTAGAGATAGTAATCTTGGTCAGTTCAGCAGGAACTGCAATTTTAATCTTATCCATACTATATAATACCTTTCTTGTTTAGAAATATAATTATGTAACCTGCAAATCCTTGAGGATCCGAAGATCCTCAAGGTATTAACAATTAGATTAGCCGTCGATACGACCCTTGACGTACAGACGAGGATTGATAGCCTTCTTACCGTACATCGTAGCCCAACCTTCACGAGAAGCGAAGTCGTCAGCCAGAGTGACCATACCAGTCGTGGTGATCGGCATATATGGAGCATAGACATAACCAGCATCCATAAGGTTTGGTCCCTTGTAACCAAGAACGAAGACGTTCGGATCAAAGTTCGGATTTACATAGACCTTCAGAGTGCCACCGAGAGTACCAATGAAGTGTGGACCAATAGCAGACAGATCTTCAGATGCAACAAAGTTACGCATGCACTTAACAACAGCATCAACACCAAGACCACAAACCATCCAGTTTGCACGAGCACGTCTGGTAGCTGCAAAGATCTCATTAGATCCTTCTACGATCTTATTCCAGAACGAATCGTAGTGATCAGAGATAGCAACACCAACAGGCTGAATACGAGACCAAGTAACCTGAGGACCAGCATTAGCAATGCGGTACAGATCGCTCATAATCTCATTATCAATCTCCTGCTGCATTTCAGCAACTGACTGAGTAGCAAGGAGATCCTGCATGTTCTGACCATACTCCTTCTCAAGTTCATAAGCGGCATCAAATGCCCACACAGCACGAAGCTTACGAGAACGAGTCGTGATCGGGTAGGACTTAATGTCCATCTTGATCATCGGAGCGTTGACAGCAACAGTCTCGTTGTCATAGATGTAGTAAGCCTTGTCACCGTCAGCAGCACCAGTAGCAAGTTCACCAGTATCAACGTCAACAACATTGATAGACTGAACAGTACCATTAGCCTTGACAAGACGGACAGAACCTTCACGTACAGGAGTATAAGCAAGATAGTACTTGCCATCTGCAGCAGCAGTGAGTTCCTCGCCATCAACAGAAGACGAGGTGTAAGACTCGTTCATGCCCTGATAAGCAAGAGGAGAAGCAAAGGTCTGACCATTAACAGCAGAACCCTTGTCAGAACCATACTGGAACTGAAGGATATTTACCATACCTACTCTATTGTCGAGAGCCTGAGTAGAAACAAGATCAGGAGCAATCAGATTAGGCATAAGGGTAGCAACCATGTCCATTGCATATCTTTTATACTGACCGATATTTGATGGTTGTGTAGCACCAAAGTTAACAGACTCCATAACCTTGATCTGACGAGCAGTATTCTCAAGAGTCTGAGCAGTGAGGAGCTTACGCTCATAGCTCATATCGAGACCTTTTTTCTTACGAACGGACTCAGCGAGATCAATACGATTTTTGTGAATCTTGAGTGCTCTCCTAGCAGAAGCACTCGTATAAGCTTCATTAAGATTAGCCATAATACTATACACCTTTCAATTATTATTTAAAAATGTTTTAATGCTTCAGTCATGAATGCATAAGATCTAAGATCTTCTTCACTCATCTTAGAGTCAGTCTTAGTTGTGACTCTCTGAGCATTTTGTAAGACAGGATCGTTCACCATTGGAAGAGAACTATATCTGTCTATTCGATCTCTTGCACTTTCTACAAGATTTCTGATTTCGTCTGTACTTGTATTATAACTTACAGACTCAAGAATTGACTTAGGATCAATTCCATTTTCTCTTGAAACTTGCTCAGCAAAATCTTTTCTCATGCTAGTGCAGTTGTTCTTATAGTCATTTACTTCTTTCTGAAGCGACTCAACTAAACTAGTCTTATTACTAAGACTTTCTTCAAGAGATTTAATCTTAGACTCGTAAGACTTCTTTGACTCAGTCATTTCTTTCTTAAGATCGTCAATCTCAAAGATTTTTGATCTTACTTGATTCTGAGATTCTTTAAGAGACCTCTTAAGTTCTTCAGTCTTAGACTTCAGACTAGTTTCACTTGAGATAGTATCTCTGAGGTCACCTTGAAGTCTCTCAACTTTACTTTGAGATTTCTTAAGATTTTCTTGAACTGACTTGTACTGAACTCTAATTCGTCCAAGATTCTTAGATACTTTGTCAAGATTTGATTTAGAATCTTGACTTTCTCTAACTGTTTTGTCATAACCTTCCTTGATTCTTTTACTTGACTTAACAGACTTCTCAAGGCGTGACTTGTAATTAACAATATCTTCTTTGAGACTCTTATTCTCTTCTTTAAGAATCAAAACCTGATTAGACAACTTTTCCAGATCTTCAATCAAATCAGAAGAGTAAGTAACTCCTTCTAATTTAGAAGACTTTATATTGATCGATTCAATAAGTGAATCTGATTCTGGCAATTCTGTTGCTTCAATAACTTTCTTGATCAGATCAAGTTCAGCAACTGTCTTAGAATTCTCAATTTCTTTAACAAGAGACTCTTTAAGACTAACTGACTTTTCATGATCAAGACCTTCTTGAGGTGAAGGTTTAGCATTCTTGACTGCAGGAAGTACGACTGCAACGAAAGCTACAAAGTCAAAGTTATCCTCATCAACGTAGTCAACTCCTTCTTTAGTAACTACATCAC
>Ga0255059_10000175_pt1 | contig 13406 bp, 5 predicted proteins | sample 176RNAGHGlowgp2_FD_183551 | JGI IMG/M metagenome (GOLD analysis project Ga0255059, IMG submission 183551) | Metatranscriptome of sheep rumen microbial communities from Palmerston North, Manawatu-Wanganui, New Zealand - 1766 RNA GHGlow gp2... | ecosystem: Host-associated > Mammals > Digestive...
AAAACCACTACTTGAGCGTGACGGGCGGCGGAGAAAAGGCTTCCTTCCGCATCGGTGCGGGATTTGACCACGAGACGGGCACCATGATCGAGCAGAAACTGCAACGCTTCTCCACACGTGTGGCCCTCGACTACAACATCTCGCAGCGCATACGAGTCAGCACCAACTTCTCGCTGACCTACACCAAGAACAACCGCAACAGCGACGACCTGCTGGCCATCGCACTGAAGAAGATGCCCAACATGAGCATCTACGAACAGGACCCCGTCACAGGAGAGGACACCGGCATCTTCTACAACATGCTGCAGACAGCCTCGAGCGTGTTCAACCCGTCAAGCGGCAAGGTGGACAACCAGAAGGCATACGTCAACCCCGTGGCCTCCGCCAAACTGGCCAAGAACCAAAGCCGAACCTACGACATGGCGCCCGAACTGGTCATCAACTACCAACTGCTCGGCATGGACGAAGACCACCACCAGCTGAACTGGCGCGGCGCCGTCTACATGAACATCTGGAATGAATATGTCGACAGATTCTATCCCGCAGAACTGAGGACGGTGGCCTGGAACGACGGAGCCGGCGTGAACACATCCTACAGCGGATCGTCGAAGAGCGTGGCCTTCAACACCAAGCAGCAACTGACATTCATACCCGCCTTCAAGAACAAAGACCACTCGCTGATGGTGATGGGACGCTTTGAACTGACCAGCGGGTCGAGCAACGGACAAGGCGTCGACGGAAAACTGCTGCCCTCGGGCGGCATCACCGCACCCGACGCCGGCTCGCTCATCACGGGACTGAGCTCAAGCTATGGCGAGTGGCGCTCGATGTACTTCACGGGCTCCTTGCACTACGCCTACAAGAGCCGATACATGATCGACCTCTCGATGCGAGCAGACGGCACCACAAAGTTCGGACCGGGACACAGATGGGGCTATTTCCCCGCCGTCTCGCTGAGATGGAACATCGTCGACGAACCCTTCATGAAGTGGGCCAAGGACAAGTTCCTCTCAATGCTCTCGCTGAGACCCAGCTGGGGACGCGTGGGACGCCAGCCTAACCGCGACTACCTCTACACCTCCAAGTATGGATCTGCATCACAGTACATCGACATGTCGGCCATGTATCCCATCAACATACGACTGACGGACCTGAAGTGGGAAATCAACACCAGCTACAACGTGGGTGTCGACGTCGGACTGTGGGACGACCGCCTGCAACTGACCGTCGAAGGCTACCACTCCACCACCACCGACATGCTGATGCAGAACTTCCGCATACCGTCAAACTCGGGATACTACACCGTGCCCTACCGCAACAACGGAAAGATGAGAAACATCGGATGGGAATTCCACATCAACACCAACCGACTCATCAAGGCAGGAAAGTTCACCATGGACCTCAACGCCAACTTCGGCAACAACCGCAACGAGATACTGGAGATGGACGAATACATCATCAACTCGATGAACTCCACCTTCGGATACGGAAATGCTGAAGTGCTGCAACGCGTGCAGGTGAACAACCCCTTCGGCGCCATCTACGGCTTCCGCTACAAAGGTGTCTACCAGTACAACTATGACACCTTCAAGAACCTCTCGCCTGACGAGCAGGCCAAGTTCATCGCAGAAGGAAAGACAGCGCCAGTGGCGCTCAACGCTGACGGAGGCATCGTCTACGACGACAAGGGCGCACCCGTGCGCATGATGTACAACTACACCAACGACGCAACAGGCAAGAACTACAAGTTCACCGGAGGTGACGCCATCTACGAGGACGTGAACCACGACGGACAAATCAACGCATTGGACATCGTATACCTCGGCTCCTCGCTGCCTAAACTCACGGGCGGATTTGGCTTCACATTCAACTATGCAGGCTGGAGACTCTCGACACAGTTCACATACCGCGTGGGCAACAAGATACTGAACATGGCACGTCTGCGCACTGAAGCCATGACGGGCAACGACAACCAAAGCCAGGCCGTCAACTACCGCTGGCGCAAGGAGGGCGACGTCACGTCAATACCACGCGCCATGTACGGAGGCAGCAGCAACTACAACACGCTGGTCTCCGACCGATTCGTAGAAGACGGAACCTACCTACGCATGGGCTACATCCAACTCTCGTACACCATCAACAAAAAGTACCTGAAATGGATTGGCCTCAACGGCATCTCGGTCTATGGCTCAGCCAACAACCCCTTCGTGCTGACCAAGTACACCGGAGTGGACCCGGACATCAGCACCGGAGGATGGGGACCTGCCACCGACAACGCCCAAACACCACGCTCGCGCAGCTACACGCTGGGCTTGACCGTCAACTTCTAAAACTAAAACATCAGAGTAACCATGAAACTGCACACTATATATAATAAGGTGAAGGGCACCAGCCTTGTGGCAGCCACCGCGTTGGCCACTGTCGGCGGCTTCACGGCATGCAGCGACTTCCTGGAAATCAAGCCTCAGAACGAAATCATCTTCGAGGACTTCTGGAACGAGAAGACCGACGTCGACGCCATCGTGGCTGGATGCTACTCAGCTCTGCAGAGCGACCCCGTGATGCGACGCATGATGATCTGGGGGGAGTTCCGCTCGGACAACATCACGGCTGGACTCAACATCGACAAAGACTTGAACCTGGACAACATCTTCAAGGAGAACCTGACTGCCAACAACGGATATACGGCTTGGGGCGACTTCTACAACATCATCAACCGCTGTAACACCGTCATCAAATATGCACCTGACGTGGCGCAGCGAGACCCCAGCTACAGCCAAAGCGAACTGGCCGCCACCATCGCTGAGGTAAGCGCCATCAGAGACCTCTGCTGGTTCTATCTCATCAGGACGTTCCGCGATGTGCCCTTCAGCAATGAGGCCTTCACCGACGACGACCAAGTGATGGACCTGCCTGCAACACCGTTCGACCAAGTACTCGACTTCCTCATCAGCGACCTGGAACAACAGCAGGGAGCTGCCATCTACCGCTATCCCGAAACAAGCCCGCTGTACCAGACGGGGCGCGTCACAAGGACATTCATCCACGCCATGCTCTGCGAACTCTACCTTTGGAAAAAGGACTACGCAAACTGCGTGCGCTATGCTGACCTCGTCATCGACGAGAAACTGAAGATGAAGGAAGAGGAGGAGCAAAAGCGAAGCTATATGCAGCGCGACGACAGCGAGAAATTCAACGGCTTCCCCCTCATCTCCGAGAGATATTCGGACACCCAATGGGGGGCTGCCTTCGCCAGCATCTTTAGCACCGGCAACAGCAGCGAAAGCATCTTCGAACTGACCTTCAACAAGGAAAACCAGAATATGCTGTCGAACAGTGCCGTCAATGCGCTCTTTGGCAACCCGGAGGCTGTCGTAGGTTTCGCAAAGCCTGCAGACTTCATTGCTGAAGACGGCAAGGACAACTCTGCCTACAAACTGTTCACCAACAAGTATGACACCAGGGCCTACGAGTTCCGCAACAACCAGGGGTCGCTGACGGGTGTTGCCAAGTTTGTCTTGAGGGGACAGACCGTCAGCACGGCCAACACAGAACCGGAACTGGCCAGCCGAGGCGTTATGTACGCCAAGGACAAGAACAAGAGCAACTGGATCATCTACCGCCTCACCGACATCATGCTTCTCAAGGCAGAGGCACTGGTGGAGATGATGATACCCGGGGCAGAGGTGGACTTGAGCGACGAGCAGAAGGCGTACAACGAGTCGCTGCTGCAACGCGCGTTCTCGCTGGTCAACGCCATCAACAAGCGCTCCATCTGCCAGAACACCCTCAAGGACACCCTCGTCTATTCAGACTATAACAGCAAGGCGCTGATGGGCGACCTGGTGATGCTGGAACGTCAGCGCGAGCTGATGTTCGAGGGCAAGCGCTGGTATGACTTGGTGCGACGCTCACAGCGCGACGGCAACACTGATGTGCTGGTGAAACTGGCCACCCAAAAGGTGAGTGACAACCTGAGCGTGGTGCAGAGCAGACTGGCACGCATGGATGCCATCTACTGGCCCTACAACCTGGACGAACTGAAGGTGAACAAGAACCTGAAGCAGAACCCAGCGTTTGGCAGCGGAGAAACTGGCAACTACGAAAAGACCAACTAAGGCGGAACATCTCCACTGCCCTTCGCCCAAAGGGAAGGGGGCACGGAGATGGGCAACAACAATTACCACACATAACAATAGCAAGATATGAACACTTCTATCAATGACATAAAGCATCGACTGACCAGACTGGCGGCTTTGTTGGCCATACCCCTGGGGGGGATTGGAGGAGGACTGCTCGCTTCTTGTTCAGACGAACCCGCCGAGGAGAACTACTACACCTTCACGGGCGAGATGATGAGCGACTTCCTCGCAAACAACGAAGACTACAGTATGTTCCGCCAAGTGGTGGAGCGGGCCGACATGATGAGTCTGCTCTCGACCTACGGACACTACACCTGCTTTGCGCCCAACAACGCGGCAATGCAGGCATACCTCAGCAAAAAAGGAAAAGGAAGCCTCGACGAACTCACACAGGCCGACTGCGACACATTGGCAAGGACCCACCTCGTCAACAACATCTATAGCACCATCGAGATGATCGATGGCACGCTGCACACAGCCAACATGAACCGCAACTACATCCAGATCACGCACGGACTGGATGCGGAAGAGAACCCCGTGGTCATCCTTAACCGCTCGGCGCAAATCATCTATGCCTTGCAGGACGACTCGGTGGAGAACGGCATCGTGCAACCCATCAACATGGTGCTGGAAAGCAGCAACTCCACACTTGAAGGACTGATCAAGGAGAACCCCAAGGTGGCGTTGTTCTTCTCCGCACTTGTGGCAACCGGACTGAGGGACAGCCTGAACAAGGTGCGTGACGAGAGTTGGAACCCCGACAACTACGCCCCCTACTACTACACGTCTGACTTCTGGAAGGAGATTGCCAACGTGCCCGAAGAGAGGCGCATAGGCTTCACGGCTTTCATTGAGCCCGACTCCATCCTGCGCGACAAGTACGGCATCACGTCCATGGAGCAACTCTACGACAAAGCCTGCGAGATATACGACCCCATCTATCCGGAAGACGTGTCGGCACCCGAACACGCCTTCACCGAGGCGAACCTAAAGAGTCCGAAGAACCCGCTGTGGAAATATGTGGCCTACCACATACTCACACGCGACGTGAAGGGCTACGACTACCTGTGCCCACTGGTTCTGCAGAACAACCCCTACAAGGGGGCCATCGGCATCAAGATCACCATGATGGACCCCACCGACTGGTATGAGACCATGCTGCCTCGCACGATGATGAAGATGGATCAGGCCACCGTGCAGAAGTATTTGAATGGTGCCACCCGAGGCGAACGCTTCGTCAACCGTCGTTGCGACGCGACAAGCACAGTCATCGGAGCCAAGGTCAATCCCGTCGTTGAAGACGAGTACGCACAATTCGCACTCAACGGACGTTACTTCTACGTGGACGACATCGTGAAATTCGGACAAGTGGAACGCGACGAAGTGTTCAATACGCGTATTCGTATGGACTTCTCCACCGTGTGGCCCGAGGTGATGACCAACGACATCCGACTGAACGGCGACCCCACCAAGGATGACGCTTCGTCGAAGGCCGACGACACCTACAAGTATGGCAGAAACTACTATTTCCCACAAGGCTACTTGGACAACGTGACCATCACAGGCAACGCAGCCATGGTCTATCGCCGACCCCACTGGAATTTCTGGAGCTACGAGGGCGACGAGTGGAACTTCTTCGGCGACTACGACATCACGTTCCGTCTGCCGCCGGTTCCCTACGACGGTGAGTGGCAGGTGCGTCTGGGCTTCTGCGCGCTGAAGACCCGTGGCGTGGCACAGATCTACTTCGACGGGAAGCCTCAAGGCATCCCCCTCGATATGCGCAAGTTCCTCAACGAGGAGACCATGATGGGTTCTGAGTTCGACTCCAAGACTTACACCAACATGACTGCCGACGAGAAGGCAGAAGACCAGAAGGTGTTGAAGAACTTGGGTGCCTATCGCGGAGCCTACGGAGGCTACCACACCGACGGGTCGGCCATCAACGAGTTTGTCAACAACCCACGCACCTATCGACTGGTGCTTTGCCAAACCCGCATCGACCCGTCTCGCGACCACTATCTGCGCATCCGTTGTACCTCCACCAGCAAGCTGGGCAACAACAACGAGTTTATGATGGACTATCTGGAGCTGGTGCCCAAGAGCGTGTATGGCGTCACGGGCGACGGCGACATGGAGGACGACCTGTAACCGAGGTGTCCTCTCTACCCTTCCACCAACGGAAAGGAACCAGTAGTTTGGCATTAACCTTTAACAAATAAGCAAGACATGAACAAATCCATCAAAGACATAAAACACCGACTGACCAAGGTGGCCGTGCTGTTGGCCCTCCCCCTCGGGGGAGTCGGAGTGGGGCTGTTGAGTTCCTGTGCTGACACTTGGAACGACCACTACGACGAGGCAGGTGGCTCGGCAGCCAGCGGCAGCCTGTGGCAAGCCATCAAGTCGGACAGCCAGTTGAGCAACTTTGCCCGCGTGATAGAGGCCACTGGCTACGACAGAATGTTGAACAGCAGCCAGGTCTTCACGGTCTTCGCCCCCAACAACGACCAGTTCACCCAGGCCGACGCCGACGCGTGGATACAGTTGTACCAGGCCAACAAGGACACGAAGAAGGACGACGACAACGAAGCCATCAAGGAGTTTGTGCAAAATCACATCGCCCTGTACAACTACTCTGCTTCGTCGCTCAGCAACGACTCCATCGTGATGATGAACGGCAAGTATGTGCTGCTGACCCCCACCGAGTTCGGCGGCATGGCCATCGACTCGAAGAACAGCCTTTATGGCAATGGCGTCCTCTTCAAACTGAAGGGCAGCGTGCCCTTCAACGCCAACGTCTTCGAACAGTTGGGACGTTTGCCAAACACCGACAGCATTGGCGCTTTCCTCAAAAGCTACAACGTCTACGAGTTTGACCCCAACTCCAGTGTTGCCGGAGGTCTGAACGAGCAGGGAAAGACGGTCTACCTTGACTCTGTGATGCGCTTGAAGAGCGATATGTTCGACTATCTTGGCTACATCAATGATGAAGACTCCAACTACTACATGGTGGTGCCCACTGACGAGCAGTGGAGAACATTGGTGCCCGAGTATGAACAATATTTCGACTACGCCAGCAATGTGAGCAAGCGCGACTCCATGCAGTTCACCAATGCCCGTCGTATGCTGTTGGCCGGAACCGTGTTCAGCCGCACGTTCAACACCGACGAGTCGCTGAAAGACTCTGCCGTCTCAACCAATGCCTATCGGCGTTACCAATATCGCAGATTGTTTTGGGGAAGCCCTGACCTGCACTACTACCAGTATGGCGATGCGAAGAACAAGAGGGCCCTTTTCGAGGGGCTTGAGTCGTCCAGCGCCAGTAACGGACGCGTGTTCTGGAACCCAACAGCCTTCCCCATCGACAAGCATGACACCTTCCTGCAGCAGTCGTTCATGGAAGGCGAGTCAAGCAGTGCCTTGAAGGAGGCGCAGACGGGAACGAAAACTCCCTTCGCCACCGTCAATGTCGAGACGAAGAACCCCTACTACAACAAGTTGTCTGGCAACTCCTACGCCATCATCGAGGCTACCGGCACGGTCAACCCGGACGCCACCATCAACCTTGACGGTGTGCTGGCCAACACGCCCTACGACATCTACATCGTGTTGGCCCCTGCCCAGGCAGGCGACACCCTTGCCAGCGAGCGCAGCCGCTTGGCCACCAAGTTCCGTTGCGCCTTGACTTACCGCGACAAGGACAACGTGGAGACGCTCTATCCTCTACCTAACGGCGGCAGAACTCTCAGCAATGCCACTGTCTTCACCTCCACACCCAACAAGGTGGACAGCGTCCTCGTAGGCGAGAAGATTGTCTTCCCTGCCTGTACGTGGGGACTTAGCAACTCACAGATTACGATGCGCATCCAGTGCCGTGTGAGCAACAGTGAAGTGAACAATGGCACGTTTAACCGCACCATTCGCTTGGACCAAATCGTTTTGATACCCAGCAAGGAGGAGTAACCATTAAAAATGAATATGACCATGAAAAGATACATTGGATTTCATCCCACCTTTTCTCGCCATGCCAAAGCCGGAGCGAGTTCCGCTTTGGGCATTTGGCTTAACGAAAAGGTTCTATTAGGACTCTCCCTGCTGGTGGCCTTCCCCATGGCAGTATGGGCGCAGGACTCGGAAGACGATGAGGCCACAGGCCCCAAGGCGTTCGCCAAGAAGCAGGTCAATTATGAGACTCTCACCGTGAAGGGCCGTGTTGTCGATGGCGCCACAGGGCAGCCCATCAGCGGCGCCATTGTCAGCGCCTCCGAGATTGACGGCTTCAGCGTGTTGACCGAAGACGACGGCACCTTCGAACTGAAGTTGCCCACCTTCGCCTCCGCGTTGAGGATTACGGCCCCCGACCACAACCCCAGCTATCAGGGTGTGTCCAAGGACGTGATACAGCCCCTGATAAAGCTCTATCCCGCCACCTTCACACCCGAGATGCAGTTGGGCACCAACGTGCGTGGCGACCAACAGGCCAGCGACTTCAAGTACACCGCTGCCGTCAACATCAAGGATGAGGTGCAGAAGCAGTTGGGCGCCTATGCCTACACCACCTCGCGCAATGGCACCCCCGGCGTGGGCAGCGTGATGTTTGTACAGGGTCTCAACTCGCTCAACGTGAACGCCCAGCCCCTGATAGTGGTTGACGATGTCATTATCGAGCAGCAGTACAACCGCTCGATGATCCATCAGGGCTTCTACAACGACGTCCTGTCGAACATCAACCCCGCAGACATCGAGAAGGTGACCGTCATGCGCAACGGAACGGCTCTCTATGGCGCTAAAGGTGCCAACGGCGTCATCCTGATACAGACCCGCCGCAACAAGTCGATGGCCACACGCATCACGGCAAACATCTCGGCTGGCGTGACCTTCGAGCCAAAGTACTACTCGATGATGGGTGCCGAGCAATATCGCGGCTATGTTTCGGAACTGCTGAAGAGCACCGACACAAAGATCAACGACTTCAAGTTCCTGAACGAAGACCCCTCCTACTACTATTACGCCCAGTACCACAACAATACAGACTGGAAGGAGCAGGTCTACCGCACAGCCTTGACCCAGAACTACGGAATCAACGTGGAGGGCGGTGACGATGTGGCCAACTACAACCTGTCGGTGGGCTACACCTCTGCCAAGAGCCCGCTGGAATACAACAGCATGGACCGCCTGAACATACGTTTCAACACCGACATCAACCTGACCTACAGGTTTAAGGTGAGGTTCGACGCTTCGTTCAGCAACTTGACCCGCAACATCCGCGACGACGGAGCGCCCGCCAGTTACGACGAGGGAACGCCCACGTCGCCCGCCTTCCTGGCCTATGTGAAGAGCCCCTTCATGAGCCCCTACACATACGGACGCGGCGTGTTGAGCGACAGCCACGTTGACATCGTCGACGAGAGTTATCTCGACGAGGCGTTAGCCAACTACCCCAACTATAACTACCGCCTGGCCAACCCCCTGGCCTTGAACGAGTACGGCGACGCCAAGAACAAGAACCGCTTTGAGAACTCGATGCTCAACCTGTCGGTGACACCCAAGTTCAACTTCACACGCAACTTCTCGCTGCAAGAGCATTTCGCCTATACGCTGGTCAACACCAACGAGATGTACTACATCCCCGTCAATGGCGTGCCCCGCTACTACGTCAACAGCGTCAACGCCAAGCGCGAGAACGAAGTCCGTTCGCTTGCCTCGCGGCAGGAGAGCGTTTTCAGCGACACCCGCATCAACTGGGACAACCGCTACGACGCCCACCATGTCGCCCTCTTCGGCGGCGTGCGCATCATGTGGGAGAACTACTCGATGAACAACCAGTTGGGCTACAACACCGGCTCCGACAAGACCCCCTTCATGCACTCAGGACTTGCCAATGCACAGGACATCGGAGACAAGGAGAAGTGGAACCAAGTGCAGTGGTACGCACAGGCCAACTATAACTACCTGGGCCGCTACTACCTCCAGGCCAACCTCACAGCTGACGGTTCGTCGCGCTTCGGGACCGAGGCTGGCGGACTGAAGGCCTTCGGAGCCTCGTGGGGCATCTTCCCCTCGGTGCAGGCCTCGTGGGTGTTGAGCAACGAGAAGTGGCTGGCCGGACTCCCTGCCATCAACTTCCTGAAACTCTCTGCCGGATATGATGTCAGCGGCAACGACGACATCGACATCAACGCCGCACGCTCATACTTCCGCGCCGCACACTTCATGGAGAGCCTCTCGGGACTCAGCTTCGGCGGAGTGGGCAACAGCAAGATCAAGTGGGAGACCACGCGCCGCTTCAATGTCGGCCTTGAGGGCAATTTCGTCAATAACCGGCTCCATGCGGCCTTCAACTGGTTCCGCTCGAAGACCAGCGACCTGCTCACCCTGCAGCAACTCGGCTTCCTCTCCGGCTTGAGCGAGAACTGGACCAACGGCGGCAGCCTCAAGAACTACGGCTTTGACGTGATGGCTTCATTCAAGGCCATCAGCACAAAGGACTGGCAGTGGGAGATCGGCGCCAGCGTGGGCCACTACAAGAACGCCATCGTGTCGTTGGCCGACGACAAGACATCTGTCACCACCGACCTCTATGGAGCTACCATCCTGACCGAAGTGGGACGCTCGGCCAACCTGTTCTATGGCTATCAGACCGAGGGCGTCTTCAGCACCAGCGAGGAGGCCAGCGCCGCCGCTCTTTATGTCTTGGGCGACAACGGCATCACGCGCAACTATTATAAGGCGGGCGACATGCACTTCACTGATGTCAACGGCGACCACCAGATCACCGAGGCCGACCGTGTGGTCATCGGCGACCCCAACCCCGACATCTACGGCAACATCTTCACCTCCTTGGCATGGAAGAGATTCAAGCTCGACCTGCGCTTCAACTACTCGTTGGGCAACGATGTCTACAACTACATGCGCTCCCAACTCGAGGGCGGCAGCCGCTTCCTCAACCAGACCACGGCCATGTCGCGCCGCTGGCAGGTGGAGGGACAGCAGACCGATGTGCCCCGACTGACCTTCCAAGACCCCATGGGCAACTCGCGCTTCTCCGACCGGTGGATAGAGGACGGCAGCTACCTCAAGCTCAAGACTGTCACCCTGTCCTACGACCTGCCCGTCAACTCGGAGTACATCCAGGGCTTCCAGTTCTGGGTGCAGGCCAACAACCTGTTTACGCTTTCCAAGTACTTGGGCACCGACCCCGAGGTGGCCATGACGGGTGCAGTGCTCGGCCAAGGCATCGACCTGGGACGCATCGGGCAGAGCCGCAGCCTGGTGGCAGGAGTGAAGATCAACCTGTAGCAAACCACCAGCCCTCCCTTCGGGGAGGGAACCATCACCAAAGCAATTACCTCTTATCTTGACAATACATGTATATGAAAACACCAGTAGAAATCATAAAGCGTCAGTTGCCCAAGTTAGTGGCGCTATTGGCTCTCCCCGTCGTGGGAGTTGGCGGGTTGCTGTCCACCTCTTGCTCCGACTTCTTCGAGCAAGAGAGCGACCACATCATCATGGCCGACGACGACCACCTGAACTCGCCCACCGACTCCATCTGGTCGCTTGCTGGCATCCTCAACAAGATGCAGGCCCTGACCGACCGCACCGTCCTGCTGGGCGAGATGCGTGCCGACCTGATGGACATCACCGACTACACAGCAAGCGACTTGCGCGATGTGGCCCTTTTCAACGTGGGTGACGACAATGTGTACAACCAGCCGCGCGACTATTATGCCGTCATCAACAACTGCAACTACTACATCGCCAAGGCTGACACCGCGCTGAAGAACAACCGCAACCAGTACATCTTCCTCAGGGAGTATGCTGCCATCAAGGCCTTCCGCGCATGGACTTACCTCCAGCTGGCGCTCAACTACGGACAGGTGCCCTTTGTCACAGAGCCCATCCTCGACAAGGAGGGCGCCGACAACTATGAGCAAGCCTTCCTCAATGGCAGCGCCAAGAAGGACATCGCCGGCGTGTGCGAATACTTCATCAACGACCTGCGCGGACTGGAGGACGTCGAACGGCCTGGTCTGGGCACCATCCGCAACACCGACTCGCGCCTGTTCTACTTCCCCATCTACCTGCTGCTGGGAGAACTGAACCTCTGGGCCGGACACTATCGCGAGGCTGCCACCTGCTACTACCAGTACATCACCCACCGCAACGGCATGAACTCCACCTATCCCGTCACCACCAACTCGGTGTTTTGGGACGCCACCAGCAACTGGACTTCGCTGTACGACTCCTGGAGCGGTAACACGTTCTATTCGGAGACATTCTACTCCAACGGTGAACTCATCACCATGCTGCCCATGGACTCCATCCCCTCCGAGGGCAACTATTCGCAGCTGCGTAACATCTTCAATTCGACGTTCGACAACGATTTCTACGTATCCGCCGTGCCCTCGCAGGCCATGTTTGCACTCTCGTCCTCGCAGACCTACTGTGCCGTCAATGGCCGTGACACACTGATTGCCCCCACCTCAGGGCTCACCAACAACCGCGTGGGCGACCTGCGTCTGAGCCGCTGCTATTCGTCGTTGAGTGGCACCTATAGCACCAGTTCCAGCACACGGCGCGTCGATAACTATCAGACCATCGAAAAATACTCGTCTCGCAACGTACACCTCTGGCGCCGCACCATGGTCTACGCGCACATGGCCGAAGCCCTCAACGCAGCCGGGTTCCCGCGCTTCGCCTACGCACTGCTCTCCACGGGCGTCAACAACAAGGTGCTGGAGGAAGACATCGTGCCCTACTATGGTGCTGACTCCACGTGGCTGCGCCAGTTCAGTTTCCCCAACACCGACTACATCCTTGCCACCGCCACCGGAGTGTCCAGCGAAAACACCATGGGGCTGCACGGACGCGGTTCGGGCTTTACGCCGGCCAACAAGTCCTACTGGCTGGACAACCCCGCCGACAGTTTCCCCCAGCGCTACTCTGTGCTTGACGTCCTTGGACGCCACGACCACTACATCTATCCAGAGGAGACAGCCGAACGCAGGGCCAAGCAGGTGGAGCGCGTTGACCAATTGCTGCTCAACGAGTTGGGGCTGGAGTTCGCCTTTGAGGGGCATCGCTATTACGACCTGATGCGTTTCGCCCTGCGTAAGCAGCAGCCCTCCATCCTGGCCGACGCCGTCTACGGACGCCGTGGAGAGGGTGAGGTGGAAGCCATGAAGGCCGCCATCGGCAAAGACCTGTACAACCCCCGCAACTGGTATCTCAGCTGGCAGGGCAAGATTGGCTATTAGG
>Ga0255059_10000176_pt1 | contig 13400 bp, 16 predicted proteins | sample 176RNAGHGlowgp2_FD_183551 | JGI IMG/M metagenome (GOLD analysis project Ga0255059, IMG submission 183551) | Metatranscriptome of sheep rumen microbial communities from Palmerston North, Manawatu-Wanganui, New Zealand - 1766 RNA GHGlow gp2... | ecosystem: Host-associated > Mammals > Digestive...
CGGGCTTAATGCGTAGGAAATTGATATGAATTGTTATATTTAAGTGTGAAACGTTTAAAATACGTTACGCGTTTTCATTCATTTATTAATCAATTAAATTCAACAACAATGAAGAACACATTCAACAAAGAAGAGAACACTTACACTATTAGTAAGGAAATGATGAACTGCTTTAAGCAATTGCTGTTTACTACCAACGGAGAGGGAGTGAACTTGCAAGGCATCATCTCGGACATCACTTGCGGAGAAGAGGACGACCTCGTTTCGTGTAAAGTCGCTTTTGCTTTTAAGGGCATCAAACCCGCAATTAACAAAGCACCTCGTTTTGAGTACGGCTATCGTTGCTATTATGCTTACGAGGTCGTAGATTACTCTATGATACTTGATAGTTACAAGTGCATTAAAGGTCGCTATGATTGGGATAAAGAAACAAAGTCCTTTGTTGCAAGAGAAACCGAAGAACCCACTATGTTTTCCGCTGACTTCATCAACTCTCTGCCTACTAAACTTGATATATCAAAAGTTAGAGGAATTGAAGAGCAATAACATCATCATTAATCATTAAGGGAGGGCACACGCTCTCCCTTTATTTTATTATATATTTTTTTGTAATACGTAGGAAATTATAAGTAATTTGTTATACGTTACACGTGTTACACGTTTTTCATTCATTCATTCATTAATCAATTAACATTAAAAGGAGGAATTTATTATGATTACTAACACACAATCCACTGTTTCCGTCAGCACCAACGCCAACGATGCACTGAACGCTCTGAAAGCAGCAAAAGCAACACATCCGTTTCGTGGAACAGGGTTCAACGGCATCGGTTTCGATGATAACGAGATAATACGCTCGTTTGAAGGAATTGGTTTCCCTACTTGGGAAGATGACAAAGACGCCAACAAGAAAGGCACCTATATTGTGGTGTCTTTCAACGGCAAGAAAATTGCCCTTAATTCATTTATTAAGGACAAATATTTGTTAAAACCGAGTGGGGAGTTGGAAGAGTGGAAACAAACCGAGGGATTTGCCAAATTTGTGCGAGAACACCCATTTCGCCCAGATATGACTGAAACTGAATTACTTAACACCATTAACGCCTACAATGCGGAATGCACTCGTTTGGCAGCAAGCAGTGCTAAATTCAGTGCTGTCTATGGTGTGAGTGTTCAAGGTGGTTACGCTCATCAAGTCGGTAAATTCAGCATTATTGGCTAAATTCCGACATTTTAAGGACTTGCAGTTATGGTAGTGGACTGCAAGTCCTTTTTTTTTCTTTTGTAATATTTCCAAAAAATTCGTAATATTTCTCTGTAATACGTAGGCAAATGTATATCGGCTCGCATATTTTAGGCGAGAAATGTATTAACATTTTCAAAACGTTGACTGCTGGAAATAGACAGCTTTGATTGAACTTTTTTTTAAAATTACATATAAGTTTAATTTAAATTAAATCAAAAATGATTACAGTTAATCAAGAAATGATGAATGCCGCTCTTGAGCAGCACAAGCTCCCTGAAGGTACAACTCCTGAACAGCTGATTGCCCAGTTGAAAGACCGTCCTGTGGTGAATATTCAGGAGAACGTATTTGAGGAAGGTGACACATTCACAATGCCTGCAAATGAGGCTGAGCTTGCAAAAGTTCTACGTGTGGAGAAATTTGATCGTCTTGCTAGAATCGACAATGAGGGCAAGAAGGTTGTTCCTGAGGGATTCTATGCCCTTGTCTACACTGAGAACCCCAAGACCAACATGAAGGCCGTTAAGAAATTCCGTGTCACATCGGCAACTGCTTCCTTTAACGAGTATGCCAAGGATCCTGTGAATGAGACCTATTTGGCAAACGGTAAGGTTGTCAGAAGTGAAGGTGATGTTGCAACTCTGCTCCGTTCTAAGAGTAGTCAGTATGAGCAATTTACTGCTCTTCTCGGCAAAACCATCACTACCAAAGCTCCCCTTGTTGGCAATGCAGCTGTTATGGAGAACCAGGTTCCTAAGGGAATCCGTCGTCGTACCATTGCGAATTTCGCCTTCACCGAATAATGTCCACACTTAAGTGTGTATTCGGCAGAGTTATTGGAGATTACTCATTAAAAGTGGGTGATCTCCAATACTTTGTGGACAATGGACATATGTATATGAATGAAAGAGGATTTTTCTTAATTGAATTCATCTCTGGAGTTATGTATCATATTGTCCGATTTCTGCGATATTAATGAATGAATGAAAGTGTAAACATGTATTGTTAGTAATCATGTACATACGGGTGAGAACGCAGACTCATCCTTCCCACTGAACTCTGGGGTTTTTACTTTAAGCTCCAGAGTTCAAAGTATGGGAATGTATATACTTTTCCAGAATATACAAATTTTCCTAAATAGAATTTTTTGGGAAATTTTAGAAATTTTTGGAAATTTTTGAAGTTTCATAGAAATTATAAAATTTACATTTAATGCAGCCTTGGAAACACTTGTTTTCCATGAAAGTCACAAGCCTTTGTAAATGCAGAGTGAATGTAAACTTTTTAACCTGCGGGTAATCCCTATAAACTCGTCACAAAAAGGTTTAGCTAGGGTGATAACACTATAGATATTAGAGTGGTGTATGACAACGGTTAACCTCGTTGTAAGTGAGTATAAAATCCTCAAAAAGTATCTAGTCTTGTAGTACTCTCTAAATGGAAAGGATATGAGGATTTTAACTTGCGAATTATATTTTCCTCGCTAGTTTGCCGGGAAAATTTTCAGCGGATAGAAAGATTTGCATATTGCAAATTTGCCGCTTCTAATTATGGGTAAACAAGGAAATTAAGAGTACTTTTGCCTAACAGAGCAACTATCTGGAATCTGTAATCGTGTTAGTCAGCACGTTGGGAATCCGAAGAGTATTGGTCTGCAACTAATATCTCTGGGTAGATGAACAAGACATTTTAGAATTGCAGCTCTAAATTGTCGAAATTTTGGAACATAGGTGGAAAATGACAATCTACATTCGCGACTATGTTCTTTTAAGGTTGAAATTCCTTGAGTTCTTACATTATTTGAAAGTGTTAAGAATCTCTAAAATCTCCCATATGAGAATACCTTGACGTGGTTTGGGAGCTTTAAACTAATATTCTCAAAATGAACACAAGTAAAACCGCAAAAATAAAATAATATGTTTGAAAATATTAAACATCCGAAAACTGGTGAGCAATTATTCCAGATTATAAAGGTTGAGTCCAATGCACTTAGACCTTATATAAAAATTGCAACAATGGAGGAATGTCAAAAACTTTATCAACAGTTCACAGAAGAAAAAGATGATGATTCATGGTATGTAAAGAAAGGCCGTGAATGCATTCATTCTGATGGGACTAGTGATTGTTCTCTTATAGTTAATCACAAAGGTTGGGGATTTGACTATATGAGAATGGTTATTATTGATAGAGTATATATGGATATTTAACTTTAAAACCGCGATAAAATGAAACAATTAATTTTTGCAATATTTATACTTATATGTGCAAGTTGCACAGCACAAAAAGAAAAGAAAGTTGCTTCTGTTAAAAATGAGAATTATCTTATCATGTTTGATTTTTCGAACATTGATGATGCTCATTATTCTATCGATGATTCCAACTTTTGGTTAGAATATGATGATCCTGATGCTTTTGATCTTGATCATTTAGCTGAAACAACTGGACGTAATGAATGGTATGGTGATTATATTGCTATAGACATTCAAGATTCTCTTGTTTCTCTCTTTCTTATAGAATGGGGAGAATATAATGATCTAAGAAATTACATTCATGAAAATTTAACTTCTGAAAATAGGTGTAGATTTGAATGGCAAAGAATGGATCAACTTTCTGAATCATGGGGAATCCAAGAAATTTGGACTACTTTTGATGATGGTTCAAAAGATGTTCGTTATGAATTAACTTACGTCGGAAAGGAGTATAATTGGTATGAATGATATTACCTTAAAATATGCTCTACAAATCATAGATTCTCCGATATTCCAACAATTACAGAAAATTGGTGGAGGCCATCAATATCATCAGGAAGGGAGTGCATTCGTGCATTCTCTTCTTGTTTTCAATAATTCATTGGAATTTTGGCAGAATTCACCAATGAACATCATTGCCTTGTTACATGATATTGGGAAAATCTATACTGGTCGTCAGAAAGAAAATGGTGATTGGGAATATCCAAACCATGCCAAAATTGGTGCTTCACATTTACTTGAATTTCTTCCCGAAGAATTAGAAGATGATACATGGTTTTGTGAAGAAGCTAATTACTATATAAGTAATCACATCAAGCCATTATTCTGGGAACAGAAAGGTTATCCAGAAAAAGACGAACATACAATAAATCTTGCAAAACTTGCAATTTGTGATTTAAAAGGCAGTTTTGCAGAAATACCTCAAGATAGCAAAATACAAGGGTTATACGATTATATTGTCATGGGATAGTTATTTATTCCTGCAGGATGCTAAGGGTTTGCATCCTGTCTTAATGTAGCCAATGACGGTCCAAAGCCCGTATGAGAAATTACAGATGGAGAAAAAATACAGTATAACATCAAAAAACTAAGCACAATGAACCGCAAAAAATCTAATGGCAAAGTTGTAATAACTCGTAAGTCCATAAAAGGTGAAAACAGTCAAGCAGCTCGAGTAGCTCGCTTTGATATGGAGAAAGCTGGAATTACTCCTTTAGAGGAGAATCAAGTTTTTACTCCAGAAGAATTGGATGAACTGTATAGGTTTGATCCAGAAAATGAACCTTATTGGAATCGATAAATTAATTATAAATAAACATTATAAAAAATAAAACAACATGAACCAGAACACAGTAAAGACGATACGCTTGGCCGTGGCGTATGAAAATGAATACGGTCGCATTCTCTGGAATAGAGAATGGCGAATTTTCACTGTTGAAATTGATGGTGAAACTGAAGAAGAACGCAAAGATAATATCAAGCAACTTCTGGAGATTCTTCATGGAGAAATCCATGACTTCAGCCAGATAGTGTATGGCGACTTTGAGAATGAGCAGGCTCGTGATGCTTTTACTAAGCGTTATGAAGTAGAGCTCTTTATGTCTGACCCAGACACCCATATCGTTATGGATCAGGGTGAATGGAATGCACAAAAAGTTGCTATGAGGGAAATGGCTGAACAAATGTTAAAGGATGTTCTAAAAGATCATCCGGAGATGATCAACCATATTCCTCCAGAACTACGCCACCGCTTTAAATAATGTTGTTTTTAAGTGGATGCTTTATCAGGTTAGAGAATCGCCCGTGCCTTTGTTTGCGTAAGTACGGAAGTCGTTGGTTCGAGTCCAACTAAAGCTCAATAAAAAATTTAAAAATGAAAAAACATGAAAGCAAAGATTTTTTGTTACATATTCAGTTTCTTAGGTATACTGAGTATGTTTGGTATCACTGCGGAGAATGCTCCTATTTGGTGGTATATCATCTGTTTGTGTGTAACATTTTTGTGTATCATATTGGTGCATGAAATTAATCCTAATTTCTTTCTTGAAAAAGATAGAAACGGAAATGTAATAGAGTAAAAGTGTAAACTGTGTTCATTAAGGGCTATATGATTACAGTTTTTTGCGGTTTTGTTCATTGGCCCATTTCCACATTACCGTAGAGAATATGTAGTGTGGGAACTAATTAGTTTAGCTTGTTTATAGTAAGTGAATAATAGTAACTGAAGTCTTTAAAACAAGACTGGTAAGTGATAAACCAGAATACAAGAATCACATTTTTCTAGGATAATTTAGTGACCTAGCACAAATTAAATTATGGGTAAGAAAAATCATCCCAACACTAAAGATTATGTGTTCACTCATGAGACTTCTCCTGAAATTGTGCCTGCTGGAAAACGTATTTTCATAAAGGGCAATAAACATGGCCAGATTGAGGATGTAAATCCTCGAGAAGTTGCCGGTATTAATCTCTTTACCAAATACTATCATCGTGATCAGCGTATATACGTTGATCAGTATGTGGCCGAAGTTTCACGCCTCTGGAGAAAGGAGGCCTAAATGACAAAAGGTATAACTCCTGAACAGTTTGCCTATCGTATAAATACGTTAAAAGGGCAAACTTCTGCTACAATCATCTATGACAAAAAACATGTCATAGAACTCCTTAAAAAGTTTGATCTTCCCTCTAATAACAATTACTTTCGAAAGTACATTGATTATGGTATGATTGTAAGAATCAAACCTGGGGAATTCAAATTCCCTGCAGCTCCTGTGCATATTTCCAAAATTGTCAATGCTCTTACTGAATTGAGAGAAAAAAGTAGAGAATATGCTGCTAAATCTAATGCTAAGAAACATGGATTTCTGGAAGAAGTTAAGGAGGAAAATGAAGTTCAACCTATCGAAGAACCCAATGATGAGGATAAAATTGCAAGATGCATTGATTTTCTCAAATCAAAGGGATTTCTGATTCTCCGTCAAGTTTAATAATGAGCACAATTTTGCAATTAACTAAAAATTTCAATATTTCTTGGAAAATTGTAAAATTGTGCTTATTATATAAAACATGAATGTAAAAAATATTTTAAGTCAATTATACTAATATCTGAGGATTTTGTATAACATAAATTGACTTGAAATCAGCCCAGTGCCTGCGGTGACTGGGGTTTGTACCGTTACCTGAGGTACACTCATTAAACTGGAGCTCTCTCGACGTCCAGATATAGGAGTAGTGATATTCGAGAGTGAGTACTATATAGGAAGAAGTCCACAGCTCTATATGGTTACAATGAGACCTTTCAGTAATGTTTAGGATTGTTGCTGGGAATATACTTAGATAATAGCTAAGAAAGTAGGTGCGAATCCTACAGATGCCGTGGTGGTGGAATGGTAGACACGAGGGACTTTAAAGATTTACAAATGAGAGTGCTATGGCGAGAAATCCCATAGTAGAAGCACCCTAATTCGGTGAAAATCCTTTTTATAAACGTTAATGTGAGTAATTACAGTTTTGCTATCGTAGCAAAAGGGCGAATGAACTGAAAGAATAATTCGTAAAGCCTAACCCTACTTAGGGAGTAAGCTTCGAAACTTACTAAAACAGAAAGCATAGAGCTAAAAACGTTTAACACTAATCAATAATTGTGTAAGGATAACGCCGAGCTAAAATGAGATAATGATAGCGGAGACTAGGCAGCTATTAATAAGTTATTATTGCAATTTCTTATCGATATTATCTCATAAATGTGTAGAGAACATAAAGGTGCAGCCTAAGTTGAAATTGTTTCTACTTGAAAATCTTGTTGATATGTACAGAACGAGAAAGTAATATTTCCCTTTAAAAGAGTAAAGTAAGAACACTTGCAAGAATTTCAATATGGTTAAGACATGTTCCAGACTACAAACAATGGATTCTAAACTGATTTTGGAAGGAAAGACAACTACCTCCTTATATATCAGTGGACGAGATAAGATTGTAACTTGTCATGAAATTGTGCTATGGTAACATAGTGTAGTAGGTCATGTTTTAGATATTTTTAGTGGGACAACATGTATTCCTAGTTTGATTGTTGGAAGGCAGATACAGGTTCGACCCCTGTCTAGGAATCAATTACTAACCAAAAAATTAAGGTTATGGAACTTTTAAAAAAACTATCCAAAGTAATTGGTATATTTTTATTAGGAGTAATTATTGCAGTAATTGTTTTTATGGGCTTAAAAGTTTGTAATAAGATTATTCATAATAAAAGTAAAATCAATTATGTTGAGTTAGCTCAATTAAAACAAGCAGAGCTTAAGTATTGGGAAACAAAAGCTGAACTTACTGAAGAAGTAGATGCTTATATTCATAAAGTAGCTCCAACATCAGCATTAAGTGCAGTTATCTTAGTAGACAAATGTGAAGAATATGGTGTTGATATTAAATTCGTGCTAGCACAAGGATACCAAGAATCACATTTTGGAACAAGAGGACTTGGTGCTAAAATTAATAGTCCATGGAATGTAGGTGTTTACGATGGTATGACATATGCTGACATACACAAAAAACACATATTCGACAATCCGAACGAAAGCATCGATAGATATCTTGAATTATTAACTACTAAGTATTTAACAACAAAGAAAACTGAATTAGATTTGTTGAACAGTTTTGTTAGTGTAGATGGTAAACGCTACGCAAGTAGCACTACATATGAATCTTCATTAAAGTATAAATATGAAGATATCTCTAAAACTACAAAAATTGATTCCCTTCAACAAGTCTTAAGGTATTGGACTATTCAGTCTAATAGAGAGTACTGATCACACTCTCAAGCATGCATAGTTTAAGAATGAAAACGTCTTTGGATGATGTTAAGGTGGAATTCCTTAGCTGCATGTTATACAGATTTACTTGAGTTATTCTGTATAAACAAAACTCTTGAAATCTAGGTTGACTTCAAAAATGTAATTTCGCGAATCCTAGTGTATTTCTCTATTAATTCTATGGATCATTCCAGTATAGAGAAAGATGCCTTCTTACTTGATTCTGGCTTTAGAATGAGAATCTTGAAACCTATTCTTGCGAGGAGAATAGTGTAGAACCTTAGTTTAAGTAGAAAAACCATATGATTTGAGGTGCAAGTCCTCTTAGGTTCTCTAACATCTAATAATAGTAGTGAAGATGTGAAGGCTACTCAATCCTTTAAGTGAGAGCGCGTAACTACGGATAGTCAAAGTAGTTCCTAGGGAGTTTAAACTGATCTTCCTGAGGTGAATGGCAAATGGATAGTGCTACTACACAACTCCTAGAAAGTTTTTATAAGTTACAATCATAAACAAAATTTATGCTGTAGTTGAACAGAAAATGTAGGGATTCAACACCTCGGTGCACTGAGGAGAAGGGTTCTGTAGGTAACAGAAGTAAGGCGAGTGCAACTCCACCCTGTGTAACTTATATTTTGGACTGGTAGCTCAGTTGGTAGAGCACTGCACTGAAGATGCAGGTGTCAGTGGTTCGATTCCATTCCTGTCCACAAATTAAAGGCGCGTGGTGTAATTGGTTAGCATACGGCACTGTCACTGCCGCGGGAGCGTAAGCCATTGCGGGTTCGAATCCCGTCGTGCCTGCAAAGTGTTTTATATTGTTATTGGAGATAGGTAATGTATAAAAATTTTAAAACTAACAAAAAATTATGAAGAAATTTACAAGTATTTTTATGGTTTTTGCATTAGCACTTTGTATGGTGTTTAGTGCATGTAATGGCTGCAGTCAGAAAAATGACTCTGCTAATGATTGTACTTATCCTGTTGCAGGATTAAATGTTGAGCGTGTCACTGCTACTGATTTTGAGTATATGACTGCTAACTATGGCAATGACTATCGTTGGTATGAATGCTGCATTGATGCTAAAGATTGGATTGATGAAAGCGATACATTCTATGTCAATGGTATTGCCAATGTATTCTACAAAGTGTATCTCAATGAAGATAGCACATCTGGTACTGCCAAAGTGTATTTACTTACACATGCTGGTGATGCATTTACTATTGACTCAACAGAAGGTATTTGGGTTGGGGATGAACCTATGAATGATTATAACCCCATGACCATTGACTTCGCTCACGCTTATGATGCTATGATGATAACTAACTGTATAAAACCTCATAGTCGTCATTGTGTTCTTCGCAAGGAACTTGGTCCTCTCGATGCTGCTCCACAATATATCTTCGGTAACCAAGATTGCCAGGTTTATGTAGATGCTAAAACTGGTAAAGTAAATCTTGACAATCCTGTGTTTCCTGTAGATGCTAATGAGATTCCTGCAGATCGTTCCGAGAACGATAGCACACTCAAGAAACTTAACTACGTCTTCAATTGGTAATTTTATAATTCTTCTAGCATTAAAGAATATATGTGGCTGCATCAAGTACAAGTGCCACACCTCGCTTAAGGAGGTTAATGAGTTCCCTAACTTATTTATAAAATAGACAGTAGGGACGATCGGTACGTGTGCCCACTCGGGTTGGGAACTGGACTGTCACTCCAGTAAAATAGAGGGTTCGAATCCCTCCGTATCGGCTAATTTTACTATTAATACTTGTACCGCAGGCAGAGTTGGCTAATGCACCGGACTTTTAATCCGGAATCTCAATAGAGATAGCCGGGTTCGAATCCCGGGCGGTACACAAGTTATCTTTTTCTATTTAAACCATAAATAATTTTGAATATTGAATAATTCGAGTTATTATTAAATAACTTGAGGTTCAAAATTTAAAATTATTTATTATGTCTAAATGGGATTCTGAAAAAGAAAATTTGAGAAAAGCAATAGAAGAAGATAAGATAAGTTATGAAGAATTAGGTAGAAGATATGGTTGTTCTGGAGCAAATATTAAAAAAGTTGCTATAAGACTTGGAATTAGTATTGAAACTCGGAGAAAAGTAAATGAAAGTGAACACTTTAATAAAGGGACTGGAATAAAAAGGTATTGTCTAAATTGTGGTGCAGAATTAAAAAGATCTGCTAAAAAATATTGCTCTTTTGATTGTGAACATGCTTATCTTCAAAAAGAATGGGAAGAAAAGTATAAAACAGACAATAGTATAGCAAAAACAAATAGTTGGGGACAAATACCAGCAGCATTAAGAACATATATATTTAAAAAATATGAATATAAATGTTGTCAATGTGGGTGGTCAGAAATAAATCCTTATACTAATACAATTCCTTTAGAAATTGACCATATTAATGGTAATTCTAATGATAATTCTGAAGAGAATTTAAGATTACTTTGTCCTAATTGTCATTCCTTAACATCTACTTATAGAGGTGCTAATAGAGGTAATGGTAGAAATATTACTTGGATAATAAAATCTTAAAGATAATTTTACTCCTATAGTTTAGTGGTAAAGCGTGGGTTCGAATCCCACCGGATACACAAATCTATTTGCTCCTATAGCTCAATTGGTTAGAGCACTTGACTGTATACTGGGTAGTTCCAGAGAGAGACTTAATTCAAGGATATGTTAGAAGTGATTTTAACATATTCACTAATCAAGGGGTTCTAGGTTCAAGTCCTAGTGGGAGCGCACTTATTCGGAGAATTGTATCCATTTGTTTAATTAACTGTTAGTTTATGTTAAGCCGCTAGTCGGGAGAACTCGCAGTTATCACTTGTTTGATGTACGGAAAACCAGTGCATATTCTAACAGTGAATTAAATAATGTATACGAGTCTTTTGTTTATGGACTATAAAAATAAACACGTAGTATTCTACTCTACTATGTAACTGGATGGATTTCCGGGAAAGGTTATGGCTGAGATTACCGACAACAGTTTTCTGGGTGTATCACATAACGAGTACAGCAACTTAACTGGTGAGCAAGGTTAGGTTGTCGCTAGGCTATGACAGCGAGTAACATGAAAATACTGTAACGCAACGTAAGTATTAATTGTTAATGGCATAGAGGCTCTGAAAGAGACTTTACATGATAGTTGCTATGACTCCTGAGTTGAGCTGGAGTTAGTGTAAAGGAATTAGTATTAAGGATGTTGTAGGGCGATTATAATTGACTACGAATCATCATACCTTATTGACTTGCATCTGTGGAGTACCTACCGAGTTTCTCAAACTATAAGGAATATGATGATTTTTTTTAAACCGCAAAATTATGAAATTATCAAGAAGACAAACAAGAGTAATTTTAGCATTTAGAAGAGCACTTCTTGGTGCTTGGTGGCTTAAAATGAAATGGAAAGATTATATATCTTTTTATTATTATTACAAATGCTATCGATATGAATATGGTGGTGAAGGAATTTCAAGAGTTTGTTTTGAAAACTGGAAAAATCATATTCCAATTAAAATTTCAGAAAGAAATCCATATAAATCTCGATATAAAGAATTATTTGGAGCTCCAAGTTTCTAAACATATTTAAAGGAGTATAAGGGAGAAATACTGCAAAAAATTTTGTTCATAATTATTGGTAAAAAGTGCTAATTATTTGATTAGACTTTTAATACTTTTTTAGTCTAACTAGTAAAACCGAAAGTATTAGTATTTGTCAGCATACTTTAATCAACTGAACAGAAACTTAAATTCTCCTGATTAAAAGAACTACTTTCTGTCATATTATTTATAATAATGTAAGACGTACAGCAAAAAATTTCATTTGTTATTCTACTCAATTACAAAAATAAAAAAGGTCTTATGGAAACAAACAACTTAGAAACTCGCCGAAGTGAATTGGAAATGATTTTTAGTGAGAAATCCACTGAAAATGGCGATCGTGCTTTTGATTCTACTGGCAATAAACTTGTTGATATTCTGTTTATGTCAGAGTATTATACAAACCATTTAGATCAAGTACCTCACATTGGTGATTCTCACGTTGCTAAAATCTTCTCTATGTTCATGCGTGATCCACGATTTGGTATGGGTCGTAGAGAGTTAGGTCGCCACTTAATGGCAGCTACAATGCTCACACCGCAGCAAATTGTGATGGCAGGTAGATATGATGATTTGTATCTTATGCCTGCTTGCACTATGGAAAATCTTCGTTTCCTTTTTAGTGAAGTAGAGAAAGGAAATGAACTTGCCAAAAAGTGGATGCCTCGTTATTCTAGCAAACATCTTGCTATTGCAAGACACTTTGCAGGTATACTTGGAATGAACAAACAACAGTATGGTCATTTCATTAAAGCAAACACTGTTGAAAATACTATGAGCCGTAAACAATGGGAATGTATTGACTTTAGTCATGTTCCTTCATTGGCTGCTATCAAATATGCTAAAGCTTTTCAAAAACATCAACCTGAAAGATATGCTCAATATATTGAGGATGTTAAAGCAGGTAAAAAAGAGCTTCATGTAGCAACAACTAATGTATACGATATCTACAAAAATCGTACTAATATTGATGCTGATGTATTCTATGGGAAGATAGAAAAGATTAATATATCTTGTATTCCTATTATTGATACATCTGGATCAATGAATGACAATGACGCTATTGGAAAAGCACTCTCCATTGGTAAATATCTGTCTGACTGTTCTAGCTATTGTAATGGACAATTCATTACATTTAGTCAATGTCCTCAATTGATTACTCAACGTGGAGATACATACAATGAGCAAATCAAGAATATTCTCTATGATGGTAGAAATTGGGGAATGAACACTGATTTTGGCGCTGTAATGAGAGTACTTAGTAACCTCAAAACTGATTTCCCAGACTATCTTGTAGTGATGTCTGATATGGAATATGACAGAGGCAGTAACTGTGAGAAAGACAAATTGATGGCAGATTGGGCTAGCAAAAGAATCAAAACTAAAATTATCTGGTGGAATTTCAATGCTCGCAACAAAACAGCTCCAGAAACTGACCAATATGGAAATGTATTCATGTCTGGTTATTCACC
>Ga0255059_10000178_pt1 | contig 13347 bp, 13 predicted proteins | sample 176RNAGHGlowgp2_FD_183551 | JGI IMG/M metagenome (GOLD analysis project Ga0255059, IMG submission 183551) | Metatranscriptome of sheep rumen microbial communities from Palmerston North, Manawatu-Wanganui, New Zealand - 1766 RNA GHGlow gp2... | ecosystem: Host-associated > Mammals > Digestive...
CTGAATTGATCCAAAGTCAACCATGAAGTTAGGAGCAGGATCTCCACCTACGAGACGACTCGAGTCATTAAGAATCTTGTACGTAACGTATCTCAGAAGTTCAAGATCATCGTCAATATTCTTTCGATTCAAGATACCTGCTGCAAGATTTCTCTGATTTGCATAACCTTGAAGGTCAGGATCGTTCTTAATATTTTCCCAAGTCTGATTGTCAATAAGAACTTCACCTCTGACTGCTCCTGTAAAGTTCTTTGTCAAGTGCTCAGTCTTAGGAGAAATGACTCTCATCTTACTCGTTACATCAATACCTTCAACTCCGTTACCACGAGTAACAGCTTTGATTCGAGTACCATCTTTGTAATAGCATACAACCGAGAGTCCATCAAGCTTAGCAGAAACTCTCGTAGTATTATTCTTGAATCGATTGTCGATATCTTCGACTCTCTTAACCTTACCAAGAGATCCGATCTTCAGACCATAAAGATGATTGGTCTTCTTTCCAGGATTATATCCCCATCCTGGAGTCTTGAGAATTTCATTCTCAGGATCAATTGTTCTGAGTTCGTCAACAAGACTATCAAACTCTTCATCACTGACCTTGGCTACTCCAGTGTAGTAAGTTTCAGAATAATCTTTGATCAAGTTAACAAGTTCTTCAATTCTTCCCATACCCTAAACCTCCTTAACGAAGGGTTCTTCCCTTCCTTCACCTTATAATCGTTTAGAAAGTTGAATAAAGTCGTCTATGAGAAAAATTTTTTAATTAATTTCAATAAGTCCTTGTACGACTTGTCAGTCAAGTCAGATAAAGACTTCATCGTACTAATCGTTCTGTCAAAATCACGTCCGTTAGCAGTTGACTTCTCTATCTTTTCAAGATAGTGATCAAATCTTTCTTCGTACTTCCTTGACTTTTCTTTCAATCTTTCACATACTAATGATGCCAAGTACTCGTCTTTATTGGTCGGAGGTACTGAGTCAGAGATTATAGTTTTAACTGTATCTTCAAGTCTGCTCATAATTCTCACGACCTAGTTCTATATTCTTTAATATCTTTTCAAGACTAGTGATCTTAGCTTTCAAAGAAGCTACAGGCTCATCAGACAACCCTGACCTACTAACAGAATCATCCCAACTCAGTTCTTCTACCTTATAGTACTGATACAGTAGCATGATCCTAAGAGTGTAATTAATTTCTTCAGAAGAAGGGATTCTTATAGTTTCTCCTCCGAAGTATTTTATCATTCTTATAAAATTAGGATAGTCAAGAATGTAAAATAATTCACTCATGACGGAGTACTTTGGTTCTTTTCGTAAAGAGTAAAGAAGTGAAGTAGCAACTGAGCATGCTTCTTCTTTTCCTATTCTATCAAGGTCAATCGAATTATTCAAACCAACCATCCTTTCTTATGAAGTCATAGAAGTTCTCAACCAATACTCTCAAGTAGAATTTCTCTTCTTCTGATAAGTGATATGGAGTAAGTTTCTCATTGTAGAGAGAAAGTATAAGTGATAGCTCAAGATTGTTGTACGAGTTACTTTTATACTTATACTTTGAGTTCTCCATTACGAGATCGACCATCCTCTTTATATCAGACAGATAAGTCCTTATCAGAGCTTTATCAAACTCCTTATCTATAGAGGTGAAAATGATTCCTGGAGCATTGTCTGCATCTATTGATGGATCAAGTTGAATGAAATAGGTGCCATTTACAGTATAGTATTCTTCTACGTACCTCAAATATACACGACTTATGTAAGGTATCATCAGTCCATTTAGATCACCTTGCTGTATCTTCATGAACATGTCTGCAGCAAGAGTCCATGCTATGTCTTCTCTGTCACCTCTGTTATTCGCTACTGCTTTTCTTGCGAGGAAGTTATAAATCAGAGATTGCAGTTCAGTATATATTTCTGGATTACTTGGATCCTTTTTAATGAGCTCACGTATGTGAGACTCCTTTTCAAGTAGTAACATTTACTCCTCCACAATAGAGGTTACTCCTGAATGATCCTTGACTGCTTTAATGCATTTATCATACGGGATAGCAATATCCTGATGATGGGTGATGACAAATACAGATTCAATATCAGAAAATTCATTTGAGATGAGATTCACGAGATACTCGGATCCAAGTGAATCAAGGTTATCAAATGCTTCATCAAGAACAAGAATATTGCAAGAGAATCCACTAGTGACGACAAGCATATCTCTAAGAGCAAACTGAACAGCAAGGTCAGCTCTCTGCTTCTCACCACCAGATAAGTTCTCGTACAATCGATCATTCAGTTTTACCAAGATTTTATTTCCAGATAATTCAACGACCAGCTTCTTCTCCTTAGAGAACATAAGATCACCGTAGTACTCAGATCTCTTGGACATGAAGTCAATGGCATCTTGAAGAATATATCCCTTAAAGTCACGAGATACCGACCTCTTCAAATAGGATACACAATCCATTACTTTGCTTATTTCTTTAATCTCATCTTCAAGTTTATTCTGACTTATTGTTTCTGCTTTAATCTCATTTTCAGTATTTACAATCTTTTCATCTAAGTCGTTACTTACTTTCAGTGAATTACTTAATTCTTCTATTTTTCTTAAGTTGTCATTAATCTCCCATTTTATACTTGTGAGTTGTTCATTTGAATTCTTAAGTTCTACTGACATGTTGTCAATCGTCACTCTTAAACTTGATGACTTAGCTCCAAGAGTAGCGATCAGTGCAGAAATATCAGAGATCTTCTTCTCAGTTTCACTCTTCTTAGAAAGCATCTCTGCTGTAACTTCATAAGGTCTTCCACACGTAGGACAAGTTCCAGACTTGAAGCTAGAAAGTTCTTTTCTGAGACCACTCAGTTCATACTCTTTCTGAGATGCAAACGACTTCACCTGATCGAAAGCTTCAGTATATTTCTTTATAGATACTTCCTTGTCCTTTATGCTATCCATGATATTCTCGTAATCACTCTCGAGACCACGATTAGATGCACCAAGTTCTTCAGTCTGCTTAAGTACTTCGTCTTTAGAAACCTTAGAATCTCTCTGAGTGATCAGCTCACTCTTGAGTCTTTCAAGTCCAAGAGTCTTACCTTCAATCTTAGCAATCTCCGCTCTCTTAGCATTTACTTCGAGAGTCAGTTCTCCTTCCTTTTGCTCGAGCTTGAACTTAAGACCATCAATCTGAGATCCAGATCCAGACATAGTTTCAAGAAGATCTTTTCTCTTGATTGGAGAAAGATTCGTGAACTTGTACGGAAGTCCCTGACCAAGAATGATGATAGATCCAAGAATCTGAGGATCAGAAGTAGGAATCTTATCGTTAATCATTTCCTGAGACTTCTTCGTCATATTAGAAAGAAGTTCATCATTCTGATAAAAGTGAACTGCATTACCATACTCTGAATGAGACTTGGAACGAAGAATCTTATAGTTAGTATCGTCAATCGTGAATTCGAGTTCACATACTGCTCCGTCTCCACGATTCTCGTTAACTACCTCAGAAGTACCTCTCATCGTCTCACCTGTAAGAGTCCAGAAGATAGCATCGAAGATAGCAGACTTACCTGATCCGTTAGAACCCTGAGCAGATACTTCATTATTCTTACCTTTAACAAGTACAAATCCAAGGTCATTTAACTCTACTTCAGCTTCACCAATCGAAAGAAAGTTTTGAATATTGATACGATTAAACTTAATGTTCATTACTCAGCACTCCCTTCCATTTCAGATATAATCGAATTGATGATATTCTGATCGTAGTTCTTGTCTTCCTTCTTAACGAACTCTCTCAGTTTATCGTAAATCGACATTGTATTAGCTTCGAACTTAGTCAGATCAGAGCTAACTACTTTATCATGGATCGCAAGAATCCTCGATGTGATAACTTTATCGTTCTGATCAAGAAGCTTACGAACTTTATCAGCAATCTTGTATGGAACCTTAGCTTGAATGACATACTTACCTTCACTAAGATCGTCAAGATACTTCTTCAACTTAGGGATCGTTGACCACTCACCCTTCTTGTACCTATAAGCGTAAGGATTTTCGATCAACTCGACCTTAAGAGTATCAGTATCAAGAATAGCTACTGAAGGTTCCCATTGTCCTCCACAACTCGAGAAGTTCAGTCCAGACATGATCCCGAGATTCATGATTCGATTCTCAACAATCCATGCTCCATTATGGAGATGACCATTAATGAACAAGTCGCAGTTGTCAAGGATCTCAGACAAGTTATACCCGGTAGTGCTAATCTTACCACCAAAGTCATATCCTAAAATATCATTGTGAGAAAGAATAATTTTAGGACGAGGAGAAATTGCAGAAAGATCAACCTTCGTAGAATTATACGGAAGGATATAAATCTCATCTGTAAGGAATCCAGGTTCAGTCACTACATTCTCGAACATCGAGATGGAACTGATTTTACCATCCTTGTCTGCACGACAATGGTTACCTGCAATGATTATATGATCCTGAGCATCAAGACGACTCATCGCAGTAATCTCTTCAGCAGTGAGATTAGGACGATCAGTCATATCGCCGAGACAGATAACCTTATCTACTTTCTTTGACTTAGCAAGCAGATTCATCCAAGTGAATGACTCGATCAGATTGTCAATCCTCTTCTGATTAAGATGAGGATCAGCATAAAGTAATACTTTCATCGTACCCACCTACCTTTATTAACCTACGTACTGATTGTAAATTGTTCTTGGAACAATATTAAGTTTTTCATATGCTTCATCAAATAATGTACTAGCATAAGAATACTTTCTGTAGTATTCATCGAAGTTCTCAAATCTGTCGAATTTTGCACTCAACTCATTTGGATTCTCAGGTCTCTCAGAAAGGCATCTATCATAGATCTTTCTTGCAGAAGTCATATCTGTATGCTTAACAATAACATGACTCACTCCTCTGTGGAAGAAGTCATTATTCTTATACCATTCAATCACTCTTTTGTCAAGAGGATTACCATTCAAGATTCCGTATACATACGACGATGCAACTCCTCTGTCAATCAGGATTTTTGTATTACTGAGATCGATCTGAGAAAGTAGATCGAAGATACCGTATCCAATCGTCCAAGAATTGTCACGACCAATTGTAACATCCGTAAGGTTATGATTCGGATGGTAGTAACTATATCCGTCAGGAATAAGCATCTTTTTCATTGTTGTCGTCTTACCTGTGATTTCAAATCCTTCTACGATTACGATATTTCTCCACCAACTATCTACCATTGTATTCAACTCCTTCAAGAACATTATCCTTGATATTGTACTTATCGATTATATGCTGATACTTCACTCTGATCGTCGTAATCTCATCTCTCGCATCTTTCAGGAGACTCGACATGAACTCAGCTGATGAAGGAAGGTAAAATAAGTCACACTTCTCAGACATCTTAGTGAGATGACCTTCGAGCTCAGAGATGACTTTGAGGAATGAAAGATTATTTCTTAATTCGACTTCGATGATAGCCTTACGAACTACACAAAGCATGTCAGATACTTTTACGATGAACCCTTCTTTTTCTGACTTAGCCTCACTCCAGATCTTAGTAAGATCTTCGATTCCAACTGCATCTTGAATCTCTTTTATTGCTCTCTTAGCTACCTTCTCGAGTTCTTCATGAACCTCGTCTGTTGCATACTTTGTATTACGAGGAATATCTCCTGTGAGAACTTCATCCATATCATGAAGAAGTGCTTTCTCAAGGAGTGATCCAAGATTGATCTCCTCTCCGAGATTCATCAACTTTCTTCCAATCACGTAGCACATCATAGAAATATCAGTGATATGATCAGACAACGACTCAGGGGATTCAAGATGAACCCCTGAGTATCGATTAACTTCATTCATCCGCATCATCGGATTAAATGCCAATGTAGTAAATTTCAATGAAAAGTCCTCCTACTCAACTTTAATCTTGCAGGTATGACTACTTTCCTGTTACAAGAATCACAACATACTGCACCTTCCTCGTCCTTAACTGCAGGATAAGGATTATTACCATAACCTCTGAATTTCTTACCACAAATGCAACAAATTTCAGGTTCTTTCTTGTCAATTATCATACCCTAGTCCTCCATTTGATTAATTTGCAAGGCTTAACCCCTTACACCTTATAATCGTTTGAAGAATCGAATCAAGTCGGACTAATTTTTCTTCATAGTAGAATTTACTCTTGTACCATTGATCTCTGCAAACCCATTCCAATGGATTCTATCAGAGTACTTCTTCTGAAGATCAATGAGTTCGTTGTAATCCTCATCCGTAACATCACCTTCAGGTCTCTTAAGAAAACCTAATCTGAATCCTCCAGGATATGAACATTCATTACAAGGTCGAATTGTCGTTCTATCTTTGTCATACATTAACTTTCTCAATGTATTAAAAGCATTAGAGTTCCAAATATCTCTGATATTATCGTCAGGTAATACTCCGAGGACTACTTGTCTTCTAAAATCGTGACAGCACATCGAGATAGTTCCATCAAATCCTACGATGATTTCTCTAAATACTCTTGAGCATTTCTTTTCAAATGGAAGACTATCCTTAGGAATACCGTACTTCTCGTATACTTCAGGATTAAGATTACCAGCATGATTGTAGATAGCTCTTGCAGTACCTCCCTTAGATGTAATCTCTAAGTCATCAACTACAAAAATCATTTTATAGTCTGTTCCATGATTAGCATAATACGATACATGGTCAGGATTATTGTGAATATAGTCAATGTATCCTACATTTTCTTCTTCATAGAACTTCTTACTGAATTCCATGTAGGTATCATAAGATCCTTCGTAAGCATCAAAGACGAGCATGTTACCTCCAGCTTCGAAGAACTTTTTACTCATATCCTTGAAGATCTCATAACTATCTTTGCACTTAACACCATTAGTCTGCAACTGGATGCAGCACGAAGGATAGTAGGTTCTAAGAGCATTGATGATCTTGAAGATGTCAGGATTGAGGAATGGTTCACCAAAATTATTGATTTCGATTCTTCTACCAGGAATCCAGTCATTCAACTGTTTAGCAATCGTAATAGCAGTATCAACTGTCATAAACTTGAAGTCAATCGTATCTTTCTCGTGATCAATCAATGACCATATTCCGCAAAAATTGCATCCACCTTTACAAGAACCATCAGGTTGACACTTTGATTTGAGTGGTGCTCTCTGACATCCGTAAGTAGGATTCAACTGCACTGACCACGGCAACTGAGGTGCTACATTCTTTCCATACTTTTTTACATCTTCATCATAGTAATAACTCATTGATAAATCCTCCTATTTAATTTAAGGGAAAACAACCCCTTTCTAATTTATTATCGTTTAAGGAGTTGAATAAAGTCGACGAATCTCAAATTAATCCCCACTCTGCAAACTTCTCAAATCCACCAAGATTCTTGATATAATCTCGAGCAATCTCAACAATAGAAGAATAAGGAAGACCATCAACATACTTATCTCCAATTGCACAAGACAGTCTGACCTTCTTACCGAGATGTTGAGCTCTAATATGAGCATAGATATTCACAGACACATCAGCCTTCGAGAGATCTTTACCATGGAGACCTCCACCTGTTACAGCATCACCCATGTCTGATCCAAGCTTACGATTGGTAGCTCCAGTATCAACATTAGGACCTCCTGTCCAATCTCCAAGAGGATTGATCTTGAGGATCTGGACATTCGAGATCTTATCGTCAATGAAGCTCTTGATATCTTCAGTTTTAGCATTACTTTGGCAGATTATAAGAGAGACCTTTCCGAGCTCATCATATACATACTTACCATCGTAAGGATACTTCTCGTAAATCTCTTTTGCAAGATTAGACAAGGTTCTCTGCTCACGAGTCACAGGGCATCCACAGAAGATACCATTATCTCCGCATCTGATTTCTTCAGACTGATTCTTGTTCAGATGATAATCCTGAGGAACTTCTATATAATCTACTTCAATATTATCGTCTTTAGTGATCCTCTTAACAACAGATTCTACATCTCCCTTATTAAGAGGAGTATCAGTCTCGTTGATGATTCTACAAGTTCCATGACCTATAAGAACTTCTACAGCAGTATGAGGGTCATTTGTATTAAGCCCATAAGCAAGATCAACAAGTGCTCCTGCAATTCTATCTGCTACTTTGTCAGGGTGACTAGGATTTACTTTTTCAAACATGATTTACTCTCCTTTAACAATTTTATCTACTAAATAATTTATATTTTTGGAATTAATCCCAAAAAATTCAGATATAAAGTTGTACTGCAGTCGTACTTGATCAACGTACTCTTCGTCACTGATACTGCTGATCATCTTCGATAATTTATTAAGATCATCAAGAACAAAAATATTACGATATTTATCCAGGACTGACTCACTGTACTCCACTCCTAATTTTTCATAGGGTTTCAGACTTATCGGATACATCAAGCATAAAGTTCCAGAATCTGTAGATTCGATTATTTTATAAGTAAATCTATGATGATTAAATGAGCTAGAACCTATGTAGAATGAGTACTCTTTAATGATACCACGGATTTTATCAGTTGACCATTGACGAGCTGTTTTATACGTTGCATTGTATTTTTCTACCATTGGCAAGTATCTTTTTCTTAATGCAGGTAGAGGGGACTCGTAGACATCTAATTTACTACCGATGACAGAAAGAGCTTCAGGGTACTCATCGTACCATGAATTTATTCCTCTTAGCATCATTATCTTACCATTCTTATTTCCAAGACCTACATTATTAGATGCATAATATGACAGTCTTCTATCTACGTCTATAATCATAGGGAGATATTTTAATTTTGATCTATCAATACCTTTTCTCTCGTGCCTATCAACAATGTCAAGATCATCAACTTCAGTTATAATGAAGGATTTCAATTTTTGATAGTATACATCACTTATTGATCTATACATTTCTGAAAACGATGAGTAAAAGTCCTTACGATAAGGATGGTCAGTCAGCTCTCCGTCAGAACTTAAGTAGTGATAAAATTTGCATCCTTTTATCATTTCGAGGTATTCACCTGAAAGCAGATTGGTCAAGTACTTTACTGATCCGTTCAGGATTCCAAATAGTACAACATACTCATCTTTGTTACTATCTATGAAATCTCTTATAGTTTTAAATTCAATATTTAAGTGATGATCGTTTGATGAATTAATCAAGTATTGACAATTATCGTACCTTTTATCAAACGGATCAAGTGAATGAATTTTATCACTATCGTAGATAATATTTGACAATCCATCTTTATGATAGATCAACTCAGGATACACAATACTCACTGTATCTGTACTGTACGCTAGTGCTAATTTTATAACAGTATCACTATAAAATTTTGTTCTTGAATAAGACTTCGTGTCATCTTCAAATACTGGACTTATTTCTACAAGATAAACTAACTTACTCATGAGTGTCCTCCATAGATTTTATAATATTAGAGATGCATTGATTGACATTGTCAGAGTCGCTATCAAAGTATTTATAAACAAATTCTTTTTGACGATTATACCTCGTGATATAATCACTTTCTTCTAAGCATAGATCAATACTTTTTAACGACTTTTTGAACAATTCATCACTAGTAGGATCAAGAAGCATTATATCAGAAAATTCATCTAATAAAGACTTCGCAATGGAGTACTTTTCACCCATCGGATCAATTATAACTTTAGGTAAAAAGCACAGAGTACCAGCATCAGTCGCTTCGATTATTTTATAAGTAAATCTATCTGCTCTTGGTATACTCTCTCCCAGGTAATAGGAGTACTGGCTAAGAAGTTCTTTCATTTTACTAGTAGTCCAGAATCTAGCATTTTTATAATTCCCATCAAACTTGATCAGCTCAGCAGTGATCCTTTTTCTTGTTGCAGGCATCGGAGATTCATAGATATCAAATTTACCTCTTACAGTACCGAATAATTCTTCACGATAAGGTGCCCATTTATCAAAATTTCTGAGGATCATTATCCTATTATTTTTAGAAGAAAAATCAATATCAGTAGGAGGATTCATCCTGTTTTTAGTATCGACGACCATAGGTAAATAAAATACCTTAGACTTAGATATCCCTGATCTTTCACAATTATTCATAAAATCATAGTCACTTGTTTCAGTTACTAATACTCCTAATAACTTTTTCTTGAATACAGAATCGTCGTCTAATGATTTTATCTTATCAAGAAAACCAATTCTACCTTCGAATATATGCTGTCTGTTTGATAGTTCACCATCAGAACTCAAATAAAAATATCCTGACGTTGATGCCAGTATCTTTTCATACTCCTCCATGATATAATTCATAAAATCGTTACCACCATTAAGGATTCCTAAGGTGATCAGATCGTCAGATGAAATCCGTTCTGAAAAGTACTTATCGATCGACATGAACTCACAATCAATATGATTTTCTTTGCATACTCTGTCAAGATAATAACAATTTTCAAATCGACAAGGATCATTACTGTATAAATCATAGCACTCTTGTTCTTTATCAGGATCGTTCTCAATCGTGAATATTTTATCACAAGTAACGTCATGGGCAATAATTAACTCATTACATCCTAATGACCTCGACAATTTTACGAGAGTATCAGCGTAGAATCTGAGTCCTGAGTACTGCCTTTTGTAATCAACATACAGTTGATTTCTTTCTGTCATAAAAATGAGTTTCATGAATAGTCCTCCAGTTGTTTGATGTATTTATTTACGACTCTTTCTTTCTCTTTGTACCACTCTGATTCTTTATTTACCCAAGAGGCATTCCATAGATGAGCACAAACACTATTACTAGTCAAGCAGTATGGAATCTCTTCAGAATAAGGGATTGGGTAAAAGTACTCTTGAGGGTAAATCGCCATATCTCCTACAATAACAATATCCTTGTCAGCTGACTTAAATCCTCGTCTTCTCATCTCTTTTCTCATTGCTGTAGGAGACGGCTTAAGACCTCTTTCATTGTAATCGTTAATTGTAAACTCTTGCAATTCTTTCGTTGTCGTAAGATCCTTCTCTGATCCAATGATTCCTAAAGCAATTTGATTCTTCTTCTCGACTCCAATGAAAAACTTATTATTTAAGAAAGTTTCATCAAAATTCTTGATAGCCAGTACATCAGTATCAAGATAGATTCCTCCATTCTCATACAACAACTTGAGTCGTAAAAAGTCACTTACAAATTGATACTTTTTCTTTTCGTATAACTTTTTTACAAACTCAGGTTGATTATCGATATCTAAGTTCTTCTCATTCCATTCGACTATTTCGAAATCTTTATAGACTCTGTACCAAGAGTCAATGCATCTTTTTGACAGTTCATCTTTTTCTCCACCCAACCATATGTAGTGAATTTTCTTTGGTATCATGATGACTCCTCCTACTCGTAGTAATTGATATGAACTTTACATGTACCTTTATTCCTCATTGTTCCCAACGTAGGTGTATAAGCTTTTCTGAGGATGAAGAGATCACCCATTGATACGAAGTTGTCCTCCCAATTCTCTTCAGATACTTCCACTGTCTTGTAGACTTTCTTCCACTCAGCTACAGTTTCTTCGATCTCATCTTTGAATCCTTCGAGAACCATCGTGCATTCAGTGAACTCGTCGTTATGCTCAAGAGACTTCATTTCGATCTCATGACCTAACGAGCATCCAAGAGCCACGTCAGCTTTAGAAGGAAGTCCCATTCGTCTCATCGGAGAATCGTTCAAGATGAATTTCAACTGATTGATAAACTTGATCATCTCAAACGGAGGGATATCAATCTCAATTGAGTCGTGGACATACATGACGACCTTTGCATCCATATCATTTTCTTCAATATACTTCTGCAAGTCGAAGATTACACAACCTGTCAAGTCAGCTGACTGAGCCTGAATCGGATAGTTCTGAGACTTACGAAGCATCGAATTCAATGCACCTCTACCATCTCCTTCAGGTTCAATCTTAATGAATCGATTTGACAACTCGCAAGATACTCTATGATTTTTCTGAACTTCTTCGTGCATCTCCTTAATCCATTCTTGAACTTTAGGATACGCACGGAAGAATCCTCCGTAGATTTTATTTGCCATCGACAAGTCACCATTGCAGTAATGCTCTGCAAATGATTCTTCCATAGCTCCGTATAACAGTGAGAAAGTAGCTGTCTTAGAAAATCGTCTCTCAGCAGTTGTTACTTCTTCTACAGGTTTCTGCCATACAGCTGCTGCAGTTTGAGAGTGGAAATCTTTACCACTACGGAACAGTTCCAACATATTCTCATCGTGTGAGATAGCTGCAAGTGAACGTACTTCCATCTGCGAGTAGTCGGGACATACCATCGTACCTCCAGTGAATCTCGAAGTATAATACTTCTTGACCTGACTACCCCACGGGATTGTATGTTGAGCTGATCTCCACCGCCCTGTCTCAGCAGTATTCGGAGACCACTTAGCAGCCATCAGGTAAGCCTCGTCGGATCTGATACTTGGTTTGTATCCTGACTTTCTGATAACACGATTCTTACCTTCACTGAGTTCCTTCTTATCAACGACTACGACTGACTGACGACCAACAGATCCGTTGATATAAGATGAAATCAACTTCTGTGATTTCTTGAACAGTCTGTAATTTATCATCCATCTGAACTGATCCGTCCACGACTCTTCGTTATCCTGATCAATACCTGTGACCACTAAGTTGTTGTACACTTCGATGATACCACCATCGTCAAACGATTCAATAACAACAGGTTCCTTGTTGTACAGAATCTGTTTGATTTCAGGAGCTACGACTTGACCTCTATAAGATTTATATAAACTTACAAATCCTTGATAAAATGCTAATCTTGTTTTCCACCAATCCTTGCCGTACTCGTCTTTCAAGGATTTTGCATCGACTAATTTATCAGCAATTGTTAAGAACTTCTTGTCAATCTCACACAAACCTTCTTTGCACTCTTCGAACTCAGGACTGACTGACAATGTGTGAAGATTATTGATTCTACCACCCATCTGTAAAGTCTCGTTGATAAGAATTTCTCTTACGATTCCTGAAGACGATGTTGAAGTCGGACTGAAGATCTCCTTCAGACTTTCATAGTCATCGTGAGTTTCTACAAACTCTTTAAACATCTTTTTGATTAAATCTTCATACTGAGGTCTGTAGAAACTGCTAACTAGAATCTCGTCAATCCTTCCTTTAGCACATCTCTTTCCATTAAAGAATACTGTATACTTTCCATCATCGTGACTGTAGTTGACTTTGAATCCTTGAGACTCAGCAATTTCAGGAAGATAGTCAGACAGTATCAGAGGTTTGTACATCCACTC
>Ga0255059_10000186_pt1 | contig 13183 bp, 20 predicted proteins | sample 176RNAGHGlowgp2_FD_183551 | JGI IMG/M metagenome (GOLD analysis project Ga0255059, IMG submission 183551) | Metatranscriptome of sheep rumen microbial communities from Palmerston North, Manawatu-Wanganui, New Zealand - 1766 RNA GHGlow gp2... | ecosystem: Host-associated > Mammals > Digestive...
ATAGAATATACTTTACAGTTTTCAAGAGAGGTTGATTACTTAAATCGTAAATCATCTTTTAAAGCTGATATGGCTCATATGAAATATGATCCTAAATTAGCTAAATTAGATAAAAAGAATAGAAAGAATCAATCTAAAATTACTCAAAGATTAAATAATCCTGTAGCTATTTCTGGACCTCATTTTAGACAATTAAGATCTGATTTTATGGAAAAGAAAATGAATAGGCTACAAGCAAAAGCAACAAGATATGACTAATTTAACTCAATACACTCTACAGTTCTCTAGAGAACATGATTATATAGTACGTAGAGCTCATAATAAATTTGATCCTAAAATTGAAAGATTAGGTAATAAGATTCAAGATTTAGAAGATCGTGGTGCAGCTAGAGAAGATAGATTCTTGAAAATTGGTGCAAGACATGCTTATCGTAAAGCTGATAAACTTGAAAGAAGAATGAATCATCATCAAGCAAGATTAGCTAAATATGATAGATAACCTTCATTATAGTTCAGAAACTAAAAGTTTCTCTACTAAATTTATAAAAAGAAAATCAAATGGTAAGTGGGGAATAATCTCCAATAAGACTGGTTTATGGTGGGGTCAAACTGATGATAAACCTTTAGGAACTGACTATGAATCAGAAGATAAAGCTAAAGCAGCTTTAAGAGCTTACCATGCAAATAAGTAAGGCTATGGATACTCTAATATACAATAATGATAGTAAATCATTTAGTGTAGATTTAAGTGAGCCAAAACTTCTTGCTGGAATAGTACTTATATTCCACGGAATCAATGAAAATAATCCAAATAGAGTAGCTTCTTGCGTAGATCATTTATGTTATTTTTATAAAGTACAAGATATGAATAATAAGACTGTGCTTTATAAGATTCAAAATGAATTAGTAAATGAATTACTAAATGACTTAATTGTATCTTGCGCTAAATATCTTAAAACTAGAGAACGTAATATTAGATTTAAATATGAGATAATTGATTTTATTACTCAACCTTGTAAAAATGAATCTGATATTGAAAAATTTAAGAAAAAGCTCAATATAGCAATTGGAATTGGTAAAAACAAATTAGAAGAATCATGATAGACAAAGTTACCCTAAAGGAATTATTTAATGATACTTTTAAAAGAAGTACATTAATTTCAATTCCCAACATCGCAGATTTATTAGAAGTTCCTGGAGGAATGTTTACTAAATGGGAGATATTTGCTTCCATAGTAAGAGATGCTTTAAAGAATTTTGAGATGTACTTTCCTTTAACACTTACTCAAAAAATCTATATCGATGTTGACAGTAATACTAGGCAAGCTAAGATTACTGGTAACTTTGAAGCATATCTTAAAGGTATAGTTGCAGAAGATCAAATTGTGATTACACCTGCTGCAGTAGTATCATTGAATACTTCTTATTATACTGCAAGTACATATCCTTTTAGGAATTTTAGATATAATGCACCTTATATAACAGACTGTTGGTATGCATCAGGAACTTATTATATGAATACTATCTGTAAAAGACCTTTCATAGAAGAGTATGAAGAAGCTTCTAAAGAGCCAACAGACAAGTGTGCAGTTTATTATATGTTAAAGGATGTAGATAACGTATATTCTATTTTCAGAGATGAACTATATCTAAGTTTATGTAGATATCTCATGAATGAAAAGAAGAATATGATGTTACAAAATATGCCTATTGAATTATTCCAAGGATTAGAAGAAGACTTCAATAGGATAGACTCTAATCAAACAAATATTTATCAACAGTCAGTACCTAGTGGTTATTGGATAATATGATTACTGAGATTCATTATAATCCAGAAACTAAAATGTTTTCTGGTAAAGTAGGAGCATCTTTTGTAGGTGGAGCTACCACAGCTGGATTTGTTACATGGGGATTAACTAGATTGAATAATGAAGAAGCTCAAGCTAGAATCTCAGATCGACTCATGAAGAAAAATCCAAATATGACTGCGGAGGAAGCTCATAAGAAAGCTAAGAAAAGAAAACTAGCAAGAGATATAGGACTTACTGCTACTACATCAATTGGCAGTGGTATTATTTCTGGAGTTGCTAGAAGTCAATTTAATAAAACTCACAAGAAATGATTGATCAATTAGAATATAATTCAGAACAAAGATCTTTTGGTAAAACAGATAAATTTGCTCACGATGAGAAAATGGGGAAAAAATATAGGGTTAGTAATCGTATGCAAAAGATCTATAATAAACAAAGATTAAAAGGTTTATCACATGAAGAAGCAATAGATCAAAATCAAGATAGATATTATCGTAATGGAGCTATGGGAACCTATGTATTAGGAACTGGATATATTGCTAATCGCAGATTATATAAAACAGGAAAATCTGCAGTTCAAGATAAACTCAAAGCTAATTGGGATAAAGTAGTTAAATCATAAATATTATGATAAGCTATATCGAATATAATTCAGAGACTCGTAGCTTTTCAATGGAAGATGTTGATATAGCTATAGATATGGAAGAAACTTTAAAATATATTAATGGATTAAAGTTTCATTCTAAAATAGGTAAATCAATTTTACCTGCAATTAAAATGACTGCCTATAAGTATACTTCTTATCCGAGTGCTTTAACAACTGATGATGCTAAATTCAAAGCTAGGCAGTTAGATTTAATTAAAAAATTAAAAAAGAAAGTTCCAGAAGTACCAGTAATACTCGCTACAAAATTTAATAATGCATGTTATGTTCCGAATTGGGATAAAATGGTAGAAAAGTGGGGAGATAATGATTTAAAAGAATTTTGTAGAGAAATGGGAGTTGATTATGATGAAGTTAAAAAGAACATGGGTCCTAATGTAGTATTTTTAGGTAAGAACTTCTATAATGCTCCAACTCTAGCTCATGAATTCGGTCACTATCTTAATACTTATGATAGAGGTGAACCTGGAGGAAAAAGAGCTCATGAATTATATGGAAAAAGAGTAGTTACTTCAAATTCAATGCAATCAGTTGGTTTGATTTCTGGATTTGCAGGTGGAGCTTTAATGCTATCAGGGAATCCATTAGCTGGCAGTATAGCTGCATTAATCTCAGCAGGATTTACTGGATTGGCTGCACTTGTATCTAAACCAATATTAACTGCTGAGAAATCAGCTTCAATTACTGGTTTGAAATTACTGAGATCTGTTGGAATATCTGAAGAAGAATATAAAGATTATTTACAAGATCTTTCAAAAGCATTTGGAACATATAAAGCTCATTATATTAGATTCAATTCAAGAGCATCAGCAGTAACAGGTACTGTTGGAGCAATAGGAGTAATCTCCCATATATTAAAGAATTAAATATGAATACACTAATATTTAATGGAATAAAGTTAACTTCTTATTGTTCAGTTAATTTAAGAGAATTATTTGTTAATAAATTTAGAGATCCATCATTTTGGAATGAATATGTGATTTATTGTATACATAATGATTTAAATGATAAATCTTATATAGGTCAATCTGTAAATTTCTATCAAAGATTTATTCAAAGTAATAGTTATAGTCATTTATCTGGATATAAAGATCATTGTATTAATGGATCTAATAGAATATTATATAAATCTATTAATAAGTATAAATCTAAAAATTTTACTGTTCATATTATTGATGAAGCTGATAATTTAGATGATTTAAATTTAAAAGAATCATTTTGGATTAATAATTTGCATACTTGTATTCTTGATGATAATTGTTGGGGATATAATATGAATTACGGTGGAGATAATTATGAACATTTATTAACTGATCAAGTTAAATTTAAATCATTAAATACTAGAATTCAATTATATGGGAGTGCATTTGGAGCATGTAATACTCCTGAAGCTAGGAATAAAGCTTATAAATCTAAAGTAGAAAAATTTGGTCATATATTTGGAGCATGTAATACTCCTGAAGCTAAAGAAAAGAGATGTGAATCAAATAAAAATAATCATAATGGAGTTTATTCATTTAATACTCCAGAAGCTAGATTACATAAATCAATTAACATGTTATTTAATACCATATTATCAGTAATTGATGATATTCATATTAATAAACCTAATTTAGTTATTGATTTTGATACTTATTATGATTGGCTTTGGATTTATCCTAAAAATAGACATATTAATAATATTAAAAATAGATTTGAGTATTTAAAATCTGATTCAAGATGGACTCCTGAATTAGATTTTATATTTAAAGATATCTAATTATGAAAACAATAGATTTTGAAGTTAAATTATTTGATACTACACAATTGGCTGCAGATGGTAGTAATATACCAAGACGTTCATGCGAAGCTTATATTCAATCTCCAGATTATCAAGTAATTATAAAAGATAAAGTATCTATTGGTGGGGTTACTCATAAAGATAGAAAATTAAGACCTGAATATAAAGGTTTAATCGGGATGGATGATTTAGTGTTAATAAATAATAATGCTACTCACTACATTACTGAACTTTATTTTAAACCTGGAGATAATTTTTTCTATGCTTCAGCTAGAACTTTTGACCCATCCCTCTTCGCAGGTGATAGACAAGTAAACATTCAAAATCTTATTGGAATGTTACAGACTGGAGTACGAATGCCTATATCAGTAGTAATTCAAGCTCTTTGGAGTAAGAGAGGTACTGCTGAAAGAATTATTCGTATTAAAGGTTTTGACTTTACTCAGAATCCCTCATTTAAGGGAGCTGGTGATATTCAATTCTTTTCTGAAGTTGTTGATGATAATGAATTATTCAGTTCAGATGAAGAACTAAAGACTTTCAGTGCATCAATTGAATCTGGAGAATTAGTTTTACAAACAAGAGTCTTCAGTTCAGATGGAACAGTTACTATTTTAGATGATGATGATAATCGTCAATTTAGTAATACATCTGAAGGATTATTTGATAAGCTATTTACTGAAGATAGAAAAACTGTGACATATTCTGACATCATCTCAATGTATGGTCAAAATAGTCCTCAAGCTAGAGCTATCCAACAGTTACAAGGTAGAGATGTTGATTTAGATCAATTAAAGGATATTGCAGCTCAATCCGATCCAGTAGATCCAGAATTAGATTATTGGTATCAAAAGTTGAATAAAAATTTAGTTGATGATAATGATCAACAAGCTTTACAAATTCTATTTAGAGGTAATAAAGATAAGCTTATTAATATTCTTCATTCAGTTCCAAAAGATGAACCAAATAGAGAACAATTAATACAGTATAGATTAGATCAATTCTTTAGAGTTAATCCAGAGACTCAAGTATTCAGTAATTTGGATACAATGACTCAAAGAATTAGAAATTTTGAATTTCCAAGAATAGTAAGATTTAATAATGTAATTAGATCTTATCAAAATTATGTCAAACTTTATAAAGATAAAGATAAAGCAAAACTTGATATAATTGGATTATTTATTCAAGATATAGAACTTTTAATTAAGGATGTACTTCCACAATTAAAAGAAGGTAAAACTTTAAATCAGATGTATACACTTACTAAATACGGTAACGATGTAAAAGTTGCTTCTGATGAATTATCTTTAATATATCGAAAAGTATTAATCTCGAGAAAAGTTCTTGGATTTACTCCTAAGATGGTTTATTCTAAATGGAAAGATTCATTATTCAATTTCTATTCAGTATTGGTTAATTATGTATTTGGTGAACCTTTAGATGAAAGTCATAAAGTAATAATAAATTTAGAATAATATGGAATTAATAATCTATAATAGTTCTGATAGAACTTTCTCATCAGCTCAGAATAAAATTTTATATTATTCTGAAAAACCTGACTTTAAGTGGGGTAATTATTGGAAGTTAGCAGCTGCAACAGTTGGAGTGGCTACTCTGGCTGAAATAGTTAAATTGGTATCAAAACGATATCATTATAAAGCTAAAGATTCCTTACTTACTCAAAGAAATACGAGAATTAATCAATTAGCAAGAAATTATGCTGAAGAAGGATTTTCAGCAGAAACAAATCCTACGTTGATTAAAAAGTATTATAATGAATTAACTCAACTTACTGCACAGACAATTGCTATTGAACGTGAGTCTGGAAAATATAAAGATTCACATCGTGCAGATTATCAATCTCCAAATACATTTAATATGATTATTGCACCTTATATTGCATTACTTCAGGTCATTCTTGTACGTGGAGTACATGTGATTGCAGGAACTGAAATTGGTGCAGATAGAAGATCATTTGAAATAGTATTTGATCCAGATCATATAAATGTTGAAGATGTAGTACGCGATCCATTTAGAACAGTAGTATTTAAATATCCATGGCCATCTCATGGATTCAAAGTCAAATCTTCAGTAGGTGATGCTGAAGCTAATAAACTTATTGATGCTACTAATAAATTCTTAGCAGAAAATCCTAAATTTTTATCAATAAGATTAAGATAAACTTAAGTAAACATTTTAAATAATTAAATTATGTACGGAATTCGTATAGATGAAGAAACTAGAGAATTCTCAGTTGTAGATACTAGAGAATTTGGACTCTTGCTTCCAGTAGCTGGTGATACTGCCAATAAGGCTAACAGACGTGCAAGACGTTATGAAAGAAGAGATAATCGTAGAACTCACAAAGAAAGAATGGCTATGATTCAAGCTGGTATGGATCCAAGTACAGTTGAAGATTATAAGTCAAAGAAATTACATGAGAAATACGGTTATAAAGGTCATAAACTCGATGCTAGCTCAGAAAATGCAGCTGGCAAGAGAGCTTTGGCTGAACATCGAATGGATCTTAGATCCGGTGATAAGAGAGATTACAGATCCAATAGAACTAAGAGAGTTGCAATTAGAAAATTACGTTAATCAATTTTAATAAATAATTACATTATGGCAAATATTGTTTTTAATGAAGAAACTAGAGAATTCTCAGTTGAGGGTTCAATCGCAAGAAATAAGAGAAAAGAAATCACTCTTCCAGCAAGACAAACTGGTTTGACTGCAAGAAGTCGTCAAGTTAATAAAACCGAAAGATATAAAGCTGCTGAGGCAGGTTCAACCGCAAGAACAGTTTCTAGAGTAGGTGGTAGAAATATCCGCACTCAAGCTAGACAAACTGGTGTTACTGCACGTACCGAAGCTAGACAAACTGGTCGTACTGCTAGAACTACCGGTAGACTGAGAGCTGGCGTCGATAAACTCGATATTCGTCAATCCAATATCACCAGTAGAGTCGGTTTAAGACAAACTGGTGCCACTGATAGACTCAAGGCTAAAGGTAATGTTCGTATGAATGTAGTTAATACTAGGGTTGGTAATCGCACTGAAAGATTAAATATCAAAACTAACGCTCGTGTAGCTGATAGACGTGCAAGACTTGATGCATTAAAGTCAATTTATGGTAAATAATTTAGTAACTAATCTTTAAATAAAAATAAAATGATTATAGTATTTGACAGTGAGACTAGACAGTTCTCAGCAATTGATGAAACCAGAGAGTTTGCAAATGGTCATGGTAAAGCTTTCTGGAGTGGTGCTAATGGTAAGAAAGGTGCCCACTCATTAGTAACTACTGCAGGTGGTGCTTTAGTTGGTAGCGCTGCAGGTGGTGCTATTGCTCGTAGTAAAGCTAAGAAGAAAGCCGCTGATTTAGGTCTTGAACCTGGTACTCCTGAGTACAAGAAATTCATGCGTAATCAAACTGCTAAAGGTGCTGCTATCGGTGCAGGTGGTGGTGCTGCTGCAGGTTGGGTTGGTGATACTGCTGTATCTATGATTCGCAATAAAGGTGGTAATAAAGGATTCAAAGAAAGATTTAAAGCTTCACAACAGTGGAACTTAGGTCTCGGTGAAAAGCATCGTAGATTCCCAAAACCTAAAAAGAAAAGCTAAATCTTAGTAATTAAATAATTATGAAGTGTAGGGAAATTTATAAAGTACCTACACTTCACTTATTATTATGATTTATCAATATTCATATAATGCAGAAACTCGCAGCTTCTCTATGGATTGGCGTAAAGCTAAAAGAGTTGCTGGAGGTATTAGTATAGCTGCATCAGCTGCTACTGCAGCGATTGGACTTGGTAGAACTGTATCTGATAAGTCTAAATTTACAGTTGTATATAATACAAATGCAGGTCCGAAACAGAAAGTTGTAAAAGCAGATTCAAAGAATGAAGCTTTGAGTAAATTTAATAAAAGTGGTACATTCAATGGAGTAATCAATTCTGCTAGAGCTTTCAGATTACCAGATGAGGATCAAGCTGCTAATGATTATATGAATAGTCTTCGCAGTCACTCATCTAGTAATAAAACTACTAATTCAGGTAAGCTATGATTAAAATAACTTATGATTTTAATACTAGGTCATTTTCGGAAAGTACTGATAATGCTCAACGATTAGTTGATAGTATTATTAATAATTCTGGAAATGAATCTGCAACTGCTGAAGGATTTTGGAAAGCTAGAAGAAAGGTTTATAAAGCTAAATTTAAGAAAGATCACGAACCTCTAGTAAAACGAAATACTATCATAGGAGCAGTAGCAGGAACTGGATTAGGAGTTGGTGCTGGATATTTAATGACTAGAAATACTCTTAATAGGGTTGCAAATCGTCATCCTGATTGGGATTATGATAGAGTGAAGAAAAGAGCTAATTTGATCAAGGCAGGTACTATGGTTGGTACTGGAGTTGCTGGTGGAGTATTGGGTGGAGTCGTTACTAATAAAATGACTAAATTCGATATTGATGCTGGATTCAATTCAAGAATTCCAAAGTATCCACCTAAACTTAAACCTAAGAGAAAATGATAGATACTTTAATTTATTCTAATAATCAACTTTTCTTGATACAAAGAAATTATGCTTTTGGAGGATTTGATTGGGCATTTGATGAGAATGGTAATTTAAGATCAGATCTTACTGAAGAGGATTTAAGAAAATTTGAAGCATTCAAGAAGAAACATCCACAAGAATGGGAAGCATTCGTAAAGAATGGAAATAGGGATTCAAGAACTAGATCTAGTGGAAGTTCTTCATATGGGAACTCTTCTCATGGATCCTCATCAAATTGGAGAGATGAATGGGATAGGGCTAATGAAGATATGAAAGAATCACTTCGTAACCTTAATAGATCCAGATATGTTAGTAAAAAAGCTTTAGAAGGTGCTAAATATGGTGGTTATATAGGTGGTGGACTTTCTTTAATTCCTGCTTGGAATGCTGAAGAACGAGTAGCAAGAAAGTTAGCTAAACGTCATCCCAATTGGAGTAAAAAGAAAATAAGAGCAATAGCAGCTGCAGCTCCGTATATATACGTTGGTGTAGGTACTATTGGAGGTACAGTTGCTGGATATAAACTTGCTGGTCATAGAGCTGGCAAAAAATTTGATAGACTGTATCCAAAATAATATATTAAAACTTATACGAAATGAGTACCGACCCCTTTAATAACGATACCGATAAGTTTAGGCAACTGTTAGATCAAGATTCTAATCAGATTGCTGATTGTGAAGCAGAGGAGGTCGAAGTAGTAGATGCTAAGGATTTCCTAAGCAGTCATACTGTGAAAGGATTACCTCCGGATGTGTTTAAATTAGCTAAGCAAGCTCAAGAGAATTTGAATTTAGATAATCAAAAGAAACAGCAAGTTGCAGAGGCTTTCAATAATCTATTTAAAGACTTGAATGAGAAATATGGTTTACAAGTTAAACTTGATTTTGATTCATTCGAGAATACTCTTGATTATATGATAAAGCCAGTCAATAAAAAGGCTGCTGAATATTACTTGAGTACTGCATATGGTGCATTCAGAGTCACTCTGTACACACAGTATCTTCAAGCAATAGCTTTGTTATCAGCTCAAGTTTTAGATCCTGCTTACATTTTAAGTGAATCTATGACTTATGATCAGAAGCTGGATACTTTGGAAAAACTTTATAATTTCATGCTAACAATGAATGAGATCTATAAAGAAGTCAACGTTCCAGATACTGAAGTTAAGTTAGAGAAACTATCATCTGATAGACGAGAATCAAGAAGTCTTGACGATCCTAAGATCATGGAATACATGGAAGCTTATTATAAAAAGAATATACGTAAAGATGAATAATACTGAAACTCAAATAATCGAAAAATTAACATTAGAAGATGTCAGTAGGATTAATGTACATACTACATTATCTTCCTTAAGGAGAGCGTTAGCTTTGAAGTCTCATTTTATTCAACCTGAAAGTGCCGATGTTCCTCGATTATATTATGTAACGGATGATAATTCCATTCACGCATTAGCATCGGATTTAACTAGATTTCTACTTAAGAAATCATTTCAAGAAGAATAAATATTAACTTTTAAATATCTTTTATAATGGAAGAAAAGTATGAGGTCACTTTTGAAACTAAATTGACCAATGAACTTATTGATGGGTTGATTCAACATCAAACCCTGAGTTCTCTGAGACGTGCAGTCGCATTATCACCTTGTATCATGAAGGCTGATGATGTAGAGAATATGCCTACTATATACTATGCCTACAATCGCGAAACTGGTGATTGGGAGCATCACGCTCTGACTTCAGACCTTATCACTTACCTTTTGAAAGGTCAAGCTGAGGAAGGTGGTAGCGATGATGAGGGTGGTGAAGATACTCCAACTGAGCCTACCCATGACGGTACTATCGAGATTGTTTCTCCTTCAGCTTTAGCTGAATTAGAAGATGTTGATGGTAGAATCAATATCAGCAATGACTATGTTGATACTGTCGAAGATGCTTTCAACCTCGAAGTAAAGATCACAATGGATGATACTGAAGGCACCTTCACTGGTGAATATTTCATTGGAGAGAATACTGAAGGTGCAGCTATGGATACTGCAGTTGCTAACGTAATCACTGCTACAGTTGAAATCCCTGCAAATACCGAAAAGGGTACTCCTATCAACTTCAAGGTAACTGATGGTGAAGGTAAGGTTGATACCTTCGTAATTGCATATGGTAGCGCTGAACAACCATAAGTCTTCATTTTTTATAATATAAAGGGAGGTTGACTAGTTCAGCCTTCCTTTTTCTTTTTGTTTAAAATTATGCCACAAAGAATTATCTTGGACTCTAACTGCAGCTGTCCTTGTGGTTCAGAGTCGAAATACACTAAACCAATAAATTATACAGACGATTTTAAGCTCACGTATAATTTTATTAAGGAAGATTTTAATCCTCCATTTAAACTGCCTTTAGAAAGCTTTAATATTTATTTTACTTTCTATACAGATGGTAGAGAGGAAACTTATGAAGTTTCTAAAGTTGGAAACAATTGTACAAACTGCAGAATAGATCCAGATAATAGTAAGATCAAATGTATATTTAGTAACCATGGATTACAACCTGGTTATTTAATGATGAAAGTTAGAGTGGATTATTTTGATCCAGATTATCCAGATAAAATGTGCAGTATAACTACAACGAAATTTACTAACATAATATTAAGAGATTTATGAGCGAAAATATAAATATAAGCGGACCTTATGAAGGTTCCACTGCTAATGAATTTGAATATAATATGGATCTTCCAATTCCGATTAATTTTGAACCGACCCCTCCCTGCCTACCTCCATTCCCTCCATTCCCTCCAGTACCTCCAATTCCACCTAAAGGAGCTCAAGGATCTCAAGGAGCTCAAGGTCCAAGAGGTATTCCAGGTTTAGTTGGTCCTCAAGGTATCCAAGGTATCATGGGTCGTGGATATGATCCTAAAGGTTATGTTCCTTCAGTTTCAGGTTTATCACCAGAAGCTGAACTAGGTGATGTATATACTGTAGGCACTGATGATGGTGTATTCTTAATGATGTATGTCGGTACCAATGTTGGTGACACTGGTCCTAATAATTCATATAAAAATATAGGTAGAGCTGCTACTCAAGGTCCTGTAGGTGCTCAAGGTTTAACTGGTCCTCAAGGTCCTGTAGGTCCAGCTTTTGAATATGAAAACTTCACACCTGAACAGTTAGCTGGACTTCAAGGTCCTATTGGTTTACAAGGTCTGACTGGCGGAGCTGGTATCGATGGTACTCAAGGTGCAGTTGGTGCTCAAGGATTACAAGGTGAAATGGGTATCCAAGGTAAGACTGGACCTCAGGGTCAAGAGGGTGAAATGGGTCCTCAAGGATATAAAGGTTTAGTTGGTCCTGATGGTCCTATGGGATTGCAAGGTCTTCAAGGTATTTCAGCTCAGGGTGTCCAAGGCGAAAAAGGTTTACAAGGATTCACAGGTCCTCAAGGTCCAATTGGTGCAGGTGAAAGAGGTCCTCAAGGTATCCAAGGTTTATTAGGTATTCAAGGTTATACTGGTACTCAAGGTAGTCAGGGTATAATGGGTTTACCTGGTAATAGCATCACTGGTCCTCAAGGTCCTATTGGTATCCAAGGTTATACTGGACCTCAAGGTGTCCAAGGTATAATGGGTATACCAGGTGAAGCTGCAGCTCAAGGGGCTCAAGGCTTTACTGGTATTCAAGGTCCGGTTGGTGAACAAGGTCCTCAAGGTATCGCAGGTATTGATGGTAATAGTATCACTGGTCCTCAAGGTCCTATCGGTATCCAAGGTGAAAGAGGTCCAGCATTTGAATATACGGATTTCACACCTCAACAGTTAGCTGACCTACAAGGTGAAAGAGGTCCTCAAGGTATTGATGGTATCCAAGGTATTACTGGTGAGGTAGGACCTCAAGGAGCCGATGGTTTACAAGGAGCTCAAGGTCCTACTGGTGAAGGTGGTATCTTAGTGAACCCAATAGTCAGTTCAGTTGACATTGGTGGTATTTCGATTGGTGATGCTTATCAACCTGGAACTGATATTGAACAAATTTTATCAGACCTATTACAACCTACTATTAATCCTACATTTGTTGATCCTTCAGCATCGTTATCATATTCAGCTGATGCAGTATATGCAGTTGGTGCAACCATTCCTGCAAAGACTGGTACTATTACTTTTAATCCAGGTGCTATTAATCTTAATGGAACAAAACAAAATAATAGAGCTGGTGAAGTTACTAGTTATCAATTATATACTGCTGGAGCTGATGAAGATTATGATCAATCCAATAATAATGGCAGTTTCAATGTTACTGCTTTGACTAAGTCTACTAAAGGTAACTTAACTATTACTGGTAAGGTCAATTATAATCAAGGTCCTCAACCTAAG
>Ga0255059_10000188_pt1 | contig 13169 bp, 9 predicted proteins | sample 176RNAGHGlowgp2_FD_183551 | JGI IMG/M metagenome (GOLD analysis project Ga0255059, IMG submission 183551) | Metatranscriptome of sheep rumen microbial communities from Palmerston North, Manawatu-Wanganui, New Zealand - 1766 RNA GHGlow gp2... | ecosystem: Host-associated > Mammals > Digestive...
ATTGATACCGTTATGGAGCTTAAGAAATCTGATTTATTCGATGAAAAGAAGGATTATGGTGAATCTCGATTCAGATTAAAGTCTAATCCAAAAGAAGATTTATCAGTTCCTCAAGATGCCGATACATTAGATGATGGTAACTATCGAGGTAAAATTGTAGGTAGTACTCTTAGGCTAGAAGATGGTCGGCAATTTAAATTAAAGAAACAAACAAAATTATTCAGATACACTAGTAGATTTAGTAATATTGAAGTTAAAGGTGGAAAGTTAATTTCTATCAATAATAGAAAATATTCTGGACTTGGAGAGATTGGTGGAGGTATGCAAGGAATGAGTTATGGTAATCCACCAGTACAAGATTCAAATACTAGGGTAACTGTTGATACTGAAGGATTTAGAATTCCCAAAGATATGAGCGATAAATTCAAATTAAGAACTAAACGTTTTTCAGGTGATTATGTATCTTTACAAAATAAAGGTCTCTTCACTGGTGGTATAAATACTCCATCAATTGGGATCAGTAAAGATAATACAATCATTCGTGATAAGGAAACAGGTGCTACTGCTAATGGAATGGGTATCGATCAAGTACCAGCTGTAGCATTAGATTGGGATAGCGATAGAGCATTTCATCTTGCTATAGAACCTTGGGTAACATCACCCCTTATGAGTGACACACCTGATGGCATCTATATCGGTAACGTTATTGGTGATAAGTTCGAAACTAAAAACAAGAACATCACTTTGGCAGTAAAACTTGCTATTAATGTTCCAGAGAATGTTATCGCTCTAATCAAAAAGAGAAAAGCATACTTATTCAAGCAATCCCAATTTGCTGAATTGCAAACTAAATCTAAAGCATTCTCAGAGTCAATTACTACTGATGAGGAATTCAGAAGTTATGCACATAACCTTATGAAAAATGCTCATGGTGATAGTTATTCTGAGGAGAAAACTAATAAAGTTGTAGATGATCTTCTCAAGAATCATCAAGGAAGTGATTATGGTGAGTTAATTGGTAGACTGAAGAGTGGTATGGGTAATAAGAGTTTTTCTGATGAACCTTCTACTACTTCTCAAGGTCAACCTGCTCCACAAACTGGAACTCAACCTCAACAGTCACAACCTCAAACTCCACCTGCAACTCAGGAGAAACCTAAAGAGGATGAACCTAAGCAGCCTAAAGATCCAGATCCTAAAGAGGAAGATCAAAACAAGAATCAGGAACCACTCCAACAAGAACCTGATCCTAATCCAAATCCAAGTGCAAAGCTTGAGGATAAATCTTATAGGTTCAATATCGTACCTTGCGACCCAGTAAATGAAATGGAATATGTCATTGGTACATTTATTATGTCAGCCTCAATTGCTCATCTAATGCATTTGTGTGAAAGAGATTACTCAAATCATATAGCATTAGAAGCATACTATAACAGAATGCCTTACACAGTCGATAAACTCGCAGAGATGTATCTCGAAGGAGTTGAGAGTGCAGAATTCAAAGTCTGTGTAACTCCAGAAAGCTTAGATCCAATTGAGTACTTTACTAAATTGAAAGAATATCTTGAAGGTTATCAACAAGAGAAGCTACAAGATCAATCTAAGTTTAATTCTGTAGTCGATGAAATGTTACAACTTGTTACTCAAACTCTTTATAAACTGAAGAGGTTAAGTAATGGTAAGAAGGTATTCTCAATGGTACAAAGAGTTTACTCAGCTGGTGATGTCAGTACTGAAGATACAAAAGATCTAGCTAAAGGTCTTGAGCAGTTATTAACCGATAGAGCTGCAATGGGTAAACCAATCAAAGTAAAAGATCAAGTATTGAGTGATGGAACTAAAGTTAAACAATTTGTTAAACACAATTTAATAACTCCACGCGATGTAGTTGAAACTACTTTGAATGTTGTTGCAGGGTTATTTGATACTAGACGTAGATTCAAATAATAGATCACGGGGAATTTCTATTTATATATTACTTTGTTAGTTAGAGTGTGGGTGGTAGCGATACCACCTAACGATGCGGGATGGAGAAGTGGCATCTCGCTAGGCCCATAACCTAGAGATCGGCAGTTCAATTCTGCCTCCCGCTACAAAACTTAATTGAAATGAATGAAGAAGTAAATCAAGAAACTGTAGATGAACAGTCTTTGACCCCATTTGAAGAAGACTCAAGTATGGAGATTAAAGCTTTAGCTAAGTTTCTTGGATATAGAGAACTGCCAGTAACAATTGATGAGTTCTTAGATAATCCTTATTATATGGGTAATGTATCCAAGAATCTTTATCCATTCTGGCGTGATGTACTTCGACAAATATTTCCAGATGAGATCCACACTAGATATCCAATCATAGTTTTTACTGGAGCTATTGGATGCGTTGATGGAGATACTAAGATCAGATTAACTAATAATGAAATTAGATCAATTAAAGAATTATATCAACTATATCCAAATGGTGGATTTTATGTCTATTCTTGGGATACAGAATTCAATGAAATTAGGGGTGGATTAGTTACTGGAGTTTATTATACTGGAAAGAAGAAAACTGTTAAGATTCGATTATCAATTGATCAATCTGATAAAATATTAGAGGTAATCTGTACTGAAGATCATAAATTTTTACTCAATAATAATATTTATTGTGAAGCTAAAGATTTAGTCGAAGGTGATGGAATTAAGTCTGCATATTTTAATATATCTGATGATGGATACCATGCTAATTATTTAAAATATTGGAATGAAAATGAACATCACTGGATGGCAGTTCATAGATATATTGCTAAATGTTCTACTGGTGATGGAGTTATAGTTCACCATATTAATGGGAATAAACTGGATAATACTCCAACCAATCTTGAAATACTTGATGATGATCATTCTCATTGGTCATTACATTATAGTAATTGGAATTTAAATGGTGGAACTATATCAAAAGTTATGATGTGGGCATTTAAAATAATTAGATCAATATATCCTGATTTTAATTATACTCAATCCCAATATGAATGCTATCGTTTAGAGTTAATAAAATCCGGTATATTCAATTATAGGTATCCTCATTATGATGTAATCAATAAATATAATCTCAATATATATAATATCATTTTAGAATCATTTGATAATACTTGGGATTATTTTCCTGATGAAGATACTATTAAATCTAATCTATTAGATTTAACTAATTTTTCTGAAGCTGCTATTTTAAGAAATCAAGAAGGACGACGTTTTGATATAACCTATGATTTAATAAATACATATGCATTAGATAATGATGATACTTGTATTGATTCGATCGCCACTGAGTTAAATTGCTCTATGTCATGTATTAAATCCAGAATATATGAATATCATAATACATTGACTGAATGGAGAGATTATTTAAAAGAATTAAAATCAGTCAAGAATCATACAGTATTATCAGTAGAGTATCTGGATGAAAGAGATGTATATGATATGACAGTAGATCATTATCATAATTATGGTATTGAAGATCCAGAAGGAAATCTGATCTTCACTCATAATACAGGTAAATCCACAGCAGTACGTTTTATGGCTGAATATATGAAACATAGAGTACTGTGTACAGAGAATCCTTATGATACTTTCCAATTTGTTCCTGGTAAACACTTGAAGTTTAGTTTCTTTCATAAGACTTCAACTTTGGCACAAACTGACTTCTTAGATGTTATTGACACTTGGGAAAGGATGAGTCCATATTTTAAAGAGATGGATGAATCTGGTAGACTTTATGAGTTATTTGAGCAAGTCGGTGATAGTGTTAAATCAAATACTGGTATAGGTTCTGATGTTTTATTCTACAACTTATCTGAGCTTAACTTTATTTCTAAAGAAAGAGCTCACGAGAAATTAGATGCAGCACTAAAACGTTGGAGTTCTCGTTTTGAAAGATTTATCAACTATTTCGGAATGGTAATTATTGATACCTCATCACAGAATGATGATAGTATTGCAGATGAGTTCATTGCTAAGAATCCTTATGGTAATAAGGTTCTTCCGATTCATACGAATAAATGGAAAGTAAGATCTCATTTAAATTACTATGGAAGAAAAGGATGGTTTCAGGTCTATATTGGTGATGGTGTGCATTCGCCATTCATTATAGATCCATCTAAAGGAAGAATCCTTACTTCTGAAATGGATCCTGAAAGAGTTGAACTAGTTCCTGAAGAATGTAGAGCAGACTTTGAATTTGATCTTGAAACTGCATTAATGGATGAGGCTGGTATTTCTGTAACTTCGACAGATAAGTTCTTCAAGAATACAGAAAAGATGTTGATGTGTTTTGATCAACCACAGTATTCTCCAGATGTAGTTAAATTTGATTTTTATGATAAAACTGATAAATTAATTTATCGTTTTGATAGATCACTTAGAGATATACCTCCAGATCGTATTATTTATATTCGATATGATATTGGTGTAGTAAAAGACTATGCTGGTATAGCAATTGAATATTTTAATAAATGGAAGGTTTATGATGCTGATCAAAAAATTCGTCAACCAGATATAATCTGTCCTTTAGCAGTAGCTATTAGTAGATTTGAAGGTACAGAAACTCCTATATATCATTTATTTGAATTCGTAATGGATTTAAATAAAAGATTTGAAGTTGGAAGATTTAGTACTGACCAGTTTGCAAGTAGACAATTATTACAAGATCTAGAAAGAGAAAAGATTCCAAATAGATATCTTTCTGTTGATAGAACTAGTGAAGCTTATGTTTATACAAAAACTTTGTTAAATAATAATTTACTACATCTACCATATAATATGAGACTTCGTAGAGAATTTGTTGACTTAAAATGGGTAGGTCAAAAAATTGATCACCCAGAAACTGCATCAGATGGTAGTGGTAGAGGTTCAAAAGATATTAGTGATAGTGTGGCTGGATGTACCTATGATCTTTATCAAGATATAGATAAAGCTGGTCAACTATCTCTTAAATATAAAGTGGAAACTCACTCGCAGTATATGCAAGAAAGAGTTACATCTACTAATGACATATTACAAAGTATGTTACAAGAACAATATTGATATGGATACGATAACATATAATTCAGAAACTAGAACTTTTACTAATTGGTTTAAAGGTTTAAGTAATCGGATGGGTGCTCGTAAAGGAAATAGTTTTGCTGGTAGAAATAGAACTGCTATTAATACTATCGGTGGAGCAGCTGCTGGTACTGCATTAGCAAGAATGAGAACTAGACGTCAATTGGAAAGACAAGGAGTTCAGAAAGGTACTGATGAGTATGAACAAAGGATGAGAAGAGCTACTGCAGTTGGTGCAACAGCTGGAGCTGCTGCTGGATTCGGAGCTGATGTTGCAGGTAGATATAGGAATGCTAAGGCTGCAAATATTGCAGGTGGTATGAATAATAAAGCTGCTGCAGCTGCAGCTAAGCGTCAGACAGTCGGTGGTATCTTTGGTAATAAGCAAACTAGACAGAGTTTGACTGCTAAGTCTAATGCTCAAAATGGAGCAGCTAGACAAATGAATAAGCAGAATAATCAAGCTCAAGCTATGCAAAGAAAGATGAAAAATAAAGGTAAGACTCAAGAAGAGATTCAAGCTAAACTTCAAAAGAAAGGTTTGACTCAGCAACAGATCAATCAAGGAGTTACTGATAAAGTTAACGGTACTTTACAGCATTCTAAGTATCATGATCCGAGTCTACAGTATAAGATGGGTGGTAAGTATGGAAGAACTGGTAAGTCTGTTCAAGTAAAATCTAATCAGAAAACTAATCCAAGTCAACCAAATACTCCACCTCCACCAACTCAACAGCAACAAAATCCTAATCCGAGTCAACCTTCTGTAACATCTAGACGTCCAACACATTTCTCAGATATAGAAGAAATATGATAAGAGTAATCTATAATAAATCGAATAGGACTTTTAGTATCAGTGAACCTTTTATAAATCCTGATAGTAGGGAGTCTTATAAGGTTGTTTATAGAGATACTAAAACTAATAGAGTTGGTAATAGGAACTTTAAAGCTGAGACTCCTGCGAAAGCTTTGGATAAATTTAAAAGGTCAGATACAGTTCATGAAAGAGGCATCTTACCTACTCAGTCAAAAGTTTTTAAAATGCCAAATCAACTTGATCAAGCTGAAGCCTATAAAGCTCGGTTGAAACAAGATAATCAAGAAAGAGTTCAAAAGACACGAATAATTACATCATATGGAAACAATAGTAATTAGTTTACCTATTACAGAGTCTACTGAGCTTACTGCTGAACAATATCTTAGTCTCATGAAATCGGGTTTAAGTGAATTAGTTAAAATTGGTGCGTTAAAGGGTGAAATGGATGACATTTTAGTCGACTATTCTGTAGATAATGGCGTTATTGACATGACTATCAATAAAGACGCTTTAGTGGATCCCTCCAAGTTATCTCAGAATGGCAGTAAGCTCAGTTTTAATATGACTATGTCAATGTCACTTGCTGATGAAGATGACACTAAGATGTTTAGTGTTGCAACTATATCGGAAAGACTCAGGGTTGGTAAATTAAATCCAAAAATAAAATTTAGAACTATATTGATTGACTATAAACGTTATTATAGGATGAAGAAGTCTTCGCTGACTAAAGATCCAGCGATGGCTAAACGTCTTAAGGATATGTTTATACTTGATATGATGGGAATATTTAATGAGATATTACCTTATATTGAGGAAGGTAAACAATTAAGTTCTCTGACTGGATTAAATAGCATTACTGAAGGATTAACTTCCATTTCTAGAGATTTGTCATTAGCCTATAAGAGAGCATTAAAGCAAGCTAAAGGTGGACAACTTTCTAAAGCAATATTTACTAATCTTCAAAGAAAGTACAGTGATTTTATGAATCAATTAATTCCACAGGTATTTCCTGATATTAATGAGATTATAAATAATACTGCACCAGTAAATCAAACTAGAGTTCATTCTGAAACTCAGATCGGAAGATTAACAGTAATGACTAATGATCCAGATCAATTGAGTGAAATCATTGAAAAGATTCAAAAGGGTCAAGGTGGAAAAGTTAAAGTAGATATCACGACAAAAGATTCAATTGAGTCTGTGGAGATTAGTCCAGATCTAGAGATTTCTAGCTTCTCAGTAGATAAGGCTATTAGTAGTACTTATTCTATAGATGAAGATGGAAGAATCCAGATATTCTAAGTGAGTTCATTTTTATTTTGTATTAAGGTTTATATAATGTGAGTCAGGTGAGGTTCGATTCCTCACTTGACAACTAATAATTGAAAGATGTTTGAGTCAATTAGAGAAGCTATTAGATCATTCTCATTTAGCACGATATTAAAAGGTAATATTTTATCTACTCCAGGTTCATTTGGTGGAACATCTGCAGCGGGATTGAATGGTAGTAAATCTAATTCTCCAGCTGCAGCAATGACTAGTAATCGATATCTCAGTACTTATTATAATAAGATGCAAGAGATTCAAGATTATGAGATTAGTGAATTAACTGATACTATCCTTCAAATCTATATTGATTACTTGACAGCATACTTTAATAAATCTGGTGATTTAGTAACATTATCAGATGAAGTTCCTAATAAAGAAAAGCGACAAACTAGGTTAAATAAGCTGTATGAAGATCTTAAAATAGTTGAAGAGATCAAGAGTCACTTAAGGGAAATCATCTATAATGGCAGTTGGTGTTTCAAAATAGCTTTCGATAAAGAAACTAGAAATTATAGGAAATTCTATTTACAAAATCCCCATAATGTTATTACTATTATGGCAGATGGTAAACAGAAATGTCATCTTGTAGTTTCTAGGGATGGAAAAATATATCAAGTATTATCTGATTCAATATTTAGATTAGGTAAGGCTAAGATGTCTTTAATAAACGATGTGAATCGCGATTTCTTTGGAATTAAGAAAGAAGATACTTTAGTCAATGATGAATTTATGATGGCAGCAATGCCACTATATTATAATATTACTGGCAAAGTTAAAGAATTCATTCTGAAGGAACAGATTCTAAGCTTGTTATCAATTAAAGACTTAGTTCAACCTCTTTTATTATTAGTTAGACTTGATAAGAATACCGATCCAGGCGAGGGTAATAAATTAGCACTTAATATTGAGAATATGATTAATAAGTATTCTGACATCTCATCAATATTGAGTTCTAATTTTAGTATAAATAGCTTGATTGATTCATTGATGAATAATATTAGAGTCATTCCTGACTATCACTCTACTATGGGAGATATGAATAATGTTGACTTAAGTAAAGTGACTAATAAGATCAATGAAATTGAAACTAATCAAGAAAATAAGAAAGAATCAGTTCTTACCGCTTGTAGTATTCCTAAATCTTTATATAATGGTGAATCTACTAAATGGGATGCAATTAAATCGAATCAACGTTTGAATTCGAAGGTTAATTCTCTTGCAGTAGATTTAACTGATGGTTTAGTTGAAGAGACTTGCAAATTATATGAAGATTTATACGGAGAACCCTTGGACAAGAAATTTGTGAAAGTTAATCTTTTTACGAAGACTGAAGTTGATTTTAATACTTCTATCACAAATACTGAGATTATTGGCACACTTCTTGAAGGTATTCAAAGAATCTTATTGGGATGCCAGCAAACTATCCAAGATATTAAATTCATAGATCCCGAGGAGTATTCTAAATTTGTCATGGAGCAATTAAAATTAATTAATCCTGATGCTGATAAATTTATTACTGAAGAGACTATTAAAAACTATATTAACCAAGCAAAGTCTGAACCTCAACAATGATGGATAGTTTTAACATAATTCAATTAATAATCACGGCAGTAACTACTTTAACTGTCGGAGGTGTGATTGGTTCTATAATTGGACTTAAGTTTATTAAAAGGAAAGAACAAGCTCAAGCTAAGCAACAAGAAGAAACTGCTAATTCCTTGGAGATTAATAATACCCAAAGTTTAATTCAAATATATAAAGATGCATTGAATGATTTGAAAGAATTGCGACTTGAAGATGAGAGATCATATAAAGGAACAATTAATGATTTAAATTCAAAAATTCTTGAATATGAGAGTAAATTTAGAGAGTATGATGATCTATTAAAGAAGTCCAATGAAACTGTAGAATCATTAACAAAATCACAATTAAAATTAAGATTAGAAATTCAATCATTACAAAGTCAGTCCTTAACCAATTGCGAGGAGTGTAACTTTAGATTGAATTGTGAACGTTACAGAGCAAAAAGGATGTCATATGAACAAGCTGATGATTAGAATTTTTTCTGCATACGAAAATCAAGAGGATGCAGTACTTGATCAAATATTTTCCGATATTGCATTAACTCAAGAGTTAGGACCTCAACAAACTAAGCAGTATGATACTTCTTTAGACGATGATGGTAATGTACTAATTCATGATAAAGTTAATGATCAAGTTACTAAAGCAATTGAAAATGGTAATGAAATATTATTGGAAGATATGGGAAATTTCACTATTAAAAAATCCACTAAAAACTTTGCTAACACTAAACGTCGTAAGTTTTTAGTTGATAAAGATGGTAGTCTGGTTGCTTATGGTTGGGATACCAATCTTGGTAAGCAATTAGCAGATAATCCAGAATTGACTTTAGTAGATCACTATGATCTCAAGAAACACTGTGAAACAATTAATGCAAAGTTTTCTAATTTCTCCGAAGAGAATCAGAAATATTTTACAAGAACCTCACAAAGGTGGGCAGTTTTGGATGAGAAAGGTAACTTAAAAGGTTTTTATGATATTATGATATCAAAAACTTTAGTTTCCAAGAATGAAGGTTGGAAAATGATTAGACGTAGAGATTACTTACAAGAGCAGTCCGATAAGTTAGCATGTTTTTCAGCTGAAAATCAAAAGAAAATTATAGAGTCATTATAATTTAATAAACATTTTTACAAATATGATAGTTGTAACTGAATTAATGAACAAAATTTTCAGCGACGCAGATCCCAAATTGGCCGATCAAGTAGCTGATAAAATTGAAGAGGCAAAGAAGAATGGTAGTGCTACTCTTGATGATGGTACTAACAAACTTAATTTTGCTGAAGTCAACGGTGACGTAGTTATCGAAGATAAGACTAATGGTGAGGTTACTGTTGCTAAGGATGGCGAGGGTGGTACTAGCCACCTTGAGGCTTTAACGAAGTCCCAATCCGCTACCGAGCCTGATGTAATCGTTCCTCAACCTGCAGGTGAAACTAAACCTGTACTTCCTGAAGATTCTACTTTGCCGAATGTAATTGTTGATATCGAGCCTGCAATTACCGATAATGAGAAAGCTGGCGTTGATCAACATTTCTCATTAACCTTTAAAGGTTTTGAAAGTGAAGAGGATGCTCAAAGATTCTACAGTGAGAACTTTGAAGAGACCCTTACCTTCAGTGAAGAGGAAGTCGAGAATATGACCTATTCAGCTAATGAGCTGAATGGTTTATATGAGAGAATGCTTGGTACTGAAGATGCTTCATTAGCTTTTAGTGTTATTGAACAAGCTGATCAATTGAGAGCCTATTCAGTTCTTGCAGAAGGTTATGGTCACGATATGAGTGATGTTATTGAGATGTGTAATGTTTACTCAGATGAAGCTGAAGATATGCTTTATAGCCTTGTAGCTGATACTGATGTTAATGAATACTTCTCTGAACTTGATGAGAATGAGATTAATGCTTATTTCTCAGATTTAGATCCTTACACTGCAGAGGTTCTTTATTCCGCATTGGAATCCGGTGAACCTATGACCTTCTCTGAAGTTGAAGAAGCTGCTGAAGAACTGAAAGAAGAGGCTGCTCTTGGTGAAGAGATGGGTGAGGCTATTAAGGATATGAGTGATGAAGAGATGGATGCTGTATTCTCAGAGTTAACTGATCAAGAGTTAGATGTAATGTATTCAATTCTTGAAGAGAATCCGAATGCTACCTTCTCCGATATCAATGAAGCATTTGAAACCTTATATACTCCTCTAACTGAGATGTTCTCAGATTTGACTGATGAGGAATTCGCTGAGGCTACTGCAAGCTATTCTGATGAAGAGATGCAGATCCTTGATGCAATGTTCAGTGATGAGGGTGAGAATTATACCTATTCAGATTTCTTAGAATTAACTGAAAGTCAAAATACTTTCTCTGAGGATGATGTTGAAACTTTAGCTCAAAATGCTACTGAGCTTACTGCCGCTGCTGATGACTTAGCTCAATGTGGTGATCCGCATCTTGCTGCAAAGGTAATGGTTGTTGCTGATAAAGTAGCCGATCAAGCTTATAGTGCAATCGAAGCAGGTCATGATGCTCAATGCATCATTGAAGCTTGTCAGCAATTCTCAGATGAAGCAGCTGCTGTTCTTGAAGAGAATGGTATCGATCCAGCTTCTGTAGATGAAAATAATACTAACATCTATGGTGAGCTTGAAGAATTAGATGCTAATGGTGATGGCGTGTTAACTCCAGCTGAATTAGCTGAAGCTACTCAAGCCGAGTGTGATGGTGCTACTTATTCAGATAATAATGATGGTGATGGAACTCGTTTCTTCGCTGACACTGCTCAAGTATACACTAATCCTCAACAGTCAGTTAATCCGTGCTTAATCTCAAGTATTAATTAATTAGAAATATCTTAAGTATATGTATTCAAAGAATAATAAATTTTTCTCAGAAGCATCTGCAGTTGATCTGCAGCTTCGTGATCAGCAATTCTGCCAAATTATGCGTGACTCTTCTGTAAGTGATGAAGACTACTTCAATCGTGCTGCAGTATATTCAGATGTCATGCATCAATTCGATGACTTGAAGGAAGCTTATAAATCCTTCTCAGGTTATTCTGAAATTCCGATTCTTTCGAATCAATATTTCAATGCCTCTATGGCATCTTATGTCCGTTCATTCGCTGGTTTCTTAACCATCGAGCGTGCAATGGATCAACCCACCTCTCTGTTGTGGTTCAATGACCTTCTTGGTGTTATTGATAATAGAGTTGTATTGCCGAACATCGGTCAAGAAAACTTAAAGGGTATCAATGCTAGATTCCAAGCTCAAGGTTCATTCGTTAACGGTCAATATGTGTATTCAATTTCTACCAATAAGAAACTTATCCCTGGTTCAGTTGAATTACATTTCGTCCATGCTACTACTCCTGGTAACATCGTTGTTATCAAGGACGATAGAAATGGTAACTTGTTAGCTCCTGCTGGTGTATTAGCAGTTAATGCTAATGGTGCAGTTTCAGTTAACTATGCTACTGGTGTTATTACCTTTACCATTCCACAAACTGGTGGAGCATTTGTTCCTGAAGCTAATGATACTTATAGTATTATTGGTTATGAAGATGTCGCTGGCGATCCCGCATTCGGTCAACTGACTGGACCTGGTAACAACAGATTCAAAGTTGATATGAAGAACATTCAGGTCACCGCAGAGCCTGATATGTTAATCGGTGAAAATAACTTGATGGCTATTGCAGCTGCACAGAAATCAGTTGGTATGAATCCTCAAGAGGTTACTGGTCAGAAACTGACTGAGCTCTATACCAAGTTGATCAATGAGAAGCTTGCTAATGGTATCATCAAGGGTGCTCAAGGCAATACCGTAGAAATCGACATGGCAGCTTACATCGGTAAGTTCACTGACTATGTCTCACGTCTCGAAGCTTTCCAATCTGATCTTGTCGATGTGGATACTGCAATGGCAAAGACCACTATGAAAGCTACTAAGGCTACCGCTTACCTCGTAGGTGAAGAGATGGGTAACTATTTCCGTAAACTCCGTAACACTGGTAACTGGGTCGATAATACTGAGTCAACTTATATTAACGACTTACTTGGATTCCTCAATGGTATTCCTGTACTTCGTCATATGAATGTTGAGTCAAAGACTGGTTATGCAGTACATAAGACTCCAGGTGGTGAAGTCGCTCCGTTAATGAGAGGTATTTACTTACCGTTAACCAATACCCCATTGATTGGTAACTACAACAATCCTACTCAATTCAGCCAAGGTATCTATTATCAAGAGGCTAACGAGCTTATCTTCCCTGAGCTTATCCAGAAGTTCACGATTAAGACTGCTTAATTTAAGATTTAAAATAAAGAAGTGTGGTGGGGTGAAAACTCCACTACACTTTCTTTTATATTATAATCC
>Ga0255059_10000197_pt1 | contig 13048 bp, 6 predicted proteins | sample 176RNAGHGlowgp2_FD_183551 | JGI IMG/M metagenome (GOLD analysis project Ga0255059, IMG submission 183551) | Metatranscriptome of sheep rumen microbial communities from Palmerston North, Manawatu-Wanganui, New Zealand - 1766 RNA GHGlow gp2... | ecosystem: Host-associated > Mammals > Digestive...
AAACGTGTGTTTTTATTCTGCATCAAAAAACATGAGCAAAATGTTCGCATCCGTTATAATGTGTACATACAACAGAGACAAATACATCTACAATGTTCTGAAAAGCATTGCGGACAACAATGTCTCTACCGACCAATATGAAATTGTTTTGGTTAACAACAACAGCAACGACAACACAGAAGCTGAATGCAACCGTTTCACAGCTGATTATCCGAATGTCAAATTCAGATATTTTATCGAACGTAACCAAGGATTGTCATACGCACGCAACCGTGGAATCCAAGAAGCCAATGGAGATCTTTTGGTGTATGTCGACGACGATGCATTGATAAATGACGAATATCTGCAGACATACATCCAATTCTTTGAGGAGCATCCAGATATAGATGCAGCAGGCGGACCGATATTGCCAAAATATGAGACTGAAGAGCCAGAATGGATGTCAACATTCACAAGACAGCTGATCACCGGCAAACTATATTTAGGTGATAAGGTGCGAGAATTTCCTTCGCACTCGTTTCCTGGCGGAGGAAACGCAGCTTACAGAAAATCAGTATTCGACAAAGTAGGTTTGTTCAATGTAGAATTAGGACGCAAAGGAGACAGTCTGATCGGTGCAGAGGAAAAAGACATCTTCGACAAGATGACCACATTAGGAATGAGATTCTTCTATCTTCCTAATGCCATTCTTTATCATCTGATTCCGGAAAAGAAACTCACAAAAGAATATTTTGACAAATTGACATATTCAATTGGCAAGAGTGAGAGAATCAGGACAAAGAATATTTCGACGTGGAAATATCTTAAACGAATTGTGATGGAGGGAGTAAAGTGGACAGCGTCATTTGTGCTTTGTGCATTCCATACCATCAAGCTATCCCCAAAGAAAGGATTCAAATTGTTGCAGTTCAGATGGAATGTGACTAAAGGATTGTTGGGATTCTAAACACATTTCTATTCAAAAAAACTGTTTTATTTTGATGATTGTTAAGGGCATAACACCCTTTCCAAACCATTATGCAAACATGACATCTATGGGTTCTTACTAATTTGGGAAAATGAAGGGGAAGTATCGAATTTGAGTGATATCATCCTAACAATAAAAAAGTGCATAGGATTAGCGCAGCAAACAACAAAATTGGTCCTAATGCTATAGCAAGAATCTTTAATATGGTTGAAGATCCAAAGGATGAATCATTATTTTCCCTACTCTTATAGCAATAACAAGCAAAGAGTATAGCCTCTATAACATTGTAAAGTGGAAAATAAACAAATATAATATTCTTAGACAAATCTCCACCACGTGGTTCTGGAATATGACATTCCAAAATAAACAAGGAGAATATAATCATAAAGACAATACTCTCCCTAAATAATACACTTTTTAATCCGCGTTCAAACAAAATCATATTATTCAAGCAATAATAAAATAGATTATACGCATAAACACAAAGACAATTTCGAATCTCTTACTCAACCATCTCCCTTTCGAGTTTCTTCTCTTTTTGATTGATAATTGTCATATAATGGATAATCTGATTGAGCAGATCCATCTCTTTCATGTTCGGAGTTCTGTCTATTGAGAAATCAGTAATATCACCAAACCGAGACAAACCACAACGACATTTCACATCAGACACTGCATGGAGATATTTCAAAGGCAAGATCTCCTGCATTGTCAAATCTATAAGAATATCGGCTTCAAAACTGTTGAATCTCGACAAAACGAAATCTTTTGGTTTCATCAGCAAATTCCATTCGTTTGGCGCCATCATCGCTATATTGATGGTTTCTTTCTTAAACTCATCCTTCTCAACAACAGTCCATGCCATAACCTGTTTTCCATCAAGTATGGCAAAGATTTGTTTCAAAAGATCTGGTTTCAAAGTAGATCTGTCGTAAAGAAGAATAACCTTTTTCACTTCTTGCCAGTTCAAAAACTGCTTGTTGCGTTTTTTATTCTTCCACAACTTACTTATTTCCCAGTCGATATATTTCTTTTTTAAACCTTCAAACATAGTTTACTAGTTTAACAAAGCATCAAATTCAGCTTCTGTAATTATCTTAACTCCTAATGACTCACACTTTGCTAGCTTGGATGGCCCCATATTTTCCCCAGCGACGACAAAGGATGTTTTTTTGCTGATAGACGTTGCGTTCTTGCCTCCATTAGCCTCGATCAACTCTTTAATCTCATCACGTGAGTATTTCTCAAACACTCCACTCACAACAATGGTCATTCCCGCAAGTTTATCGCTGACGACGGTGTTGCTTTCAACAGCTTCTAACTGAAGTCCGTACCCCCTCAGTCGCTCTACGAATGCAACATTCTTCTCGTCTGCAAAAAATGAGACAATCTGTTGGGCAATGCCCTCGCCTATCTCATCAATCTGAACCAATTGTTCGATAGACGCTGCTTTTAACGCATCTATTGACTTCAATTCAGCGGCAAGTTTCTTTGCCATTGAAGCTCCGACGGTACGGATTCCGATTGCGTAGAGCACTCTGTCGTATGGCACAGACAACGATTCTTTGATGCTGTTTATCAAATTGTTGGCACTTTTTTCTCCCCAGAGAGGAAGATCCTTTAGATCATCAACTTTAAGTGCATACAAGTCTGCGGCATCTTTAATCAGATTGCGTTTCAACAGCAATTCAATTGATTCATTACCAATGGTAATATTCATCGCCTTACGTGAGACAAAATGAAGGATTCTTCCAACAATCTGTGGAAAACAGCTGTTTTCATTTGGACAACGATGTGCAGCCTCGCCTTCCACTCTTACTAACTCGGCGCCACATTCCGGACAATGGGTGATGAATTTTACTTTTTCCGCAGCGTCAGGATTTCTCATTTCTGTGTTGACACCGACAATCTTCGGAATAATCTCTCCGCCCTTCTCCACATAAACATAATCGCCCACATGGAGATCCAGACTTTCAATGATATCCGCGTTATGGAGCGACGCGCGTTTCACCACTGTTCCTGCAAGTTGCACCGGTTCAAGATTTGCGACTGGGGTCACAATACCTGTTCTGCCCACTTGGTAAGTGATATCGTTAAGACGAGTGCATTCACGTTCTGCCTTAAACTTATACGCTATAGCCCAACGTGGGGATTTGGCAGTAAGTCCAAGTTGTTCCTGTTGAGCTATAGAATTAACCTTCAATACAATTCCATCCGTAGCAAATGGAAGATTCTTTCTCTCCACATCCCAATAGTTGATAAACTCAAACACATCGTCTACGTTATTACAAACTTTATAGGCATCTGAAATCTTGAATCCCCACTTTTTAGCGTGGGCAAGATTATCGGAATGAGAAAGTGTAGGGATATCCTCACCCAACACATAGTAGAGATAAGCATCAAGTTTACGACGGGCAACTTCAGCTGAATTACGTTGTTTCAAAGTACCAGAAGCCGCATTACGTGGGTTGGCAAACAACGGTTCACCTTCAGCCTCGCGTTCCTGGTTAAGTTCATCAAAGACAGCCCAAGGCATAAGTATCTCGCCACGCATCTCCAACGACTGAGGATAATCGCCCTTCAGTTTCAACGGAATTGTGCGGATAGTACGCACATTATCAGTCACATCATCTCCCTTTTCCCCGTCACCACGAGTTACCGCGCGAACGAACTCTCCGTTTTCATACGTAAGAGAGATAGAAGTACCGTCGAATTTCAATTCACAAACGATTTCAAATTTCTCTCCTTCAAGAGCTCGGCTGACACGATTATAGAAATCCTGGACCTCCTCCTTGGAATATGTATTTCCAAGTGAAAGCATCGGATATTTATGCTTCACCTGAGTGAATGCCTTGCTGATATCACTTCCAACACGTTGTGTAGGAGAATTGGCATCAAACAGCTCAGGATGTTTCTGCTCTAGTTCAATTAGCTGGTGCATCTTCTCGTCGAACTCCTGATCTGAGATTTCAGGAGCAGACAGCACATAATACTTATAATTATGTGCATCAAGCTCGGCACGCAACGAATATATCAAATCTTTATCGTCCATAGACATACTATTCATTTGAACGATTAAATTATTTTTTTGTATCACTATCAGAAGGAGTCGCGGAGTCAGATTTTTCCGAATCAGAAGAAGGCTGAGACTCTTCAAATCTCTTTTCCGCTTCTGCGGCCTTTGCAGCCGCTTCTTCCTCCTCTTTCAATCGTCTCTCTTCCTCTTCTCTAGCAATTCTCTCAGCTTCTGCCTTAGCTTTCTCTTCCGCTATACGCTGACGTTCCTCTTCAATATTTGTGTAAAAAAACACCATTTCTGATTTGTCGCCAATAGCTGGAGTTATAATCACCTTGGCGATATTGCCAAGTCCATTATACTCATACTCAACCACCATATCAGACTTTACGACTTTAGAAATCTTTAGATCTCCTGTATAGTCATAACTTTCTTGATAGCTTTCGCTCAATCCTTCATAAGCGACATGGCTCAACATATTTTTTGAGCCACCTTTCATATTTGCAAACGGTTTGAATGTCAACAAATAAGAAGAAATCAAATCACGGCTGTCTCCATTGATTTCGTAAATTTTCTTTTCCTGAAGATTATTTACACGAACTAACGCTTGGTTTTTATTCGCCTCTACGTTATAGACATCCCATGCCATTTTAGACGACAACTTCTCATCTTTCACCAAGCATATCGGATTCATTACAGAGGCCTCGTAGTCAGAGTATTCAAACGTAGTCTCTATCGTACCTCTGCCCGACTTCCACTTTATTGAGCTTAACTTCTTAAACGGAGTATACGTAAAAATAGCATTTTCCCTTCCTCTTCCTCCACTTTGAGAAGCCATACTTGGCATTGCATTTTTGTAGACCCACGTCAAAGACTCTTTTCCAAACTGAGTCTTTGCATTCATCGACACAGGACCATTATGCCCTAGCTTATAAACAACATTATCTCCGTTGCTAACAGTAATTGTACGTTCAGTCTCTTTGCCATTAAGATATTTCAAAGAGACCTCAGCTGTCAATTTTCCCTCAGCATCATAGAATTGTTGACCTTGCAACACACTCATCGAATCACTTAGAAACAATATTTTCTCTACTTTATTTCCTGTGGTAATCAACACACTGTCCAACCTGTCAATTCCCTCTACCGCCAAAAAGCTTGTAGGATGAGATTTATAAGGAGGCAAACAAATTTCCTTATGCATGAAAGATCTTTCAAGAAATTCACGCGATGACAATGGAATTTCGTATGGAGTAGCAGTAGGTGTAAATGCAAACATCACTTCCCTGCCATTCACTCTCGCCATCTTGTTCATCGGATACTGATACACCTGCGCCGTTAGAGCAAGCGATGACATAGAGAAAAGTATGTTTAAAAATAATCGTTTCATTATCATATCAAGTTTATTACGCAATTTACAAAAAAAAGACCAATTAATAATATCTATCCTACACTTTTATAAAAAAATTCATGTTTCATTACACCGGCATTTTGCAGAAACCTTCATTCTAAATCTAGAAAAATTCATAGTCTTAACATCAAGTGTTAACAATGAGTCAGTTAGAAGATCGCCTATTCCTGTGAAATATTTTATCACTTCCGTCGCCTGAATAGAGCCGATGATTCCAACAGAGGCTCCTAGCACACCTCTTTTTTTTGATGGCTCATCATCTTCATCAAAAAGGCATCTATAGCATGCAGTCGACGGGAGATGTGTGAACACTCGTCCGCTGAATTCAGTTATTGACCCATGACAAAATGGCTTCCGCAGTTTTACACAGACATCGTTAATCAAAAACTTCGTCCGATTATTATCTGCACAGTCGACAACAAAATCATAATCTTTTGTTATTGATTCTGCATTTTTCTCATCATAAAAAAAATCATAAGTGACGACTTCTGTTTCAGAGTTCAAATCCGCAATTCTCTGTTTTGCTGAAACCACCTTTTCAACTCCGACAGATGATTCTGAATGAATAATCTGGCGTTGGAGATTTGTCACGTCAACAACATCAGCATCAATCAAGCCTAATCTGCCAATCCCCGCAGAAGCTAGATACATAGCCACTGGAGAGCCAAGTCCACCTACACCGACTATCAAAACTTTTGCATTCAAGAGTTTCTCCTGTCCATCACGCCCAAACCCATCTAAAAGAAAATGTCGTTCATATCTATTCTCTTCCATAGGCTACCATTTATCATGTCCGTAATTAAGATTGAAAGACAATCTCAAACCGAAATTCATAAATAGGACATTGCTTACAATCTTTTGATTAGTCTTGACATTTTTACTTGACAGAATACTCTCAGACACCAATTCCACTGGCACCGACTTTGAGACAGTCAACATTGTATTGGTATCATAAGTCTCGATATTCTTATAATGCGTGTCCTGTGATTTTTTTGCTGAAATTCCAAGGAAAGCGAAATCACAATAGCCGCCAATACTGATCGAATACTTTTCTCCAATAGGAAAAGAATATTGAGCATCTCCTGTGAACATAACAAAAACAGGAGTTTGCTTGAATGAGCTTACTTCGGAAACCGTTTCAAACTTTCCACATCCAAGCACCCACGAATCATCAACGAAAACATCATAGTCAGGATAATATGCAGTCTGAACGACATCGTCAGCCTCCTGATCATAATTGACCTTCAATGGGACACCTACTTTCAAACCTATGCCACAATCAAATTTGTTTTCCTTGAAATCCAACATGATCGGCACTTCAAGCTGTAGATGTTTCAACTCTTCTACTACCTCACCTATTGAATATTCATAGTGTGTCTCATCCAACTCAGAATCAACGATTGTATATTCATCGGAAAAAGACCCGACCTTTGCAATAGAAGTGGAGTAAACCAAATCGATTCCTGTTTTAACTCCAAAATAAGGAGAGAAAAAGTGAGTGTAGCTTGCTCCGAATCCCCATCCACCTTTCTGGTCAAAATCTACAGCTTTAGAATTCATTCTAAATCCGGCAATTCCTCCCTGAGCAAAGAATGAGAAACGATGATGCATAAATGGAACCGGTTTGTGAACCTTGGATGAATCCACAAGTCGGCCATCCAAATCAGGGAAGAATTGGTAGGTATAAATCCACGATTTCTTTCCGACATACATTTTGGGATCAACAAGCAACGACGTTTTCGCTGGCTGTCGACGAGGATTGCGAGCAGACACAGTAGATACCGACAGAAGCATAAGCAACGTCGTCACAACTATTAGAATACTCTTTATGTTATACAAACCTCTACTCATAATCTCAACACAATAACATAAATTATTTCACCAGAAACTTCGCTGTCAATACCTTATCAGAAACTGTAGTCAAACGAACCAAATAATATCCAGAAGCTGTCATTCCTGGAATAACAATTTCATTTGATGTCGCAGTAGTAAAATAAACCTTTTCTGCCATCATATTGAACACCTCAACTTTAGTGCCCACAACTCCCTCAACAGGGAAATCACAAATGATGGTTACTGGCTGTAGTTTTCCTACCGGATTTGGTTGCGGCGAAATTGAATATCCATGGTTTTCATCTATACAAACCACATCAGACATATATTCATCGCCTCCATCAATGACTATTCCTACCTGATAACAGCCATCCAACTCCTTGTCTTCTGTGAAGTATGATTCAGATGTAGTCGACACCAATCGCTCATCTTTATACCATTTATACTTGACATTAGATTTCAACTTGAATTTGTCATCATCCAATATGACGTCGTTGCAAACCAAAATCCAATTATACTTATTTACAATTACAGGATATGGGAAACACTTGTTCACATTGAGCATGACATGAGTGAAGCTGTCACATCCCATCTCAGCTGTCTTTGATATCTTGATGACTTCAGCCGAATCAATATATGTCGAATCCTCATAAGTGATACGCAGGCAACTATCAACATATATTGTATCGTGGACAGGCATCACTAAATTGACAATATTAGCAACGATAACACCACACTTGTTTTCCGCTGTAGACGAAATAGTGTCATATACGACTGTGTCTGAAGTCAAATGTAAATCACGATATGAAGCATAACCCAATTGAGAGTCAAAACACTCGAACACATCAGTCGATCTATATGATGGATAATCAACATCTATCTGCTGTATCAACTGATATTCACATCCCTTATCTGTAAGTTTATCAACGTAAATAGTCGTATCGTGATGAACATAGATCGGAATACCTCCATTAAAATCCTCGTCGACAAATTTAACTTCATTACAACCAGACATATAATCAGTGATGTTCGGCGATGGATGAATAGTAATGTCGACACTGATAATACTGTCGCAATTATTTCTGCTCAACAAAGTATCAACAAAGAATACAGACTGCTTATACACTTTTCCATTTCTGACGATTGAATCACAAGACTCCATCACTTCGGAATGGTTATACTTAGGATATACAGTCAATATATAATTATGTATAGAGTCACATTTTGTTGCTCCGTTGACAACGAGGCTGAATGAAGCCGCTTTTTCATTCTCTGATGTATATGTGTCTCCACGGAATGACAACTCACCACAACCATGTTCAAATATAGTGTCACGTGGAGTCGGAGTGATATTTACATGCCACTCTTTGTAATTGTCACAACCTTCTTCATTCTTGTTCAATATCTGACGCCATACACCAGACTCATTAAATTCATGAGGATAATTTCCGTTCAATTCATCATATAGAGTAGTGTCTCCACACGCAGACAAGATAGTCACGCTTCCTGTTGATTTTGGAACAGTCACGTCGACAATAACCACACTGTCACATCCTGTGTTCTTCATCTGGAATGTGTCAAGGAACTGTATATTATCCGTGAATGTCATAATCTCACCTTTTGAATTTGTATATTTCACAGAATCACAAGCACTAAGTCTATTTGTCTCACGCAATGACTCTGGATAAGAATTGTTGACTGTGATATTTGTTGTCAAAATCACACTGTCGCAATCACAAACATTACTCTTTAATGTATCGACAATTACAGAAGTAGACGTGATTGTCTTTGCCGTACCATCAAAATCAGTATATATAAATGAATCACATGTAACAACTGGATCTGCCGTGATATTTCCTACACCATGAACAGTCAACCACAATTTAGTCGTATCCATACAACCTGGATTCAACACATTTGGCTTTAAGAAAATCAACTCAGCTGTTTCTATACTTGGAGTCTCAACAACTACATCAACAGGAACATTGTTGTAATTCCAAACTGGAATTTCCGAATGATATTCCTTGCATGCGTCCAATTTTTCAAAGGTTGTTTCTACTGGAATAATATTTACTTCTGTCTCATAATAAATATGACATCCATATCTATTAGTCAAAGTATCTTTTACAATCTGAGACGATTCAATCAATATTTTCTTTCCACTAGACTTCTTGACATAAGTGTAAGGTCCACAATTGTTCACAACAGGCAACTTTTCTTCAGAATCATGGCTTATATGCACCGTCACCTTACGGATGACACTGTCACACAAACATACATTACTCTGGATTTTGTCTATCAAAACAACACCATCGTCCACAACCATCTCCTGACGTCCATCATAAAACTTGTGCACATAGTTGTCGCAAGCATAGACAACAGAATCGATTTCTACAGGTTCGATAATACGAACATTATAAATCTGTTTGTTTTCACAACCTGTTTCCGTTGGCATAGAAACTTCTATTATTCCAGAAGTTTTCAAAGTTTTACCTCCTTTAGTATAGGAGCCACAAGTGTCGACAGTAAAATGTTCAACAATAGAAGAATTAATATTCACCTTATAAGGCTGGAATTGAACACGACATGTTTTAAACAAATTCGGATCTACCTTTTCTACGACAAATGAAGTATCTTTTGAATATTTTTTTCCTTCAATAGTCACCTCATCACATCCATTTTTTACAATCTCTTCAAAAACTGTTGGATTATCTACTCTAATTCTTGTTGTTTTGACAATACTGTCACATCCACAGTCGTCTGTTGATTTCAAAGTATCCTTTATAGTATAATCCCCAGCTTCAAGTACAACCGTATCACCATTTAGTTTTACAAAAGAATAAGGGGCACATGCCGTCAAAGGCAATAAAGAGCTTTTATCTGTTTTTTTATGTATGTATACATGAACAGTCCGTTTTGCAGGACAAGCACCTGTTTTTTCAAATTCATCTACGTAGTCTTGAGACCTCTCAAACAATTTCGTTTCTCCAGACAATGTTTTATACACCACTCTGCCACAACCATGGATTGTAGTGTCATTGTAAGTTACCGGAGTAAGGATAGTGACATGATATATCACAGTAGTGTCATTATCACATGATCCTAGATTATTTCCTCTTCGTGTTTCCTTATAATCGCCACTCTCTTTCCATTCCTTTTTCTTGCCCTTATACTCATAAATATATGGACCACAACTTACTATATTTTCCTCACGTGTCGGTTTTTCGCCAAGCACATGATGAGTAATCTTCACTTGAGAAGGACATTGACATCCTTCAATTGTAGAAGCCACACGTACAGTATCATAAAAAGGTTCTGTCGTAGTACAAACGCCATCTGGAGAAGTCGTACAATCATATTCTATTACTTCACCACAATGTATCTTGGTTGTAATGACAGTATCTGGCACCGCAGCCTTTACACGATGCTTTTTGATTTCATACAACATTCCACCAGGCACAGTAGGATTTGGTGTCTTGACAGTGTCTGTTATAGTTGTATCTTTTAAATAGGCGACTTCATTGTAGACAACAGGTCCACAACTCCACTCCGCATCCTCTGTCTTAGTAATCTTGATTGGTATTACATATTTGACTACAATTGTAGCGCTATCACATGACGGATTATCTTTATAACCGATACGATCCACAACCAACTCCTTTGGTTCCAAAACATATTCAGATCCGACACTGACGGTTTGTGGTGAACCCACTCCTGTTGGAGTATAAGTGTAAGACATTTCTCCAATGCTAAACACTTTCAATGAATCTTTTGCAGGAAGCGTAGGATATAGTTTTACTTCCTGAATGTTATAGGTCATACAACCACTCGGATTCTTGAATGATGTTTCATAAATTCCAGAATGATCATAAGTAATGCCTTCTCTTACAACAATATTAGCGCCACAACCTCCTTCTAATAATGGGAAAGTGTCTCTTTCAGTTTTTCCAATCTTTATGACAACCTCCTCATTTGAACTATTGATATAGTTACCATTATCTGCAGGGAAAAACCATCTGCCATCATATTCCACACTGTCACAACCTTCCACTATCTCTGGACCAGAAGATGAACCTTCACAAATTGTCTCTATCTTTCCGTAGGCCACACGGGCTGGATCCATTGGGTTATAAACAAATGCTCTATAAACAGTTGTTTTTTTCTTATCAAATTTGTAATCTTCATGGAAATTAATTCTATTTCCGTCTGGTTGATTTATAACGCTTGGCAATCTCTCCCACTCTCCATCTCCAACCTTAACCTCAAGACCATGAATCCAACCTTCTACTGTCTGATCGTCAGTAATGAATTTTAATTGTCCGTTGATTGTTGAAATATTTCCCGATTCAGAATGAGATAATGTATAAATTCCAGGATGACAGAATGGCTCCACATCATACGACTCGTCTACCATAAAACGAAGGACTGGCAATGTGTCGTTTTGAGACTCCACGTCTTCACGCCATTGATTTTCGCCACTTAAATTTGCGATATGATAATCTCTTAATATTTCAGCGAAACAGCCGCTATGCATAAAATCTTCCTGAGCCTTCAACAATTTATGAGTGTTCTTATATTCTTGTGAGAAATCAACACCATCCTTTAAAATTGGCACAAAACCCTCACCGTACGCATTTTCATAACAATAACATGATTCATAAAAACGTTTTGTCTCATCTTCTTTAGACATATCACGTCCAACAAAGAAATCTACATTGTCACGTTTCGTATCATTGACACTGATTTGAGGATACGCATAACAATTCTTCACTGTTATCTCAGCATCTTCAGCGACCACACCGATAAGTCCACCAAACACTCTGGCACTTTTCCAGGTATTGCCATCATTATCAAATACAGAGAAACAATTTATAAAAGATCCTTTATTGATTTTTCCACACAATCCACCAGAATTCACGACTTCAATCGAATTCGATGGTATAAGGATTCCGTTAAAACCACAATTTTCAATCGTTCCTCCATTTTGTTCTCCTACCAGGCCACCGACATACGAATCACCTGTCAGAGTCACATTATAAGAAAAACAGTTTTTTATATCACCTGAATTAGAGCCACAAAAAGATCCCACACTTTCTGCTCCATTTGTCGGCGTATACTCACTATTTCTTACACTACAATTAGTTATAGTGGATCCAGCATTGTTGGCAGCTAATGCTCCAAAAGAAAAATGACCAGAACCATAAACCTTTGAATTGTTAATATGACAATTTGAAATCTCCGCATTTTCAGCTACACTTGCGATAAACGAGACACCTGTTGGATTCATTCCATTTTGAGTGCTCTGCATCTCTATCTCAAATCCTTCAATATTCAAATTCTTGATCACAGACTTTTCTTTGCCTGTACTACCGACCTTTCCAAACATTGAAATATAATACGTTTTCGAATTGATCGGATTTATCATCTTCTCTTTTTTAAGTGTCCAATTAGAAATAGTATTTCCACCTCCGTCATATTCACCTAAAAAATATGTCATAGTTGCAGGCACTCGCAACGCATTTCGATTCCAGTTGAAACTTGATAGCGGCAATGGGGGACGTCCAGCTTTTTCCGACAATTCTGTCAAATCAATATCTTTTGTCTGTTTGACGTATATATATCTATTATTCGTGATATATTCTCTCAGGTCAACCAAATCTGAAGGTTCATCTATGATGTAAGGATCATTTTTCGTTCCTTTTCCTGTCAATGCCGCATAAGATGGTGTCAAAAAATTAAACATCATTAGCAACACTGCAATCATACGAAAAGAGTGCATATTAAGTCCTTTTATGTTAAGTTCCTTGTCCATATTCCTAAAGCG
>Ga0255059_10000198_pt1 | contig 13042 bp, 12 predicted proteins | sample 176RNAGHGlowgp2_FD_183551 | JGI IMG/M metagenome (GOLD analysis project Ga0255059, IMG submission 183551) | Metatranscriptome of sheep rumen microbial communities from Palmerston North, Manawatu-Wanganui, New Zealand - 1766 RNA GHGlow gp2... | ecosystem: Host-associated > Mammals > Digestive...
ATATACCGACAGGCGGAAATCGGAGACGGCATATGATCGATATTACCAAAATAGACGGCAGAGGCATCACGATAAATGCCGAGCTGATAGAGACGATAGAGGAGATCCCGGAGACGGTGATCACATTGACTACAGGCAGAAAACTGATCGTCAAAGAAAGTAGACAGAAAGTCAAAAATCTAGTAAAATCATATAAGCAGGATATATTCAGACAGTATACGATGGAAGAACAGATAGATTGAGATACATACATTTTGCATGGTAAGGTGGTGTTATTTTGGATTTAGCGACTTTGATAGGCCTTGTGGCGGCCTTTTTGCTCATGATATTCGGTATGGTATTTGATGCCAACGCCATGACTGTTAACTTTGCAGCAGTCAAAGCGTTTATAGATGTTCCTTCACTGCTGATCACTTTCGGCGGTGCGTTCATGGCGACTATGGCCATGTCGGAGAGCCCCGGAGAGTTTGTAAAGAGCCTTAAGACATTTACTCTTAACTTAAAGCAGGTTCCTTCCAACGAAGAAGAAACCATCAAATCCATAATAAATCTTTCGAATATCGCACGTAAGGAAGGCCTGCTCGCACTCGAGGAGGCAGCGGGCAGCATAGAGGATGAGTTTATGAAGAAGGGTGTACTGCTCATAGTAGACGGTACCGACCCTGAACTTGTCCGTTCCATCATGGAGACCGAGCTTTCGTGTATAGAGACAAGACACAAAGGAAATGTAGGCTTCTGGGAAAACCTGGGTTCCATGGGTCCTGCGTGGGGTATGATCGGTACCCTGATCGGACTTATCAACATGCTCGGTAACCTGGAAGATGTAAGTACCGTAGGTCCTTCCATGGCGGTCGCCCTGGTTACGACCTTCTACGGTTCGGTCCTCGCCAACTGGATATGCGCACCTACCGCAGCAAAACTTAAAGCTACCAATGACAGGGAAATACAGATGAAGGAAGTCATGGTTGAAGGACTTCTTTCGATCCAGGCGGGTGAAAACCCGAGAGTTATCGAGGAAAAGCTCAAGTCCTTCTTAGCACCTGAAGCAAGGGCAAGCTTCTCTTCTGAAGAAGGTGGTGAAGAGAATGGCTAAAAAGAAGCAGGACGATCCGCCTAAAGGGTCCCCGGCGTGGATGGCCACTTTCTCGGATCTTATGAACCTCCTGCTCTGCTTTTTCGTCCTTCTGTTCTCGATGTCCAGTGTCGATGCCAATAAATGGGAAGAGGTAGTCGCTTCCATGACCAGTGCCTTCAGTGTTTTTAATGAAGGAAGTACAGCCATAGGTGACGGTACCCTGGTCGGTATGGGGACCACACAGCTTTCCAACCTCGATGAGTATTATTCCTCGATGGGCCAGACGGCAGAGGAATCCGGAGATGACATCAAGCACAGTACCGATCCCGAATCGGGCGAAGGGAAAACACCCGATGACAAGGAGGGCGAAGGAAAGAATAGCGATCCGAAAGACGGAAACGGCAATCTTGAAAAGCAGCTCGAGGAAGCAAACAGAAAAGAAACGGAAGGCATGCTGGATCAGGTTTCAGAGCTTACCGAGATTTATAATATCAGCGGACTTTTAGAGGTCGGCATAGATCCCAACGGGAAGTATATAGAACTTACCATCAACGGTTCGGTACTGTTTGAATCGGGTAAGGCGGAGCTTAAAAAAGAATGTCTGCCTCTTCTTTCGAAGGTCGGAGACATACTTAAGGTTTATGCGGATCATGATGTCGAGGTTATAGGACATACGGATAATATCCCTATGAAATCCTCGCAGTATCCGAGCAATGATATGCTGTCATCGGCACGTGCGATCAGTGCAGCCCATTACCTGATAGATGAAAAGGGTGTAAGTGTTGAACACATATCCTGGACGGGACGCGGCGAATACGATCCGATAGATACGAACACCACTGCTGAGGGCAGGGCCCGCAACAGAAGAGTGGAGATAAGGATATACAATTCCCTTAATTCTACCCGTAATAAGACAAACTGACGTCATCACTGCTTCGCAGTATGACATATAATGAAAGGCAGATAAAACATGAAAAAGAATATGTTAACGGTACTGGTACTTATACTTTGTATCGTAAATCTGACACTCAGTGCTTATATTGTTTTTACCGTTGTACCTAATGCACAGAGGACCGATCAGCTGATCACCAAGATACTTCAGATAATCGACTTGGAGCTTGAGTCTCCGAATGCGGAAGACACGGAGGAGCCCTCGTACAACATTGAAAATATTGAAAAATATACGATCGACGAGAGCAAGCTTACAACAAACCTTGCAACAGGACCGGACGGAAAAACTCATTATGCAAAGATAATGGCCTCACTTACCATCAATAATGCGGATGAGGATTACAAGACCTTGAATCCTAAGGTTGAGACCATGGAAAGCGATATCATTTCAATCATCAAGTCTAATGTATCGAAGTATAACAACGAGGAACTGACAAGCCCCGAGACCAAGGATGTCATCAAGAATCAGATACTTACAGAGATACAGACATTGTTCAATTCGAAATTTATCGTTGGCGTAACAGTAGATTACCTGATCCAGTAACAGCCGGACAGGGCCGGGTATTAACTTAAGGAGGAAATGCAATGGGTGATGTTTTATCCCAAAGCGAGATTGATAATCTGCTTGCGGCATTGTCAAGCGGTGAGATCGATGCGAGTGAGATTCCGGACTCCGGTGAAAAGCAAATAAAGAATTATGACTTTAACCGTCCTGCCAAGCTGTCCAAAGAGCATTTGAGGACCTTAGAGATAATCTTTGAGCATTACGGAAGGCTCCTTTCAACATCGCTTCCGGCATATCTGCGCAAAAATGTCCAGATAGAAGTGATAAGCGCAGAGGCTACCATTTATCAGGAGTTCACAAATTCACTTACCAATCCTGTGCTGCTCGGTATTGTGGATTTTGCACCGCTCTCGGGCAATATCATTATAGAAATGGCCGAAAAGCTGGGTTACACCATTGTGGACAGGATGCTCGGAGGTCTGGGGGCTCCGCTTGAGAAAGCCAGGGAGTTTTCGGAGATAGAGCTCGCCATAATCGAAAAGATATTTACGGTCTGTGTGAACCTGCTTACGGAACCCTGGGCGAATGTGGTAAAGCTTGAAGCAAGACTTCAGAGGATAGAAACAAACTCACAGTTTGCACAAATCATCTCACCGAGCGAGACATCGGCGATAGTTACCATGAACATGAGGATAGGCAATGTCGAGGGTATGATAAATGTCTGTCTTCCATATGATGTGATCGAACCGGTCATCGATAAACTGAATACAAAATATTGGTATTCAACTATAAAGGATATGGATAAAACCGCCAGCAGAGCCTTGGTCGAGGTTGCTATCGCAAAGGCAAGGATACCTGTTAAGGCTGAGCTTGGAAGAAGCACGATTTCCGTACAGGATTTTATCAATATCCAGAAGGGCGATATCATAAAGCTTAATACGAGAGTAAATGATGAGCTGTGTGTATATGTGGGAAATATCAGAAAGTTTTTCGCACTGCCCGGTACTGCGGAAGAATCCTATGCAGTAAAAATATCAAGGGTCATTAACGAGGAGGAATAAGAGCTAATGGATGGCATGCTTTCACAGGAAGAGATAAATGCGCTGCTAAACGGTGCAAATATGCCTTCGGCGGATCCGACACCTGCTGCGGATGCGTATGTACCGTCCGAGACACTTTCGGATTCGGAAAAAGACGCTATAGGTGAAGTATCCAATATCAGTATGGGTACGGCGGCAACTACTCTTTCCGCACTTATTAACCGTAAAGTGAACATAACTACTCCTGACGTTTCATATTCTACATGGGACAATCTTATGTCAGAGGTTAATATCCCCTGCGTATGTATACAGATATACTACACAGCGGGACTTGAGGGCAACAATATACTTATCCTTAAAGAGAATGACGTAAAGATCATCACCGACCTTATGATGGGCGGAGACGGGACAGGAAATACCGGAGATCTCACAGAACTCCAGTTAAGTGCCATCGGAGAGGCGATGAACCAGATGATGGGTTCTGCATCAACTTCGATGTCATCGATGTTAAACAAAAAGATCGACATCAGTCCTCCCACGGCCAGTCTGGTAAAGCTTACAGAGGTGATAAAACCTACGGATATAGCCGATTTCCTTACAGGTGATTTTGTAAAGGTTACCTTTAAGATGGAGGTCGACAATCTTATAAACAGCGAGATCATGCAGATGTATTCATTTGATTTCGCAAGAAGTATTTATGATAAGCTTATAGATATGACTTCGGAACAAAAAGCTCCGGCTCCGAAGCTTGCACAGGCACCCGAACAGAGACAGGAACCTATCCCGTCAGAGCCTGTCCGGGATACAAAAAGACAGGAGGAACAAGGAATGTTTGCTCAGCAACCGTACGCATATCCTAACGGAATGTATGCGCCGCAGACTCCGTCTGCACCATATCAGGCTGCACCGGTTCAAAATGTCAACATAGCACCGGTTCAGTTCCAGCCTTTTACCGAAATGAACAATCCGCTGCTTAAGACGGAAAACATAGACCTTCTTTTAGATGTTCCGCTTGAGGTTACCGCGGAGCTCGGAAGGACCAGCAAGTCCATAAAGGAAGTGCTTGATTTTGCTCCGGGTACCATTATAGAGCTTAACCGTCTTGCAGGTGAGCCGGTGGATGTACTGGTTAACGGAAAGTATGTAGCGAAGGGCGAGGTAGTCGTTATAGAGGAGACCTTTGGCATAAAGGTTACAGAGGTTATAAAGTAAATGCCGTATTTTTTATATGTGATCGCCGAGATTACGGGGAAGGTCGCTTCGGAGGCATCAAAGACAGCTCCTTTAGACGGCGGCGGAATAAAAAGCATCCTTAAGCTTATAGGTCTGATAATACTGTGCATCCTGATAATCGCTGCGAGTTATTTTACCACGAAGTTTGTCGGTAAAAGGCAGATACAGGGCGGTTCAAAATCTAATTTTAAGAGTGTTGATGTATTCAGGATCACACCGAATAAATATCTTCAGATCGTGGAAGTCGGAAACAGATACTTCTGCATAGCAGTTACAAAGGAAAGCGTCACTCTTATTTCTGAACTGAGCGAGGATGACTTAAAGGTACATCCTGCTGAGATAAAGCCCAAGAGCTTTAAAGAGCAGATGAATGAGCTGATGCACAGAAAGAGCAGTGCGGAGCCCGAGAAAAACGAACTTGGGAGTATAGCAAGACTCCCCCTGGAACCAAAGGATGAAGAAGCATCCGGGACAGAATACGAAGATGCTTTAATGCCGGAAGAAAGAAAAGACAGTAAATGATACCGTAAGTATCATTAAGCCATATAAAAAAGATCGAATAAATTAATAAAGATAAAGGTTGATAGCATGATTGAAACAGTTGGCAGGAGAAAACTTTTAAAAACACTGGTGTTTGGAGTTCTCCTGGTGATGATGTGCGTATTAACCTCTATTTGTCGTGCAGAAATTAAGGTCGGCGCATCTGAACTAACGGATGAGCCGGCCGTTACGCGTTCAAATGAGGATACGGATACGAGAAATGATTATCTCGAAGGAGACTTAGGAGGGCTTACTTTCCGTTTTGACGGAGACAATACGAGTTCACTTTCGGCAACTCTTCAGATACTTCTGATACTTACAATCATATCGCTTGCGCCGTCCATCCTCATAATGCTCACGTCATTTACGAGGATAGTGATCGTACTGCATTTTGTAAGGACTGCCGTGGGCACGCAGACGACACCTCCCAACCAGGTACTTATCGGACTTGCCCTTTTCCTTACGTTTTTCATAATGTCGCCGACACTTACCAAGATATATGATGCGGCGATCACACCTTTAAACAACGGTGAGATATCGACAGAAGAAGCCATTGAGAAAGGCATGGAGCCTATCAGAGAATTCATGTTTGAACAGATGGACGGCGGTGAAAAAGACTTAAGGCTGTTCCTCGACATAGCGGGGATAGAAGAGGTAAACTCAAGAGCCGATGTTCCGAATTCGGTGCTTATACCCGCATTTATCTTAAATGAACTGCGTATAGCGTTCATCATAGGATTTTTGATATATATCCCGTTCCTGATCATAGATATGGTCGTGGCGTCAACGCTTATGTCAATGGGTATGATGATGCTCCCGCCTACCACCATATCAATGCCGTTTAAGATCCTGCTTTTCGTTGTGGCTGACGGATGGGACCTTATCATAGGACAGGTAGTAAAGACGTTTTACTGAAAGGAAGTGCTTATAATTGAGTGAGGAAATGGTAGTAACCCTGCTTAGGGAAACGCTTTATCTTATCATTAAGGTTTCGGCTCCGATGCTGCTGGTATCACTGGTAGTCGGTCTTGTCATAAGTATACTCCAGACCGTTACATCCATACAGGAGCAGACTTTAAGCTTTGTGCCGAAGCTCATCAGCATATTCCTTGTGATAATGATAGCGGGCAACTGGATACTGACAAGCATAGTAGAGTATATGGAGTATTTGTTTGAGAATTTTAATACGTTTATAAGATGAATGAGATTACATTTTCCTTACAACAGCTGGAATTTTTCCTGATAATACTGGTAAGACTTTCGGGATTTGTGTTTACAGCTCCGTTTTTCAGCCTGAAAAACTCTCCGCGAAGCATAAAGATAGGATTTACCCTGATGCTTTCTGTGGTGATATTCTCGGTATTGCCTTATGAACCGCTTGCGTATGCCGGAGTGGTCGGATATACGGGGATGGTGGTGGAAAACCTGCTGTGCGGCCTGATCCTGGGATTTTTGGCCAATGTATGTTATCAGATAATAGGACTTGCGGGACATCTGATAGACATGGAGATCGGTTTTTCCATGGTAAACGAATTCGATCCCGTAACAAGTGCACAGGTAACCGTATCAGGTACATTTTATGAGTATGCGATAATGCTGATACTTATGGTAACCTACATGCATCATTATCTGATAGATGCGATAGTAGACAGCTTTAAGCTGGTACCCGTCGGAGGAGTTACGTTCAATCCGCTGATCTATTCGGTGGGCATAACATATATAGTCGACTTTTTTGTGATAGCATTCAGGATCGTGCTTCCGGTATTCGGAGCACTGTTGATAGTAAATGCGATACTTGCCATTATGGCAAAGGTAGCACCGCAGATGAATATGTTCGTCATCGGTATGCAGCTTAAGGTATTTGTCGGAATGGCCGTAATGCTGATAGTGATCGAACTTATCCCGGGTGTTGCGGATATGATATTTGATGAAATGTTTGAACTGATGAGGATGGCTACAGACTACTTTGGGGGAGCTTGAGAATAATGCAAGGGTTCAGATCTTTCGAAAGAAAAGATGTACAACTTAATCCCGGACTTTTACGGTTTAATCTTCAGTTCTTCGCTGACGAAGGAGGAGATAAGACCGAGGAAGCTACACCCAAAAAACTTGATGACGCACGAAAAGAAGGCCAGGTGGCAAAGAGCCAGGAGCTTGCCACCGCAGTAACGCTGATCGCTCTTTTCGGCGGACTGAAGGTATTTGTGGGTGTGATCGCCGCCAATTTCACGGCATCCTTCGGTGAATACTACAATTCGATAGAAACCTACTCCAAAGGCGGTCCGTTCACATCGAATTATGCATCCGCATTTGTGAACGGAGCCATGTGGTCGATACTTTTCAGCTGTCTGCCCATGTTTGCAGTGGCGGTGGTATTTGCAATAGTGATCAATGTGGTCCAGGTAAAATGGAAGCCTACGTTGAAGCCGTTGATGCCCAAGTTCTCAAAACTTAATCCGATAAACGGTTTTAAGCGTATCATATCACTTGATAAGCTGGTCGAACTGTTAAAAGCCGTAATCAAAATAGGCCTGATCGCATACCTTGCCTACTCGGAACTGACCGAATCGGCAGGACTGGTGAATTCTCTTTATGATACGGACCTGTTCGGTGCAGTAAAGATGATAGGCGGCATAGTCATAGATTTCGGATTCAGGGTGGCCATCATATACCTCGTGATAGGACTTGCAGATTATATCTACCAGAAGTTCAAGTTCAACAAGGATATGCGTATGACCAAGCAGGAGATAAAGGACGAGTTTAAGCAGACTGAAGGAGATCCCAAGATCAAAGGTCAGATCAGGCAGAGAATGCGTGAGGCATCCCAGCGAAGGATGATGCAGCAGCTGCCTGAAGCCGATGTGGTTATCACCAACCCTACACATCTTGCATGTGCCATCAAATACGATAAATCCCAGGCCGAGGCTCCCATCCTGCTTGCAAAGGGTGCGGATTTCCTGGCCCAGAAGATAAAGGAAGAGGCAAAGAAGAACGACATCCCCATAGTGGAGAACAAGCCTCTTGCAAGAATGCTTTACCATAACGTGGAGCTTAACGAGGAAATACCCGAAGAGCTCTACCAGATGACGGCAGAAGTGCTGGCTTATGTCTACTCTTTAAAAGAGGGGGCATAGAGTAGGGACGGGTATCCGGAATACCATTCCGATATAAAACCCGTCTACACTTCGCGGTGATAAACCGGTGATTTCATGAACATCTATACTTCGGACACTCGCAAGCGGTTGTCCGCCTGATGCCGGACAACCTTGTGCTTCGTTCAAAAATCGATTTGGATAATCGATTTTTGCCTCGTGACGATGTCCCTGAAATCAGGGTTTATCATCCGCTCGTTTTATGGTTTTATATCGGGACGATATTCCGGATACCCGATATACTGCCACAACAATAGAATAGTTTTTGAAGTACTTTACCAGAACATTATGATACTTTTTAAAGAGTTACATAAGCCGGCACTTCGATATAAATAATAAAAAACAGATACAGGACGCAGGGCATCAACGGGAGCCACACGGGATAAAACCATAAAGCGTGCAGAGGATATGCACCGGTTTCAAATCTGCGGAGCCCGGCACAAATCATTTTACCAAAATGATTTGTGAGCGCAGCCTAAGTGCGTCCGGTATCAAGCGGACGCACGGTTGCAAGCGTCCGGAGTGCAGCGGAGTATGAAAACGGTATGCATATCCCTGCAGGTAGCGAAGACGGGTTTTATCCCCGTGCGGCTCTCGGGGATGCCCGGAAATGAATGTGTTGTGTTCACCTGGGGTTAAAGAAAATTGGAAGGGAGGAGAACTATGAAGCTGAATTTTAAGGCATTGTCGAACTACATGGTCGGTATATATGTCATGGCTGTAATAGTATTTTTCATAGTACCGATCCCTTCGATATTGCTTGACGTACTGGTAGCGTTCAATATGTCCATAGCGATGATAGTATTGTTCAATGCATTGTTTGCACCGGACGTACTGCAGATGTCAAGCTTCCCTACGATACTTCTGATGACCACCATCTTCAGAATATCACTGAACGTATCATCGACAAGACTGATACTGGCCCAGGGGGATCCCGGAAAGGTTATCACCAAGTTCGGAGAATTCGTAGGCGGCGGTAATCTGATACTTGGTGCTATCGTATTCATAGTATTGATACTTATACAGTTTTTGGTAATAAATAAAGGTTCCGAGCGTGTATCCGAAGTAACTGCCAGGTTCACGCTGGATGCAATGCCCGGTAAACAGATGGCTATCGATGCCGACTTAAATACCGGTGCCATAACGGATGAAGAAGCAAGGAAGAGAAGAGAGAAGATACAGGAGGAATCCACTTTCTTCGGTTCCATGGACGGTGCTACGAAGTATGTAAAGGGTGATGCGGTAGCGGGCCTTATCATTACACTTATCAACTTCGGCGGCGGTATCGCGATGGGTGTTACAAGCCAGGGGCTTACAGCGGCTGAGGCACTGCAGAAATACCGAATGCTGACTATCGGTGACGGTCTGGTAAGCTCCATGCCTTCACTTATGATATCTTTGGCAACAGGTATGTTGGTAACCAAGGTATCAAAGGATTCCGATATCGGAGATATCCTTATATCGCAGCTTTTCTCAATACCCAGGGTATTGTATATGGTCGGTGTGGCCATGATAGTATTGGGTCTTACACCGCTTCCGTGGTTCATATTTTTACCGTTCGGTGCAATGTTTATCGCGGCAGGCAGAAGCATAGAAAAGAAGGTAAAGACCAAGGAGGTCGAAAAGGAAGTCACGACCGAGGAAACGGCTGCGGAGGAGATACGGCGGCCGGAAAATGTTACGCAGCTTCTGCAGGTTGACCAGATCGAGCTTGAATTCGGTTACGGCATAATCCCTCTTGCGGATACTAACCAGGGCGGCGACCTGCTTGACCGAGTAGTACTTATAAGGCGTCAGATAGCTTTGGAACTCGGATGCGTGGTTCCTACGATACGACTGAGGGACAATATACAGCTTAATCCCAATCAGTATGTGATAAAGATAAAGGGTGTACCCGTATCGGACGGCGAGATATTGTTTGATCATTATATGGCCATGAATCCGGGATATGTAGAAGAAGAGATAACAGGTATACCTACATTTGAACCTTCGTTCCATCTGCCTGCGCTGTGGATAACGGAGAGCCAGAGAGAAAGAGCGGAGTCATACGGATATACCGTTGTAGACCCTCCTTCGATCATAGCGACACACCTGACAGAGGTTATAAGACACCATCTGGACGAGCTGCTTACACGTCAGGATGTACAAAACCTCATAAACAATATAAAGGATGCAAACGAGACCTTGGTGAACGAGCTTGTGCCTAAGCTGCTCAGCGTAGGTGAGATACAGAAGGTATTGCAGAATCTGCTGCGTGAGGGCATATCGATAAGAGATCTGGTATCGATATTTGAAACCTTAGCGGATTATGCGGCTACTACACATGATACGGACGTGCTTACGGAATATGTAAGACAGAACCTTAAGCGTGCGATATCTGCCAAGTATTTCCCGAAGGGAGAGAAAAACTCGGTTGTTACACTTGATCCTGCGGTAGAACAGGAGATCATGGCCTCGGTCAAGACTACGGAACAGACGACATACATCAATTATGATCCGGAAAAGACCAAGAAACTCATGGATTCGATCGAGGAACAGGTAAAGACTTTGGAGGATATGGGAAAAAATCCCATCATTGTGACTTCACCAATTGTCAGAATGTACTTCAAACGTCTTACCAGGGATTATTTCCCTGACCTTATAGTAATATCATATTATGAAATTGATTCGGATGTAGAACTTCAATCGGTTGGGATGGTGACAGTTAATTGATAATCAAAAAATTTCAGGGGAATACGGAAACGGAAGCTATAATGAAGGCCAGGGATGAACTGGGCAAGGATGCTATCGTGACTAACGTCAAGCAGATAAAGCCCGGCGGACTCATGCGCCTGTTCAAAAAGCCGACATACGAGATCACGGCGGCACTTGACGAGACTCCGCCGAAGACGGAGCTCTCAAGACGCGAGAGCATTAAAGCTATGTTTAAAGATAATCCGGATATCATATTGGATGATGATAAAAAGGATGCAAAAGAGGACGAAAAGTTCACTTCAAGCTTAAGCGATCCGGCAAAGCTGGAACAGAAGATATCCAATATAGCAATGCTTTTGGAAAAGCAGATGGGTGCGGCGGCAAAAGCCGATTCTGAAAAAAAAGATGAAGAAAAGAAGGATACGGCTGAGGAAAAGAATAATGCCTGCCTTCAGCTTATATACAAACAGCTCCTTGAAAACGAGGTGGATGAAAAGTACATCAACCAGCTCATTACAGAGATAGAGCCTGCACTGAAGAAGGACGGCTCGGTGGAAAACATCCTTTCGGGCATTTACCAGAAAATAGTGCTCAAGCTCGGAAAGACCGAGGTCATGGGTGTGACTCAGGGAAAAGCGAGATTTGTATTCTTCATCGGACCTACCGGAGTAGGAAAAACCACTACTATCGCAAAGCTTGCATCAAAGCTCAAGCTTGACAGGAAGCTGAACGTGGCACTGCTTACAGCCGATACATACAGGATAGCGGCAGTGGACCAGTTGAAAACGTATGCGGAGATACTTAATGTTCCGCTTAAAGTAGTGTATTCCGATACCGAGCTTAAAGATGCGTACGAAGAAATGAAGAATTACGATATCGTTCTCATCGATACCGCAGGGCGTTCCCACAGGGACAAACAGCAGCGGGAGGATATCGAAAAGCTTATAAGTGCGGTACCGGCTGAGGAAAGGGATATCTTCCTTGTCTTAAGCATCACGACCAAGTACAGCGATCTTATAAGGATTACGCAAAGCTATTCCGAAATAGCCGAATACAGGCTGATATTTACAAAACTGGATGAAACAGATACTCTCGGAAATATATTTAACGTGAAGCTTTTGACCGGAGCTCCGTTATCATATGCGACATTCGGACAGAAAGTACCGAACGATATTTCAAGGCTTGATGCCCAGATGATCGCAAAACAATTGCTCGGAGGCAGTGACTGATGGATCAGGCCGAACAGCTGAGGATGCTGGTAAACAAACAGCAGGAACAGAAGAAAAAAGAAAGAAAGGTTTCGAGAGTAATAACGGTCACAAGCGGCAAGGGCGGTGTAGGAAAGTCAACACTTACCGTTAATCTTGCCATCCAGCTTTCAAGACTCGGGAAAAAGGTCATCATCCTTGATGCGGATTTCGGACTGGCAAATATAGAGGTAATGCTCGGCATAAGACCTGACTATAATCTTGCCGACCTGATGTTCCGCGGAAAGGAATTAAAGGAGATAATAATCCCCGGTCCGGAAAACATAGGCTTTATTTCCGGAGGTTCGGGCATACAGGAGCTTTCAAGGCTCACAAGGGAACAGGTAGTATATCTGGTGCAGAAGCTTTACGAACTTGATGAGCTGGCAGATATAATCCTTGTAGATACGGGTGCGGGTATTTCCGACTCGGTATTGGAGTTCGTATCGGCCAGCAACGAGGTGTTACTGGTGGCTACTCCGGAGCCCACATCCATTACCGATGCATATGCACTTTTAAAAACACTTAACCGAAGGAGTGGGTTCTCCAAGGAAGATACTGTCTTAAGAATGGTGGCAAACCGTATAAAGGGCAATGAAGAGGGC
>Ga0255059_10000202_pt1 | contig 12974 bp, 19 predicted proteins | sample 176RNAGHGlowgp2_FD_183551 | JGI IMG/M metagenome (GOLD analysis project Ga0255059, IMG submission 183551) | Metatranscriptome of sheep rumen microbial communities from Palmerston North, Manawatu-Wanganui, New Zealand - 1766 RNA GHGlow gp2... | ecosystem: Host-associated > Mammals > Digestive...
ATGAAAGTAATAAAACCAAGTGTAGATATCCTGGATCAACAAGGTCCGGGATTTGATGGTATGTTAAGGCATATCGAAAAAGTTGGTAGAATCAGCTATCTCAGCTTTGATAAAATCTCTGAGACCTCTTATATTAAGTTTGTCGATATGCTGATTAAGATTGGGCATTGGTCTTGTCTATCTTGTGGAACGGTCTATCTTAATATACCTAGATATGACCTCGATTTGATTGGCAAGCTTATGTCAATAGATACGTTAAGAAAATTTGGTCCTTTCATTAGGTGGAGCGAAACATCTGAAGGTGATTTTCACGTAACAACTGATTATCGAATCTGTAAAAAGTTAGATATATCAGATGAGGTTATTCAGAGATATTGGAGAGAACCGACGGAAGACTTTTATCATAGGGTCACTTCTCATTGGGTTTGTTCTAGGGCTTGTTCTCATCAGGTTGTTCGTCATAGAGCTTTCTGTTATAATCAAGAATCCCAGAGACATGTCAACTATGCCAAGGGAGAAAGAGAGATGATATTTATTCTTCCTCAATGGGCATATACAATAAGACAGAAGATATCAGAAACTTGTAAATGGCCAGAAACAGAACCTAGAACGTGGGTATTAGAAGAAGATGGTCAGGAGTTATGGAGTACTTTATGCTGTGAGGATAGAACAGCCGCCGGGAGAGATGAAGTTTGGAGAAAAGTTGAAGACGAGTATATTTTCGAAGTTACCACAGAAGAATCAACTAAACTCAAGGCCCAGGATGCAAGAGGCTGTATGTGTGAAGACGCCAAAACTGAATTCTATATGGTTGGATTTGTTGAGGACTATTTCTATCAACCCGAACCAGAGTCTACAGAAAAGGCCGGTTTCTTCTACCTCCGAACTGATGTAGCTGCTCAAGATGAAGTTAGAGTATTAGCGACGTCATTGAGAGATCAGTATATTGAGAAGGGAATTGATAAACTTAAATAACATATGACAGAAGAACAACAAGAGGCATATAAGAAAAAGATAGAAAAGTTAATTAAGGAACAAGAGAGGATTAGATTTCGGCTCTATTATTGGGAGTATGGGTCGGCTAAGAAGTTGCTCGTAAAAACCAAAAGGGGAGGAAGAAAGCAGGCTATGTTCCCAGATATCCAAAGTGCAGAATATGAAGCACAGAGACAAGCAAATAAACTGGGAATAGAAGTTTTTGTCATTGATTATCCCCCATATGATCCAGACGCGAAAATAGTTACACGAAATAGAATCGCATCAATCTTTTGGCCTGAAATGGAGGATGATAAAAATGCTTGAGACTTTATTTAAATTACTCATGTGTCATCTGCTTGGGGACTACTTCTTTCAGAGTCCCTTCTTAGCGGATACAAAAGGAAAGAATTGGTATCACTTGTTTATACACTGCGTCTTATATGCTCTTCCCTTTTACCTGTGTTTTGGTTGGTGTTGGCAGTTGGGTGTCATAACAGTCCTACACTTCCCAATCGATGCACTAAAAGCGAGATATCAAAAAATTACATATACGACAGATCAGATGCTTCATTATCTCTTGTGTCTATTATATCTAATTTAATATGAAGTTTATAGAAGATTCAGAAAAGTTTCAAAAGGAGTTAAAATCTAAAAACTTCATGGACTATCGAGATTTCTGTGAAGTTAAGCTATTAAAGGAAGAGGTAGAGGATGGATTTTGTTATAGATGTGGAAATCAACTTGAACCACTTACCTATCTTAATCCTGACTTCTACTACTGCCCCTGTTGGAATTGTCCGCCTAAAAGAAAATCAGAGAAAGATGCACAAACAGAAAGCATAATCAGGAATATGAAAGAGTTCTATTCCAACTTAATTGGTGATAGATACTTTCAATTATTCCTAGTCGACGATATTTACTTTAGAACGACATTTCCACATAAGTACGAGGTATTCAAGAAGGTAGTAAACTCTCTTGATCCGCCGGGGAGAAGTGAAATCTGGTTTCTAGACTGGATTCCTGGTTATCCTAAGATTATATCTATGGAGAACCTGACTGGCATTAAAATAGTAAACCTGACAAGCCTCTATGGAAATATATCACTAGAGAAAGATGTAGTTACTGTCGGGGATTTTGAAGTTAGGTATCCAGACTTTGTACCTTTCGAAAAGAGCCACCATTCTAGATACTCAATCCTAAATCCAAATGGTGATAGAAAGGGAAAGAGACTGAAATTAGGCGATCAGTGTGTTAAGTTTTTCAATACAGAGGATGAAAACATTAAGTCTATCTTTAAACTCTACAAAGATGGATCTGAAATGCCTGTAAGAAATTTAACTTATCAGGATTATGTCATCATCAAACTAGCTTTAATGAGAAACAAGACATTCATTAAGTTGATATTTGATATAATCCTTGAAATGTCTAGATATGTTGGAACCGTCAGAGATTCAGTGTTTCTAAAGAATACTGTCGTTCTTGATCCTGACAAACCGACTGGAGTTAATATCTTATGGACTCCTATCTCCGAATATAAGACAAACGATTTTTTAAATATTTCAATAATCTAAAGTATGGCAAAGTTTAAGATTGAGGGATGTGGACTAGATACGACAACTCTAGATTACCTGCCCGGAGAAGATTTTGAGTTTCAGTACATTTTTACAACATTAAAAGCCAATAATGAGAATATTGTAAAGAATTTCTCAAAAGGGGCTGCTCTAGTTACTTACATCGACTTCTTAGATAAATCAGACGAGGCTATTACATCTCACCTCGAACTACTTGAGCGTGATACAATTGACCTTCTCCTGGTTGATTCTAAGTGTGATTTCATTAAGTACGCTGATACATTAAGTGCTTGTGTAGATTCCGGTAAAGTTGATACGATTGGAATTATGGGACCAGAGAGTGTTGAGAGAATTAAGGAGATACAAGAAGTTCTGCCAACACTTAAGTATATTGGTCTCTCCCTATGTCCTCTTAATTTCAACTACGATATCATTTCCTGGGCGGGCGAGAATGGATTGGATATAGTTGGTTTTAATCCTTTCGGCGGGAATATCTCTTCGGCCGGGATTATTGACAGTTTTTCCGTTCCTTATCTCCTTGGCTTCGCTTCTACATACTCTAAATTACTGTTCTTATCCGGCCGAGATCTTTTTACCGCCGTTGATGGAAGAGATTATGTAGCGAAACTTGTAGATAAAGAATCCGACCCTATCTATGAGCTTAAGAAAAACGTATCCAAACTCTATAAACCGCTAAAGAAGGCCGTTAATGTGTCTGTCAAGTTCGGTTCCTCTTATACACTTCCTATAGACAATCCTAGGAATATATTTGATCCGACTGAGATTGTTTTTAAAGTAGGGGCGGCCGAGAAATATACTGCACCTGAAATCAACATTATTAAATACGGCGGAGTGGAAGATAACGTTTATACCTACTATCGCGACTTTACACCACCGGAAGATACAGACTCAGACGAAATTAGAATAGCTCTTCTTAAACCCAGAGTAATCGATTTCTTAGAGCTTGAATACCCTGGCTGGAATATAGAGTTTTCGAAGATAGGTGATCGAGTTTTAATCTTCAACGTCACCATGATTAAAAAGACTGGGAAGATATTTAAGAAGGAGACAGTCGAAACTAGAAATTATCTCTTTTCAATAACCTCTGGCGAATTGGATTTTTACGAGCTTGATTCTGAAATACCACAATTAGCCACTCCCGAGGATCAAAAATCTTAATATTGAACAAGAGACATCCCAGGTCAATTTGTGTCTCCTGGGATAAGTATATGAAAACATTTATTTATTTAAACGTTTAGATATATGAGAATTTTTAATGGAACAAAATCACAGGTAAACTTACCTTATGCTGGTGGACAAAGAATCAGCATCAGTCCTATGTCAGTTTCTGGCAACATTGGACCGACCGACGAATTAATCTCTCTTATCGTAACTGCTTATAGAGACGATGAGTTAGCTATTATCGTGTCAGGTCCTTATGAATTAACCGCAACCTCAAGAAATCCCGTTGCAGTAAGTTATGTAGTTCAGTCTTTAGATGAGGCTGTTCAGAAGTTTGCTATCAAGAAGGAAGAAGTAAAAGATGAGGTTAAGGAAGAAACTGATGAAAAGAAAGAAGAGGCTGTAGTCGATGAGGAGCCAAAAACTGAAGAAGCTCCTGCCGAGAAACCTAAGAGAGGACGTGGCAGACCTAAGAAGACTGCCTAAAATAAGAGTGATTTAAAACAGAGGAGGGTCTCTTGGAAAATGATAAAATCCAAGGGGCTCTCAAATTTTTTCTAGTATGGATTTTAAGTATAAAGAGATAACAACTAGGAAAGGAAAAACTGTCGTATTCTGTAATTTTGAGGAACTTCTGATGAGTGCTTATGGAGTAGGTACTATGGATGAAGTCAGAACTTTCTTAAATGAGTCGACAGGAGAGTACATATGTCATTGTCCGTTTTGTAAAGCGGAAGGACATACTAAACATAAGCTGTACATAAAAGAAGACTTAAGCGAAGGACATTGTTTCGTTTGCTGTAGAGCCTTTATAAATACAGATGATAGAGTAGATGTATCGTTCAAGGTTCCCGAATTCAATAACTTTTTTGGATGGCGTGGATTTAACGTAGTCCCCTTAACGGATCCCACATGGTCGTTAGATAAGTTTAAATATGAATTCGACGACTATTCAGAAAAGGGAGTACAATATCTGATAGGGCGACATAAGTTCTTGGGCGAATTATATAAGATACTGGATTTTAAATTTTGGGAAGATAATGTTGTAATGCCGTTTAAGTATAAGGGTGAGATTTTCTATTATCAAATCCGTTTTACAGGCGACAGTCCAATACGATACTTCTTCCCACCGATATCTGCAAAACCTCCATATATAATTGAACATGATGTGAAACCAAGTGGGAATGCTATAATCATATCAGAGGGAGTTTACGATGCAATAGCTGATCTGATTATGTTTCCAGATCACATCCCGTTCGCAGTTCTTGGTTCTAGTATATCTGATTACCAACTAGAATTCCTCCGGGAATATCTACCGTCGGAAATTTTGATATATATGGATGAGACGAAGATATCTAAGAGAATTGCAGATCGGGTTAAACAGACGATTGATTACTGTCCAATTCATATCATTCCATCCGACGGTGAAGATCCGGAGGAGAATCTAAAGAAGAGGATAAAGAATGGATGGGATCTACAGTGGAAAAGAAAAGAAAATGAAACTGGAAGAATTATTAAAGCTCCTACCTGGTACAATGCTTCAAGTTGGCCTGGAATTTAGAGGGAGACTAGAAAAATTAGAACACTTGATACAGACTGATATTGTTGATCTGTGGAGAGTATATTTTAAAGATGGAGATCCAGTTGTTAGTGTTGATGCAAGTATTAGGGAGATCAAGAAAATAGAGGAGGAGAAGGATTAATGATACACTTATATGTCGATAGAAGCATAGGAAAGATTGTATTAGAAACCGATGACTCAAGTGCTAGATTTCTCCTTGAAGTGACAAAAAAGGAAACAAAATATATACCTTGGAAGAAACAATACGGAACACTAACAACGACTACCAGAATTTATGACGATAGCCGAGTTAAACCAGATGCATTCGGAATTTGGAGATTTCATATAGGTCTTGGATTTGCTGCCTATCTAATTAATGTATTCAAGAATTATATCTCTCAGGCTGACTATAATGATGTCTTGAGTGCTATAATATCTGATACATATCGAGAAGTGCCGTTTCCAAACCTAAGAGATTATCAAAATGAAGACGTACTGCACCTGTTAAAGTATAAGATTGGGTTGTTTAGCTGCTATACAAGCTATGGTAAAACTGAATTGATAGCAACTTTGGCTAATTACTTTTATGGACTTGGTCAAAATGTTCTGATTGTCACGCCCCAGAAAAAAGCGAGGGATGAGGTAGTTAAGAGAGTGAAAGCTAGATTTGGAATTGATCTTCCAACTAAAGACGGAAGATTTAATGCCATGATAGTAGCTGGACTTAGTAATAGAAAAGATATAAAAGACCCAGCACAGTTGAAGGTCTTAGAAGCGGAATGGTCCCAAGTTAATTGTGTACTGTGTGATGAAGTAGAGTATACAATAAATGACTCAGGAATGTTTCTATATGACCGACTAATTAATGCAGATCATTTTTATGGATTTTCAGGAACGGCCGATAAAGAGAAAGGTGAGATGATATCTTTTGTAAATGGCCTAGATGATTGTGTTATTAGAAATAAAGATCTAGTCAAGTATTTTGGGCCTTCACTAGTATATCGAATGCCACTTGACCTGAGGATTGACAACATTAGAGTAAAAACTAATGCCCTAAATCAAGTTAAGTTTCAGCCAGGTGATTTTGGTGAAGGAACTAATGCTTATCTGAATGCAATTACAAGAATATTCACAACTCCAGAAGTATGCCAAGTAATCGTGAAACTAGGCAAGAGGTTCCCAATGATGTATCTACCAATGAATAACTTAGAGAATGTTATATCAGAGTGGGTTAATAATTGGTTCTTAGGCGTATTTAGAATTCTCTTGATTTGTGGTGAAGGATATATTTACTACGATCTTCAAGGAAACAGGACGAATCTGAAAACACTAGATAAAGCCTGTGAGTACGTGAAGAATGGGCTAGTTGATATAATTCCATCCACTTCTGCCGGATTTAGAGCACTTGACCTGCCTGGACTTGAAACAACATTCTTGGCTCAAGGAAAAGCAGCTGGAGTGGTCTTGCAGTCGGTAGGAAGGACGGCACGTGGAACCCATATGAATCTTGTCAGTCTAGAGCCGCAGCCAAAAAAGAAAATCCCAGTATATTCAAAGGGTATGGAAAATCGAGATGAGATGATCCATAACTACTACAAATACTGCGAGATAATTGATAGTGAAATTTTTGAAGCAAATCTATAATGGAAGATCTCAATAATTTATCGTTGCTTTTTGGAATGTTTAATCAGTTTATGTTCCAAGATGCAAAGAACAATATACAAAACATTAGATATTATTATCAGACAAATCCGAGCACAAATGGAAATCCGCTTGTAGATGAAATGCTAAAGGCGATAGAAAACTATGATCTACAAGCAATCGGTCAGCCACTATTCAACTCAATTCTAGACAGGTGTGGAAAGACGCCTATGGAGAAGAGTCAGATAATGGATGAGATTATCAAATGGAAAGGCTATAATAAGGAGCAAATGCAGCCGACCAAGAAGTATTTGGACGATATCATTTGTTCGTCTATAATACAACAAGCTGGAAGGTTATATAGTCAAAGTCCATCTGAATATCTGAAATATCTAAAGAATGTAAACCTTCAAAAGACAGATACCGATATACTTAGTAATGTTAGTTTTAATAACATCGACATTAATACTATGGTGGCTAGTCAGGGTGAAGGAATTCCGAGTAGGTTTTCCTGGATAAACGACTCATTTCAGCCAGAGTGTATGTATCCTTCACAAAGCATCATTTTATTCAGCGGTTGTCCAGGATCAGGAAAATCGATCTGGGCAATGAATGAGGCTATTTATATGGCCTGCGCAGGAACTAGAGTGCACTACTTGATGATGGGTGACTTAACTATTGCTTCAGCCACATGGAGAGCTTGTACAATATTCTCCGGTCTTCAGTATATGGAGGCTAAACAGAATCTTGGGGCAATCTATAATACCATGAGTCAGGTGGTTGGAGATAAGCTGATGATGTCAACTGTTCCGGCTGGTAGTATCACGATCGATGAGTATATTGAATTTATCGATGAAGAAGATAAAAAACTGGTTGCACAGGGAAAAGACAAAATCAAGTGTTGTATAATTGACTATGATGCCGGTTTTGCTGGATCTGGTGCATCAACAACTGGGGACTCTAGTATGTATTCGGCGTATGGTGCAATATATGACAAACTAACTGAGCTGTCTATTGTTAGAAATAAGCTTGTAATTATCTTAGCACAGCCGAAAATTGCTGTATATTCTAACGAAGAAATCCCACTTGAAATGGTTGGTGAGTCGTCAAGAAAGATTCAAGTTGCCGATGTTGTCATAACCCGTGGCAAATATGTCGGAAATCAGAACAATCTAGGAATATTTACCATCGTCAAAAACCGCCATGGAGATCTTAATAAAATATATTCAATCAGACTTATGAATGGTAGATTTAGGGATGTTCCAAGGGGAGTATATGACATGCTAAAACAAGAGACTGATAGGAAACTATATACAGATGCTGATATCGATGCAATGATTCACAGTTATAACGTTCAGTATAATAGGATCCAGCAGCAAGTATCCCAAGCAACACAACAGGTAGCTCAGGTAGGAAACTTTAATCCTGGGTCTAATCCATTTAGTAAACCGTGATGATTATGAGTGGAAAAGAGATTAAAGTACTACTAACACTTGAAGGAAGTAAGTTTGTTTCAGTCAATGCTATGTACGCTGCTAGAGTTGTTCATGTCGGCGTAAAAACTGTGGCATCAATATATAAAACGACTGAGGCAAAGAAAGTAGCATCTCAAATCAGGGCTCAGCTTTTTGGGGTTGATTTTAGTGAGTATATAGATTGGCTGAAGGAGACAAAACAATTCGAACTTAGCCTAAAATTCATCCTAAAGCGAAAAAATACTCACTTCGATGTTAGCAACCTAATAAAACTTTGCGAAGATGCTTGGGTGAGATTTGTAGCGGATGATTTGGGCATTGAGGGATATGATGATAGTATGCATATTAAAGTTATTGCAGAAAAGAGAATTATACCCGGTGCTGATCATGAATACGCAGTTTTAGTTCTTCGAGAGTCTAGGGCAAATATAAGATACGATGTAGAACCAAAACCAGAACTCATTAATATCTTCGGCTGGGACTTAGACAAAATTACGGCCTTTCTTCCTCCACTGCCTAAGAGATTATTGAAGAAAGAAAAATATCAACTAGCGGCAGAGTATGATAAGGCCGATACAAAAGTCTATATTCTCCAGCCGACTCCATTCACTCAGTTAGACCCCACTTTTATTCCCACCATATACAAAGACATACTAGAAGCCGTATATAGTAATTTCGGCTTTGTCTACGTCGGAGTGATTGGTGGTAAGGAAGAGTGGCAAGAGACTGAGTGGAAACAAATTGAATGGTTAATGAATGAGGCGAAAGTAGATTATAAAGGCGTTAGAGTAGAAGTAATAGAAAAACAGGAGGACTTATTAGAATGGATCAAGTAAAATTTAGGGAAACCAGAGACAGATTGAATTCAGACCCAGCCATGAAGCACTATATGGTAAAGTATGGTGATGGCTCTTGGGCATGGGGTGATATACAGGAAGATAGTATTCCGCCGGTGGATGAAGACTTGGAAGGAATAGAAACAAATGTAGTTAGTCCCGATGGGTTTGAAAATGGAAGTCTCATCGGTTTCATTTATATGTCTCAAAACTGTCCTGGCATTTTATTTTATGGAAAGAGGACAGAAGAGGAACAGAGAATACTTAAATATATTTGGAAACAGAATCATGGCAATAGTAATAAAGAAATCGGAAAAGATAGAGGATAGGGTAAAGACAGTCAATCCAGTATATGGTTGCTCTCTTAATCCTCCTTGTCCGTACTGTTATATGCAAAGTATGAACAGGAGATTTCACATAACCCCTGACTTTAGCATACCGACCGAGATACCACAAGCGCTGAAGAAATTTAACACGAGAGTTCCAACTAATTTCTTCTTTACTTCAGCATCAGATATGGCAGATTATACACCAGAGTACCGAGAGATTGTTTTTGATACTATGCTTAAGTACCATAGAAACTCATATCTCTTCTTAACTAAACGACCTAAGAAGTGTGATTTTGATTGTACACTTGCTAATATCTGGGCTGGCGTAACTATAACATCGGCCGGAGATAAGTCAAGATTGCAGGATATTAAGAATATTTGTCAGGCTAATCATTACTGGGTATGTTTTGAACCTGTCCTCGGCGATATAGGTCAAATTAATCTCGATAAAGTTGATTGGATTGTCATCGGGGCGGAGACAGGAAATAGAGCCGGCAAGATAGTCCCACAAAAAGATTGGATCTTAAATATAGTAAATCAGGCAAAAAAGAGAGGAATTCCCTTATATATGAAAGATTCACTTTTTGATATTGTAGGAGAAGACGAGTTTTTACAAGAATTTCCTACAAAAGACTTTAATTGATGAGATATTTTGTAATCAATAAAAATGGAGAAATAATTTGTAATCGTGGCGGATATAAGACTCGAAAGTATGCAGAAGATGGGAGAGGAGGTTTAAGTAGTCCCCTCCTATATGAAGCTTGCAATAATACTAGGAGCTTAGGAATACCGCCAGGACAAGAATTCGCGGAACATGTTCATTCTTATATCAGAGAGAATTCAGAGATCATTGAGGTTTCTGAAATGTCTCTTAAGTGTAGTGACGGAAGATGTATAGTCCAGGCATTATAAAGAAGACAGATTGTTCAAAGTGCGGATTTTATGATGGAAAATTTTGTCGGTGTGGTCTTGGATGGTCTTTACCGAAGGAATACTGTGAACAATTCTTGAGAATTAGAGACAAGAGATGTGGAAACTGTATAAACTATAGTTTATACGGAAGAGCTGGAAATTGTAAAATTCTTGGATATAGGAATTTCTATGACTTCTGCTACTTCCCTCACTATTATACTAAAGTTCCTGGTAAAGACCTAAGACCAAAACCCGAAACGCCACCTAAAGCAGTATTAGAAAAATATGAACAGGAAAGAGGAAGTTCTGGAAGCGGCGAAGAACATACTTTATAGAACTTCGCAAGGATTCCCAGTAAAGAAAGAGGATTTTGAGTACTTAGTAACGATTATCTTTCCACTTCACCCGAAATGGAGAGAACTAAGTGCAAAAGGGATTAAACTTATTGTCGTCAGAGTTAATAAGTATGGCTCTAGGTATTTCTCTGCTCTCTTAGGTGACAATACTTTTGAGAACATTGGAATCTACGAGTGCATTAACAGGAAAGGATTGAAAGAAGATATAATCGCGGCGGCTAAGAATGCGGTCACTGATATCACTCTTCCACCACTCTCCGGACGAAAAAAGAAAAGACCAGAATTCTCAAGTATAGTAAGAGACTGGACAGGTACTTTTGATGGCGAAGAATTACTCATAGGCAGATACTTAGTAGAAATGCCTGGAGGACAAAAATACTTCGACAATCAAGACATAATAGACAGTTTCCGGGCTTACTATATGAATAATGGATAGGAAGATAGTAAAAAAGAAAGACAGAAGAAGAGTTTTTGTAGACTTCTGTTATAAAGGAGAAATAGATAACCTACCAGAACCAAGTGAATCAGAGCTTGGACATATATATAGCTGTTCTGGAAAATTCTATATCTGTGGTTGGCGTGAAAATGGAAAATCAAATGAATGGTTAATGCTAAATGGATAAAGAAATCTATGTCATAATTGCTGGTTCGAGAGAATTCAAAGATTATGACTTATTGAAAGAGGTTTGCGATCGAGTTTTAGAGAATAAAGTAAAGGATGGCTATAAGATCATAATAGTATCTGGTAATGCTAAAGGTGCGGATTCTCTTGGTGAAAGGTATGCTCAGGAGAAGGGATATGAAGTTAAATTATATCCGGCACAGTGGGAAAAGTATGGAAAGAAGGCTGGGATGGTGAGAAACGAGAAAATGGCAGATATCGGAAATGCCTTAATCGCTTTCTTCTCTGCCGACCCTAAAGCTGAATCGAGGGGCACTAAGAATATGGTCGAAATAGCTAGAAAGAAAAACCTGATAGTAAGAGAGATTTATGAAAGAGACTTTAAAAACACTGATCCGGAAGTTTAAAAAGAAGCCGGTAGTTATTGAGGCGTTCGAGTGGAAAGGTGAGATTGATGCAGAGATAAAGGAATTCTTAAAAGGCACCAACACTTACACAAACGAATCGAAGAGCTTAGTTATCACAACACTGGAGGGCGATATGGAAGCTTCTCTAGGGGATTTTATTATCAAAGGTGTTAAAGGTGAGCTATATCCTTGTAAACCCGACATCTTTTGGCAAACTTATGAGGAGGTAAAAGAATGAGATACAGGAAAAGACCAAAGGAAATAGAGGCAATTAAGTGGGATGGGACAAATCTTAGAGAGGTATTTAACTTCTTTGACACCCATCACCCCAAGTTTAATGAATGGTTTCCAACGTGGCAGGATTTTGAAGACCGAGTAAAGAAAGATAACTGGGACTTTAAAATCTTTGGTCCAGGGGATGAAGTAACACATGTATATCCAGGATCCTATATTATTAGATGGGGACCTGGAGCATATGAAGCTGTGAATGGCTGTTGGTTTGAATCTGAATACGAGGAGATAGAAGATGTTTAAGTATTTCAAAAGTCTGGTTCAAAACAATACTGGGCATAGTAGTAAATCATTTGGACTCGTAATCAGTGCAATCGTCGGGGCTTTGATGGGTATTGCTGTCGCTATCTGTTTAATTTGGGATGTATCAACTGACGGAAAGATTGACACAGACCTTAGCGACCTTGGTGTATTCGTTCTATGTATTGGCGCTTACACTTTTGGATCGGGAGCTAATAAAATGCTCTCTGAAATTGGCGATGGAAAAGCAGAAATAAAATTATTAAAAGAAAGACTAGAAGAACAAAACGATGAGCCATAAAATAGTTATAAACACGTGCTATGGTGGGTTTGGACTATCAGATGAAGCAATTAAGTGGCTAGAGAGTAGAGGAGTTGATGATACATATGAACTCTCTCGACATGATCCTCTTTTAGTCGAATGTGTTGAAACCTTGAAAGAAAAAGCCAATAACCCATACTCTAGACTTGCCGTTATAGAAATAGATGGCAACTTATATCGGGTAGAAGAGTATGATGGAAAAGAGTGGATAGAGCAGCCCGAAAAAATGGAATGGATAAAAATAGAGGAAG
>Ga0255059_10000208_pt1 | contig 12825 bp, 14 predicted proteins | sample 176RNAGHGlowgp2_FD_183551 | JGI IMG/M metagenome (GOLD analysis project Ga0255059, IMG submission 183551) | Metatranscriptome of sheep rumen microbial communities from Palmerston North, Manawatu-Wanganui, New Zealand - 1766 RNA GHGlow gp2... | ecosystem: Host-associated > Mammals > Digestive...
CCTGACTCTTTATCATACACTTTAAGAATATGTCCTGCAATACCTGATACTTCGTATCTGACTACCTGAGCATCAGCTCTGAGATTAGGATCAATCTCATTCCTCATCTTACAAACTGCAGTCCAATCATCAAACAAATATATAGCCATATCGATCACTCCTTAGTGATTGATCAAATAAGTTTCCATGTCATCTCTTGACTCTTTTAACTTATCAACGTGATTGCCATCAATCATATGATTCATAATTTGTAAAAGTGCTTTATTCTGAACCTTGTTAGTCTCTTTGATATCTGTCTTAAGATCTGAGAATTCTTTTGATGCACTCTTGATCAATCTCTCGTGCTCTTCTACTGTAGCCTTAAGATCATCACCAGGTTTCTTATACTTCTTTACAAGATCAATAGCTTTATCAATAATAAGGAGTAAGCCAACTATGGCAATAAGCACAATTCCAAAATTATAAAACTCGTCATAACTAATAGCAAGAAAATTTATCATCTCATTTATTCTCCCTTAAATAGGGGAAGAAGGATCCCCAAAATTCACCAAATTAACCTCTTAAATCCAATCTACAACCACTACAAGGCAAGATAGGACTTGACACTACCTTGCCTCGTAATGATCGTAATATACTAGATCAGATAAGGACTATATACCCACCTATCTACTCCGATTCTACTCCATTTACCTTTGACTTCGTATACTGTTACTTTATCACCGTACTTCAACTGACCTACTACTCTATAAAGTACTGATCCTGGACCTTTACGAACATTGAGTACTCCTACGTTAACTTTAGCAGATACTCCTTTCTCCTTTACTTTGATCAAGTACTTAGTAGGTACCCAAGAATAGAGTTCTTTAATCAGTGCTTCTAACTGACCATTGTTAGTCTGGACTTTAGATACTGTAAGAGGTAATCCAATAAATGACTGAGGAACTGCTATCTTCTTACTCCATGCACTACCTCCATAGATAGCTCCCTTACGGATCTCTACTTTATCACCTTTAACAATCTTAGACATATCTACATTATTATAGATAGGATCTACAGGTTTAGAAGAACTAGCTGAAGAAGATGAACTTGATACAGTCACTTCAGTAAGGTACTTGAATGCTACCCAAGAATTGATCTCTTGGAGTAATGCTTCATCCTCGTTATTGTTAACTCCTACTTTAGATACTGTAAGAACTTTACCTATTACTGCGTCAGGTACTTTGACTCCGTAGGAGCTACCACCATATACTGCACCTTCGTTTACTACTACCTTATCTCCTACTTCGATAGTACCATCAGTCTTCTTCTTATCAACGTACTCGATGAACTGACTCTTACCAATTCCGTTCCATAAGCAGGTACTACCTGAGGACTGATTAAGGAGAGATGCTTCGTTAAGTCCATCTACTGACGGAGCACATTCAAGAACTGTATTCTTGTCATTGTTATGATCTTCTCCAATATGACCATTAGCATGAAGGATTGATCCTACAGGATAGTCATAATCTTTAAGATTACGAGGATTGCTAAGAGTCTTACGATCAGTGCAGTATTTCGTATACCAAGAGTCAGCATCTGTATCAGGAACTCCATTTGATGCATACTTACCAGGAGTACCTCCAGGATAAGGAGTAGCTCTATATCCCCACAAGATACCTTTCTGAATACATACGCAATCACCACCGAACCACTTACCTGCTTCATCACCCTGAGTGAACTGAAGTAAGTATTCGTAGTTGGTCATTCCCATCTTCTTACCTTTTATCTTAGCTTCTTCATTGTACCACTTAGGATACCGACTCCTGCGATCATCAAGTCTTGACTTAGTCAGTACTTCACCAAAGAATCCTTGAGCGTACTTAGTATGAGTTGAGAATTCCTGTAAGTGCTCATCAAACTCAATATTAGTCATTACTGTTTTAGCCATGAGTTATTCCTCCTTTATTATAGCATTTATGATTACTCTGACTGAGCAACCCACTTCTCATGTCTCAATGTTCTACCATCGTCTCCAAGGATTGATACAATCGTAGAGAGTCTTGACCCAGGATCACGATATCCAAGCTCACGATGATAAGTAGCAAGAGCAGAATCCCAATCACTGAACTTAAATATAGCATCAGCTTCTGATGCTCCCTGATTCTGGATAATAGCTACATAGAAGATTTCTCCTTCAGGAGCACTAGAACCTCTGATCCAGGACTCAGTAGCAATAGGAGTTCCTTGTTCATCAAAGACTGTACAAGTAGTCGCTACTCTTCCTTCTGCTCTATATGCGAGTTCAGTATGATACAATGCCATTGCATCGTCGTAATTAACGTAGTCAGTAAGAGACTTAGTCTCAGACTCCTGACCTGGATTCTGAAGGACTGCAAGATAATACTTCATTTCATTTCTCCTTTACTTTTATTTATGATGCCGCTATGTAACTAAAACAGATACAGTGTGCAGTTGTTGACGATCACTCGGTTTCCTTGATGTAAATATCGTGTTCAATCTGCCGATAGTCCGCATCAAGGATAATCGCCTCTGTCCGTGTTCTGCTTTCGTGACGATACCCAAGTTCTGTGTGATACAAAGCGTAAGCATCGTTTTTGTTCTTCTGCTCGTTCCCGCTTGTGTAAGCGGTCATATTAGCGGGATTGCCGTTCTGACTTACGATTACATAATAGTTCATTGTGTGTCTCCTTTCTAATCTACGATGTATGATGTTGAAAATCCGAAGTTCGATGTAGAGCCAACCGCCGTTGTTGAAAACAAATATACCCATCCATCAGGAGCAATTCTTATCCATCTTGAAAACGCCGTTCCAACATTGGCGGCGGGAACATATACTGTCTCATTCGGTCTGTATCTTTCGCCCAACTGAACATAAGCAACCCAAGTATTTGCTGTAACGGAAACCGCATCATCTGCGGAATTTATTGACACAACATTCCCCTGTCTCCTTGCAATCAATGCCCCTTTCTTGACCGAAGTGTTGGCGTATGTGGCTTTCTCAACAATATCTGTTACAACTTGTCTCCACCTCGTCCAAGCAAGCGGAGAACCCGTTTTGGAACGAATGTATATTCCGCTTGAATAATTGAATGCTAATTGATGTGAACCCGCATGACCACCAACAACAAGGCAACCCCAAGTAAGTGGGGAATTACTCATTCCGCTTTGTAGTTCGTAAATTCCCGCCCGTGAGTAATCGTAATCATTTAAGTTCTTACCGCTTCCAAGCACTTCCCCGTTTGTGACGATTCTTTTCCAATCCGAAAAAGTCCAAGATACAGAACCGCCCGATTGACAGTATTGTATATACCTATTACCGCCAAGAGTTACAAGTTCACGCACAAGATACATCCAAGTGCGATTTTGTGTATCTGTGTAATCGCCTGTGATGTTTCTAACTGTCATAACAAAACTCTCGCCGTTAGTCGGACAATTAGTTAATGTGACAACTGTCGAATAAGACGGACAATAATATCTCCCGACATTTAGAAATTCGGGTGTATTAAGATTCTTATTTGCAACGATTTCTGTGCCAAAAGGAATGAGCAATTCAGATGCTTGTATTAAGTCCAAATCTTCATTCTTCACAGAATCGTGCTTAATCAAATCACCTGAAAATTTTACAGTTGTTGCATTAAGTAATCCTGTAGAAGAATTATAAAAACTGCTTCCACTGAATGATATCCCTGAATTAGAGTATCTAGCATACAATGTACTTTGACTTCCATCATAGAAATCCAAAGAAGTAGAATCCATTCGAGACTGATAAGTAAGGCTATTCTGAGAAGAACCTGTAGCTACGTATAGTCCGCTAGAGTCAATAGATCCAATAGAGTACATTGACCCGTACATACTAGTAGAATCTGACTCTGACTCCACTTTGATTCCATCTGCTCTGAATCTTGCTCTTAATTGATGATCGTCAAGAGTACCTGATATAGTCTCTACCTTCAGCATATTAGTGAGACTGATATCTCCTGTCATTGTACCTCCAGATAATGGAAGAAATCCAGAGATACTGCTCCACTCTACTCCGTCCTCAGTTTGATTTACTACCAATGACTTTCCAGCATCACCACTTGATATAGCAGGTAATTCTTTATTAGGACTAACTTCTACCCAAAAAGTGGCTTCGATATAATTGTTAGAAGAGTCTTGTATAGTCTCAGCATTTCTTATAATCCAATCAATTACTCTAAGGTCAGTGCAAGAACTCGTTACTTCAATCGTTCTATGATTAGCAGTCCATGTACCTGTAGATACAATATATGCATTGCTATTACTATAACTACCTGGACCCTTAACTTTTACGTAGGTCAAAGCAAGAGTATCGAAAGTCATGTAATCATAAGTATCAGAGTCTTGAGAATCATAATTGAAATTAAGAACCATCTGTCCATTAAATCCCTCAGGAGTCTCTTTGAAATAAATTATGAGTCCATTAAGATCAGTTAGACTTGTTAGATCCGATTCTGTAGCAATGTAGGTTTTACCTGAAGTTGTACATTTATAGATATCTCCTACCTTAGCTACTATATGAGATGAAGAAGGTTCAGACGGTCCTTCTATGTACCTAGTGCTAGTTACTGATAATCCTTTATCTCCTAAAATAACAGAGTTATCAAGAATCTTAGCATCTGTTATTCCATATCCTGACAATGTCGTAGGATTGGTACCTGACGTTACATGACCATAAGTATTGACACTGACACTCCGATAAGTACCTGCAGTTACTCCACTTACAGCATGAGATATAGTCCTTGTACCTGAACTTGTTATAGCATCAGGATTGTCAACTGATATTGGAGAATTACCTCTTATCTTGACTGAAGTTACAGTACCATCAGAGATTAAAGAACTCAAATCGACTACACCTGACTTTGCAGTAGTCACCATTGTATTTCCATTCTTATATCCTAATGGTAAATAGAAGTTAGTATAAGTAGTCGTCAAACTGAATGGTGCCTTAGCATCAGAGATCATAGGAATCAGTAAGTTGTATGCTCCGTTAGCTCCACTGATTCCTGAGTATCTTCTGAATCCTACCTGAGTTAATCCTGAGGTTGCTGTAGCATAGTTACCTAAGGTCATCAATGGATATCCATCTATTTTATTAGTAGGATTGAATTCGAGATAACCTTTCTCAACATTACTATTAGTATATAGTGTAAAACCTAACTTATCGTTAGATCCTGACTGCTTGAATAATACTTTCTTCTGACCTACGAATGTCTTAGTACCTGTAATATTCTGATCTGTATCAGTCGTAACATGATTCGTAGGTATCTCATTCCAAGGATCAAGTGAGTTAAATGCAGTTGATCCGTCACCCACATAGATTAACTTATTGGTAGTATCAAGTCCAACTTCTCCATCAAGCAATGTAGGATTAGCAGAAGACCAATCTATAGCTGACTTTGATGCTAACTTGACTCTTGATTTTACTATATTATCAGGCATAGTATATCCTCCATATACTCTGCATTAACTGAAGTTACCATCAATGATTGTTATAGGAGTTGATCCTGTAATATGACCTTCAGTATCATATGTGAATGTTGAAAATGCTTCAGTCGTAACTGCAGTTACTGAATTGCTATGAGCAATGGTACCTGTACTCGTGATAGGTCCACCTGTCAGTCCTGCACCTGTAGCAATATTTGTTACAGTACCTGCAGGTTCATCACCTGAAGGAATTACTACCCATGCACTACCATTTGATACAATCGTATCTCCAACCTCACATATAGGATCAGTTGCATGATCAGTAATTACCTTATATGTAAATCCTTCATTTGAAGAACTAGCTGCAGGTAGTACTGACCACTCTACTGTACCACTAGCACCAACCGTACCCTTGAATACCATTGGAGTAGGTAATGCTGAGATCGAGTTATCTACGTAATCCTTTGTAGCTGCATCATTTGCATTAGTAGGATCACCTGACAATGTCAGAGTACCTGTCATCGTACCACCACTCAGAGGTAAGTAATCTGATGCATCTTCTCCTGCCATTGTACCAAGTCCATAAGCTACAGGACGAGTTACGACTCCATCCTTAGTGACCTTTAATGAACCAAGTCCTCCAGTAGCATCACCTGACTCAACAAATGTCTCTGAGCTAGGACCTATTGACGAGCTATTGATGTTAATCGCTTTATTTGTATCATCGTAAGTGATTGTAGTACCACCACTACCTGTTAATGTTAAGGTACCATTTGTGACGACTACTGTATTTGTACCATCCGTAATGGTATTGAATCCTTCATTGTAGTAATCCAACTGAGCATAGGTATGAACTCCGTCACCTACTTTGATCTTCTTGGTATCAGTCTCGAGACATATCTCACCTGACTTTGGTACGGTAGTTATCGTAGCCCATACAGCAGCAGTATGATTAGCACTTATCAGTCTTGACCTAACAGTATTATCAGGCATCTTTCTATCCTCCGTTAGTTAAAATTTACATCTATTAAATCTATATCAGGTAAGTCGAATTTTATAGGGACGTATGATCCAGAATCGTCACTATAAACATACAACTTACTTTCTGTTCTATCTAAATAAAACTTACCATCTTCTCCTACTGCAGGAAATTCATAAAATGAATCATACTCATTGATTTGTTTATGATTTGCTACGTATGATTTGATAGCTCCAATAGTAGCACCATTATTATCGTACTCCTGAGTATCGTCTCTGATCTCTCCTACAAGCTGAGATGCTAAGTCGTAGTATCTCGTACCATCAAAGTATGATGCTCCTCCTGAAGACTTCACAATGTAAAGTGAGTCCTTACAAGCATCTTGAACTTCAGGTAATTCTTCTACGAGATATATGTCTGTGACAAGCGTACTCCCTTTGAACAATTTTCCATTATCAAGGAAGTATAAAGTATCTGGATCTTTATCACATATTAAATATTCTGAGTATTTACCTTCTCTAAAAGTTATCTCATGCATCTTTATACTTCCTTGACGTAAACTATTTACTCTTTAATACCTTCAATATTAGTTACTACCTTGTCCTTCCAATAATCAGAAGAACTGATTCCGATGATTATACCAATTGACTCTCCGAGAGCACCAAGGATTGTTATGACCTTGATCATCCAATCAAGATCAAGAGTATCACCTACGACTCCTAAGAAGAATGTCAGTGCAGGAATAATCTTCAAGCATAGAAACTTGAGTTTGTCGTAAACACTAGAACTGATTTTCATAACATTGTACCTCCGTTTAATTTATTATGATTTAGTAAGAGTATAAGTAACTCTCATTGTCATTTCAGATGTCTTAGTAACAGGTGCAGATAAGTTGTTCTTAGTGAGAAGACAACAAGGATTATACATAATAGAAATAGTAGAAGTACCACTATAGTACTCGAATACGTAAGTACAGAGCTGACGATTAAGTGGACGACTATTGAACTGACGATACTGACTTGATGCACGATACCTCATCTGAGCATCAATGTACCTCACATGCTTATCGTCATAAACTATCGCAGCCTGAACTCTGTTAGCACTGGAATCCCATGCTGCGTCTCCTAAGTATATATTTCCAAAATAATTGCAAATATAATTATTAGAAGACTGATAATTATTACCACTGTCATCAGTAATTAGTCCACAATCTGTGTCGTCAGACATATTTATATAAGCATAATTGTTGTTAGTAACAGTCTTAATGCACATGTATCCGCTATCACTAATAGCGACATACTGAGAGTTCATACTTGTTGACATATTAAGATTTACTCCAGTACGATTAGTTAAAGTAAGAGTAGTACTACTGATAGTACCTGATTCAAGATCAATGATGTCAAAAGTTTTACTAACTCCGTCATTCCAAGTACCACCTTGAGTAAAGTATACTTTTGCGTCAGGACCTATGACTGCAACAGCCTGATAACCTGTAGCTGACGGAGAAACTGTATAAGAAGTATGAGGGCAATTGTCAAGCTCTGTAGTATTACTTGCTATTAACTTGTTATAATTAAAATTCATTTCAAAAGGATTTATATCAGTATAAAAATTACTAATATCCCACTTATAAATTGTTAATGTAGGAGAATTCCAATAAAGTCTGTAGAAGTACCCTCTCTGCTCGTCAACAAATGTAAAATTGTCAGCATATAATCTGAACTGATCTTTAAAGAACTGACCAAGATACACATTATTTGCAACAACAGTATCAGTATATAAAGGATTACCACTACCTGCTATGCCTCCGTAAAATGTGGTTAATCCTAACGAAGAGATCGTTCCATTACCCTGACTCTGATTGAAATCCCATACAAACGTAGCTGAGTTGCTATTGGTTGAAGATTCTACGCTATTGAAGCTACCTCTGGTAGCATCAGTACCTGAGTACGAATCATTACCTGCATGAGCTACCATGTCATTAGTAAGAGGGAATTTATAGTTATCAGGATCGTTGTCAAGTGGATCTTTAAACATGATCAGTCCTTTAAACTTATCAATAGTAAAATTACCAGTACTGCTACTAATAGTTGATAGCATACTATCTCCTAAAGCATTTGCAGGAGTCAGTATGTCTCTCAGGTAATTTGTTACATAGTTGTCATGTTCTACTACTTGAACTTCTCCAGTATTAACATTAGTCAGTTCGATTTTAGAATGTCCATGAATCATAGTTTACATCTCCTTATTCTTTATACATTAAAATCAGTACCAACACTTTCACTGATTTGAGTTATTGTTATCGTAGGCATAGTTAATGTTATGTCAGAGATAGTATCAGATACAGCTTTATTTGCATTGTTACTATTAGTAACTGCAGATACAGATTCGGTTATTCCTTTGATAGTAACCTGAGCAAGATTAATCGATATAGTACTGATGCCCTGAGTAATAGGAATTATAGGTTGTCCTGCAGTAAAATCTCCTGATCCTTGATTTACGTAGAACTCTTCACCTATTAAGTCGTACAGTCCAGGCTCATCATCAGACTTACGATAGCATGGAATGAAGTTTCTTACAAGAGTATTATTAGTATATATCTTGCAAGAGTAGAGTTTCATATCTACTCCTACTTTAAAAACATTATTATCACCGAATCCGAACAAGAATATACTTCCATACGATACTGTTGGATCTTCTTTAGTGAATGAGTACTCGTTACTATCTACATATACTTTCTCAGTTACGCAGTCAACTACGTAAAGATGTCTCAAATGATCGTTAGTAACTGAAACGAATGCTGAGTCATACCGACCTGATCCTATAGACAGATTAGCAGCATGACAGCTACCAGGGATCTTTAAGACGTATCCATATGATCCTCCCCACTGACCCATACCTTGTACAGCGTATGATTCTTGAGTGACATTATTTATCTGCTGATCCAGTTCGATTCTAAGAGTACTTATTTGATCACTTACTCCTGTATTTATGTACTGAGTATGACCTGAACTTTCTACATACTCTACTCTCTGATACTCAGAAGGAAGTACATGCTCATCTTCCTTCTTCCATATTACATTTCCATTACTATCTTGAAGTTGAGATACTTCCTTCTGTACTCCGTTGACTTCTATGAGCATCTGCTTTACATTACTAAAGTCCATTAGCTCACCACCTTAACTAAGAATGTCTTAGTCACAGTTGTATTATCAGACAATACAAAGGTGAATGTCTCCTCTTCAAATGCATTTGATTTATCCCACTGACCACTACTATTTACTGCAAGTAGTTTACCTTCATCAGCAGAAGTTACTGCAGGAAGTGAGCTACCACCTCCACCTACTCCCCATGCATAAGTCTCTGTACCTGAAGATACTGATACTCCGAGAACATAGCTACCATCAGCAGAAGGAGCAGTAGGAATGTTATCAGCGTATACTTTATCAGAGAAGTAAACGTCATTCGTACTATCAGCATACATCAGAGTATGACGAGTTATCGTTCCTAACGAAGCGTATCCATTACCTAATGCGAATGTAGCATCAGCAGGAAGATCTTCATTGTATGCACCAACTACAGTTGATTGACTATAAGTACCTTCAGGAGCAGTGAGAGCTAGTCCCTTACCAATCAGAGTACTACCTCCTCTGCTACAGGTAATATCACTACCAATCGCATAAGCTGTAGTAGTGAGTGATATCTCTCCACCTACGAGTAAGCAGTTTCCACCAATATTATTCATACTGAGTGACCTACCCATAGCGAAACTACCATTAGTAACAGTGATTCCATAACCTATTGCAGAAGCACCAGAACTACTAGTAATATTATCACCCATGACTTGAGAAGATCCCATTGTAGTAGTATTATTTCTACCGATGACAAACGAGGATCCACCCCAAGGAGAATTATTACCAATACCAATGCAGAGAGCAGTAAATCTAACGTAGTTAGAGTCACTAGGATCATTCTCATAATAACCTGACTGCATAGTATTGTAGTTACCAATTACTGCTGCTGACAAGCTAACAGTATTATGATGACCTACTACAGTCTCAGCACCACTCACAGTATTAGCACAACCAAATAGTGCATAGTTACTATTACCAAGATAATTATACTTACCTGATACTGTGACCAGGTTACTCGTCATTGTATTGTTATCACCTACTGTAGCATAAGCGTACAAATAATCTGATCCAAGTGACGAGTCACCAATATTATTACTAGTACCAATTACAGTACCAAGCTTAGCATACTTAGGACTTCCACTATTCAGACTGTCACCAATGACAAACGTAGCTCCTGAACGAGGACTCGTATTGGTGAGATTATTTCTCATACCTAAGACATAAGCATGACTGCTAATTATATTATCAGCACCAAATGTACCAGAGTATCCAGACATAGATCCTGAAATAGTATTACGTGATCCGACCACGTCTATATTATGACCTGATGCAGTTACAGTATTTGAACTACCTGCTACTAGTCCAGAGTACGGACCTGTTACTGAGTTGTCATCTCCAATAACAGTTTCACTATTATAATATCCAGATACAGTATTACCAGATCCAAGTATGTGATGATCTGAAATTGTACCCGTATAAGAGGTACCTACGTTATTACCACGACCTACTACGATATTCTGACAACGTGATCCTCCTCCACTAGTAGAACCGATCTTATTACCATAACCAATAACTGCATTCTCGTAACTCTGAGGACCTATGATGTAGTTACTGGAGGTGACATCATCTGGATCATAGTTCTGAGTTATTATAAGGTTGTTAGAACCATTTAATTCAGGATAGTCTTCACTATTGTTAAGAATATAAAGATTACCTCTGGCTACAGGACGTACGAGATTAATCGGCATCTCAGATATCTTCTTACTTGACCATGTAGTTATCAGTGATATGGTATTATCGTCAATAGCTGATCCTCCACCAGGAGATCCATATACCACACCATTCTTTATCATTACTCCCATAGATTAATTACCTCCATTGTTTTCAGGATAATCTCCATTAACAGGATGCCACTTCATATGTTCAATAGCTTGATCTAACTGCTCTTTATATTCCTTACTGATAGTGACTTCTACGTTCTCATCTTCTTCAAACATTATATCCTTATTTACATTGATAATAAATCTGAAGCTCATCTGAGAACTAATACCACCATTAGTAGCTTTGAGTCTTAACTGGACTACATACCTACCATCATCCTTCAGTAATGCTGCAGCAGGTATGTAGCTCAGCTGACCTTTAACAGGATTGATGATATTCACTGCATCAGATACAATAGTCTTATCATCGTCTTCATTGTACCATTTCAAAGATGGAGTATAACCTGAGATATCATAGCTACGATGACCTTCGTATAACCAAATGATTATATTATGCGAATAGTAGTCTCCTTGAGGAAGATCAAGGATAGCAGTATTAGTACCATGAGTCACATCGATTTTAACAGAATGGTAGATAGTTTTCATTTGATGCTCCTTAATATTCTATAATCTCAGGATATTTCCTAAGCATACCTTCAAGATCAATAATCTGATCACCTTCCATGAACTCATGAAGATCATATAATCTGTCTTGGATATCGTCACAAGACAATGATTCTTTACGATCTCCATAAAGATAAGGTACAAGCTCAGGATAATCATTTATTCCTCTTTGATACTGGAGATATATTGCATCGAATCTACTATCATATATCGTAGTAAATTCATCAACATATCCATTACGATACTCATTGAGGACTTCATCTACAGTAGGACCACCAATCTTACTTTCTCTAATAATCTTCATTTATCTTACCTCCAAGGAGCAGGGAGATCATTGTACGGATCATATCCATAATTATCTCTCCACGATTCAATAGCATCTTCTTTAATACCTGTATCATCGAGATACTCTTCTACTACATCTTCATCAATCAAGTCAAGATTAGCCATGAGGTAGTCATCAATGATTCCTCTATCCTCGTACTCACCTTCACCATAACCCTTAATATCTTTAGGATCAAGTCCAAGGAATTCAATGACTTTATCTAAATCACCATCACACTTCTCATCAATGATCCAATTGACAAGACTACCATCATCGTACTCGATAACCAATTCATCAGAATGATCGTCATCACCATAGTCGTAACTCTTATCACCTTCAGTGATCAACTCAATCGTACGATTGATAGATTCATCAATCTTATTGAGCCGATCATCTGATAGCTTAGAAAGCTTAAGATTACTCATCAACTTATTGAGCTGATTGAGATCATTTCTTACGTAAGACTTATCATCTTCACTAATTCTCATTAAGTACCATCTCCTTTATTATATTACTATCTATATGAACTACCTAGGTAGATTGATGAGTTTACTTAAC
>Ga0255059_10000211_pt1 | contig 12733 bp, 27 predicted proteins | sample 176RNAGHGlowgp2_FD_183551 | JGI IMG/M metagenome (GOLD analysis project Ga0255059, IMG submission 183551) | Metatranscriptome of sheep rumen microbial communities from Palmerston North, Manawatu-Wanganui, New Zealand - 1766 RNA GHGlow gp2... | ecosystem: Host-associated > Mammals > Digestive...
ATTCAACCCTGACGCTGCTTATGCTTGGGGTTTTCACAAATAACCATGACTCTGCCCTTACGCTTGATAATCTTGCATTTTTCGCAGATCGGCTTTACGGATGGTCTGACTTTCATGGGTATTCCTCCTTTGCGTCGTTTAATCAGCTCTTGCTGCGCCAGGTGATCCGGCCACGGGTCAGATCATAGGGCGAAAGCTCGACAGTAACCTTATCTCCTGGATAAATGCGGATAAAATTCTGCCGCATTTTGCCGGAGATGTGCGCCATAATCTGGTGGCCGTTGGGCAGCTCTACGCGGAACATGGCATTCGGAAGGGCCTCCACGACCTTTCCATCCATTTCAATGACGTCATCCTTTGACAAGTTTTCAGTCCTCCTTGCACAGGGGCTTCTTCAACCCAAGACCGTGTTCCTCAAGAAACTGATACAGGTCGCTGTCCAGCATATGACCGCTGGGAAAGCGCTGCTCCAGATTCATCAGATACGGCTTCGCAAAAACATGCTTCATTTTCTTCTTCTTCGGATGATGCATACTGCGAGATTTGCCATCTGCAATCAGGATATATGCATCATCCAGAACCTGAAGGACGATAAAATATCTGCCTTCGTCTCTTCCCTGTCTGGATAATACCACTCGGCCAGGTTCAAAGGGTATGCGTTCCATCACGCTTACTCCTTCCACTGATATCCGGGATAGGTCAGAATTTCAGGCTTGCCATTCTCCATAATCGCAACAGTGTGTTCGTAGTGCGCAGTCATAGAATGATCCAGCGAACGTACAAACCATCCGTCGGGTTGCGCTCCTACATGCCAGTCGCCTGCACACAGCATCGGTTCAATGGCAATTACCATACCCTTGCGCAGTTTTAATCCATGATTGGGAATACCGAAATTATAGACTGCCGGGTCCTCGTGCATTTCTCGGCCGATCCCATGCCCTGAGTAGTCACGGACAACAGAAAATCCGTTGCCCTCAGCGACTTCCTGAACAGCATGCCCGACATCGCCCAGCCTGTTCCCTGCAATCGCCATGGCAGCTCCTGCAAAAAAACTGGCTTTTGTGACATCCAGCAGTTTCTGATCAGCTTCAGAAATCTTTCCAATCCCGACGGTCCGTGCACTGTCTGCCTGCCAGCCGTCCAGAATCAACCCGCAATCCAGTTTCAGAAGTGAACCTTCCTTCAGGATTTCATGCTCTGAAGGAATGCCATGGATGACACAGTCATCCACGGAAGTACAGATGGATGCGGGGAAACCTTCATACTGAAAGAAGGAAGGGATTGCACCTGCCTTACGGATCTTCTGATCAGCGATCTCATTGAGATATGCAGTGGTCACACCAGGCTTGGCTTCCTCACACACCGATTCCAGAACCTCATACAGGAGGGCTCCTGCACGGCGCATTGCGTCCACCTGAGCATCATTCTTGATTGTAATCATGCTTTTGCACCCAGCGTTTCCATAATGGATTGATAGACCTCTTCCATGCCCTTCATGCCGTCGAAACGCTTCAGCAGGTTTCTGGACTCATAAAAGGCAATCAGAGGCGCGGTCTGCTCATGATAAACAGTCAGGCGGTTCAGCACCGTTTCCGGAGCATCATCCTTGCGCTGAATCAGAGGTTCACCGCACTTTTCACAGGTCGTACGGTCACCCAGCAGGGAGACATGATACGTCGCACCACAGTTCAGGCAGACGCGGCGACCTGAAAGCCGTTTGATCAGATTTTCATCATCTACGGCAAGCTCGACTACGCAGTCAATGTTGGCAATCTTCTCCAGGGCTTCAGCCTGCGGCACCGTGCGTGGAAAACCATCCAGAATATATCCCTGCTTACAATCATCCATGGCAAGACGGTCACGGATGATCTCCACAAGCACCTCATCTGGTACAAGTTTACCGGCTTCAACATATTCCTTGGCTTTTAATCCGGTAGGGGTTCCCTCCTTGATGGCTTTCCTGAGAATGTCACCAGTAGAAATCTGTGGAATATTCAAAGCATCACAAATGCGTTGAGCCTGAGTGCCCTTACCGGCACCAGGAGGTCCGAGAAAGATAATATTCATTCTCCTGCTCCTTTCTTACCAGTCAATCATGAGACCGTGCGCTGCCAGACGGCAGCGCACGGTAATCGTTAAGACATGAATCCGCCTTTTTCAACGTCCATTTCAATACCACGGATACTCATTTCACCCTGAATGGTACGGATTGTTTCCAGTGCCACGCTCACGGCAATCAGAATGGAGCTTGCCGCATAAGGCACGCTTGCATTCAGACCACGGGTCAGAAGTGAAGGGATCGCAGAGAGAATCGCCAGGAAAAGGGCTGCAAACAGGTTCAGACGGTTTACCGTATTCTGGAGATACTGCCGCATATTCTTGCCGCGCTGTCCAGGAATGGTAGCACCCTGCATGATCAGCTGTTCTGCCTGCTTCTTGGGATCAAAGGAAATGGAAGAATAGAAATAGGTGAATGCGATAATCAGCAGTGCAGAGATCAGAATGTACATCACACTGCCGTTACCCATGTTGATAAGCCACCACTGGGTAAACCCAGCTTTGGCCTGCGGGTCAACCAGCTGAATAATGGTTGACGGGAAAGCCATGAAGGAATACGCAAAGATCAGCGGCATGACGCCAACAGAGATAACTTTCAGCGTCATACGGGTATTCTGCCCGCCATAGACCCTGCGGCCCTTGGTCTGCTTGGCGATCTGAAGCGGGATTCTGCGCTCGCCCAGTTCAACAAACGTCACAAGGACGGTCAGGATAACGGCTACAAGAATCACTACAATAACATTGATCCATCCGGAAGTCGTACCATTCGCACTTGCGTTGGTGAAACCGGAGACAATGCCATTGAAGAGGTTGGAGATAATACCTACAAAGATCAGCAGGGAAATACCGTTGCCGATGCCCTTGTCTGTGATCTGCTCGCCCAGCCACATGGCAAAAGCAGTACCGCCTGCCATGGAAATGCCAACCAGCAGATAATTAATCCAACCAGACTTCATGTAGTTCAGGCCGGCGACCAGACCGATGGCCTGCAGTGCAGCAAGCGCAACGGTGACATACCGGGTGATCCGGGTAATCTTTTCACGGCCAGCACCGGATTCATCCTGCTGCAGACGTTCCAGAGCCGGAATCGCAATACACAGCAGCTGCATAATAATGGATGCATTGATGTACGGTGTAATACCCATGGCCATTATGGTCATGTTGCTGAAGCTGTTACCGGTCATCATGTTCACCAGCTGAAGGAGCGGCAGATCCATAGACTGGCCCAGCCTGCTCTTATCAATACCTGGTGCAGGAATCACGGAAACGAGACGATAAATCAGCAGCATTCCGAAAGTATAAATCAGCTTCTTGCGAAGATCCTGGTTGGCCCAGAGTTTGCGAAGTGACTCAACCATCTCAGATCACCTCGGCTTTCCCGCCGAGAGCCTCGATCTTTTCTTTCGCTGAGGCAGTAAATTTGGCGGCCTTTACGGTCAGCTTCTTCTGAAGCTCACCATTGCCCATAATTTTCACGCCGTCGAGAGTCTTTTTGATAATGCCGGCATCCAACAGAGCCTTTTCGTCCACGGTAAAACCGTCTTCGAAGCAGTTCAGGCGTTCGACATTCACTTCGGCATATTCGGTGCCGAAGATGTTCGTGAATCCCTTCTTAGGAACACGACGATACAGTGGCATCTGGCCGCCCTCAAAACCCGGGCGCTTTCCACCGCCAGAACGTGCTTTTGCACCCTTGTGGCCTTTACCGGAGGTCTTGCCCAGTCCGGAACCCACGCCACGACCCAGGCGCTTTGCAGCGGTGGTAGATCCCTCTGCGGGATGCAGCTCGTGCAGTTTCATGGGAATTCCTCCTTATTCGTTCACTTCTTCGACTTTCACCATGTGCTTCACGGCAAAAATCTGTCCGCGCACTGCGGAATTGTCGGGATGAATAACAGTCTGTCCGACCTTCTTCAGTCCCAGTGCAGCAACCGTTGCCTTATGCTTGGGCAGGGAGGCAATGGGAGATTTGATCAAGGTAATCTTGAGCTTCATCTTATTATTCCTCCTTATCCAAGTACTTCTTCAACTGTCTTGCCGCGCATACGGGCAACTTCTTCCGGGCTGCGCAGAAGCTTCAGGGCTTCGATGGTAGCCTTGACGGTGTTAATAGGATTGTTGGTACCGAAAGACTTCGTGCGGATATTGCGCACACCAGCCATTTCCAGCACAGCACGTGCTGCACCACCAGCAATCACACCGGTGCCTTCAGGTGCCGGAATCAGCACAACCTTGGCCGTGCTGTAATATCCGACTGCTTCATGAGGCAGCGTAGTCCCGCTCAGCGGTACATTGACCATGTTCTTCTTGGCATCTTCATTGGCCTTGCGAATGGCTTCGGGAATTTCAACAGCTTTTCCCATGCCTGCACCGACGTGGCCCTGCTCATCGCCAATCACCACGAGGGCGGAGAACCTGGCGTTGCGACCGCCTTTTACGGTCTTGGACACGCGGTTGACAGCAACCAAGCGGTCCTTAAATTCGCTATTCTGTTCGTAGCGTTGCATTGCGTGTGTCCTCCTTCTCTTAGAATTCGAGTCCGGCTTCGCGAGCTCCGTTGGCAACTTCTGCCACGCGGCCAGAGTAGACATAGCCGCCACGGTCGAAGACCACGGACTTGATGCCGGCCTGGACAGCACGCTCACCCAGGAGCTTGCCAACCAGCTTGGCAGCGCCCTTCTTATCAACCTCATCCAGCTGACCCTTCAGCTGAGGATCCAGCGTTGAAGCGCTGACGAGGGTTGCGCCCTTCACATCATCAATGATCTGGGCCTGAATATGCTTGTTGGAACGATATACAGACAGACGCGGCATTTCAGGGGTGCCGCTGATCTTCTTGCGGACGCGCGCATGACGGATCTCACGCACTTCGTTACGGTCACGCTTTTTGAACATTTGCAGTCACTCCCTCTCTTACTTCTTACCGGTCTTGCCTTCCTTGCGGCGGATGTGCTCACCCTTATACTTGATGCCCTTGCCGAGGTACGGTTCAGGCTTACGGATAGCACGGATATCGGCGGCCATATTGCCTACGGCCTGCTTGTCGGCGCCTTCGATCACCATGGTGGTATCATTCGGGGTCTTGAAGGACAGCCCTTCGGGAGCCTGGATGATCACAGGATGAGAGAAACCGATGTTGATTTCGATGGACTTTCCGTCGCCACTTGCCTTGGCTTTATAGCCGGTACCGACCATTTCAAGCGTCTTGCTGAAACCATCGGTCACGCCCACAACCATGTTGTGCAGCAGTGCACGGTACAGGCCATGATAAGCCTTGGTCTGCTTTTCTTCATTGGGGCGGGTGAGGGTCAGTACATTGCCCTCCTGCTTGACGGTAATGATCTTATTGACTTGCTGGCTCAGTGTTGCCTTCGGGCCCTTTACTGTTACCAGGTTGTTATTGTCGACCGTAACCGTCACGCCCGCGGGAACCTGAATCGGAAGCCTTCCGATACGAGACATAATCACACCTCCAGACGTGTCGGTTACCAAATGTAGGCGAGCACTTCGCCGCCAAGGTTATTCTTACGTGCGTTCTTGTCAGTCATGACACCCTTTGAGGTGCTCACGATGGCAATACCCAGTCCACCAAGGACCTTGGGCAGTTCGTCACAGCTAGCATAGACACGAAGTCCGGGCTTGCTGATTCTCTTCAGACCGGCAATAACAGGGGTCTGCTTGCCGTCGACATATTTCAGGGTGATCTTGATGGTCCCCTGAACTCCGTCATTGATATTTTCAACCGATTTGATGTAGCCTTCTTCCAGCAGGATCTTTGCGATCGCTTTCTTTGTGTTGCTGGCAGGCATCTCCACCGTATCATGCTTTGCTACCTGTGCGTTGCGGATGCGGGTGAGCATATCGGCGATGGGATCATTCACAACCATGATAGAACCTCCTTCCGTTCTTCTCCCCGCTTACCAACTAGCCTTCCGGACACCGGGGATTTGGCCCTTATAGGCCAGCTCTCTGAAGCAGATACGGCATACGCCATACTTACGCAGGACCGAGTGCGGACGTCCACACAGACGGCAACGGGTGTAAGCGCGGGTGGAGTACTTAGGCGTTCTAGCCTGCTTGAGTTTCATGCTCAGCTTTGCCACTGTATTCTTCCTCCTTCAATTACGCCTTCTCAAAGGGCATGCCCAACAGAGACAGCAATTCCTTGCATTCCTCATCGGTCTGCGCCGTCGTCACGAAAATCATTTCCATGCCGCGGATCTTTTCCACCTTATCATAATCGATTTCAGGGAAAAGCAGCTGTTCCTGAATGCCCAGTGCGTAATTGCCACGGCCATCAAAAGCTTTGGCAGATACGCCATGGAAGTCGCGAACACGCGGGAGTGCTACAGAGACAAGCTTGTCCATGAACTCTTCCATACGAGTACCGCGCAGGGTTACTTTTGCGCCAACATTCTGGCCCTCACGGACCTTGAAGTTTGCGATGGATTTCTTTGCCTTGGTGATCATGGGCTTCTGGCCTGCAATCAGTGTCAGTTCGCTGACAGCCAGTTCCATTGCCTTGGCATTGTCCTTGCAGTCGCCCAGACCCATATTGATCACGATCTTTTCAAGTCTCGGGACCTGCATCGGATTCTTGTAGCCGAACTTCTGCTTCAAAGCAGGAACAGCCTCGGCCTTATACTTTTCCTTAATGCGAGTAGCCATAGGGCTTTTCCTCCTTATCAGTCAATATCCGCGCCGCACTTTTTGCAGACACGTACCATCTGACGCACATTCTTGCCGGCATCATTGACCACATGGTTTACCTTGTGGCCTACACGAGTGGGCTTATTGCACTTCGGGCAAACAACCATCACATTGGAAGCATCAATGGGCATAACCTTGGTAATACGGCCGCCCTGGGTCGTCTGGCCCTGAGGCTTCTGATGCTTGGTCACCTGGTTCACGCCTTCAACGGTAACCCGGTTCTGCTTGGGATAGCAGGCAATTACCTTGCCCTTCTTATCCTTATCCTTGCCCGTAATCACAAGGACAGTATCATTCTTCTTAACGTTCATGATTTCTGCCTCCTCACAGTACTTCGGGAGCCAGAGAAACGATCTTCATGAAATCCTTCTCGCGCAGCTCACGAGCAACAGGTCCAAAAATACGGGTACCACGGGGCAGATTCTGATCATTGATAATTACTGCAGCATTATCGTCAAAACGAATATAGCTGCCATCCTTACGGCGACGGTTCTTACGGCATCTTACAACAACTGCCTTGACAACATCGCCCTTTTTTACAGTGCCGCCGGGATTTGCGGTCTTGACGCTGGCAACGATGACATCACCGATGGAGCCATCACGCCGGAAAGAACCGCCCAGCACACGGATGCACATGATTTCCTTGGCGCCAGAATTATCGGCAACCTTGAGTCGCGTTTGCGGCTGAATCATTGGGTATTTCCTCCTTCATGACAGCAGCTTACTTAGCCTTTTCGATAATCTCGACCAGGCGCCAGCGCTTGTCGTGGCTCAGCGGGCGAGTTTCCATTACACGAATGGTATCACCAACGCCACATTCGTTATTCTCATCATGAACCTTCAGTTTGCTTGTCCGGTTCATAATTTTTCCGTAGAGGGGATGACGTACACGAGTCTTAATCTGAATCACGCAAGTCTTGTCCATCTTGTCGCTGACTACAACGCCAACCCTGGTCTTGCGAAGTCCTCTTTCCTCAGACATTGAAGCGGCTGCCTCCTTTCAAGTTCAATTACGCCTGCGCCTTCTGGCGAAGAACGGTTTTGGTCCGTGCGATATCGCGTTTGATTTCCCTGATCTTCTGATTGTTGTTCAATGTGCCGGCAGCCAACTGGAAGCGCAGATTGAACAGCTCGGTTTTGAGCTCAGACACCTGGTTTTCCAGCTGCTCGACAGTCATGGCTGTCATTTCCTTCGCTTTCATTACTGTTCACCACCTGCTTCAGTCGTCGCCTCTGTCTGGCGTGCAATAATCTTAGTCTTCAGGGGCAGCTTGTGAGAAGCCAGACGCAGTGCCTCACGGGCAGCTTCTTCCGGTACGCCCTTGATTTCGAACAGGACGCGGCCGGGCTTCACAACGGCAACCCAGTATTCAGGGGAGCCTTTGCCGGAACCCATTCGGGTTTCAGCCGGCTTTTCCGTGACTGGCTTGTCAGGGAAAATCTTGATCCATACCTGACCACCACGCTTGGTGTAACGGGTCAGGGCAATACGAGCAGCTTCAATCTGCTGCGAGGTGACCCAGCAGGGTTCTGTGGCCTGAAGGCCATAGTCACCATATGCCAGGAAATTGCCGCGATGGGCAGCACCCTTCATGCGTCCGCGGAAAACCTTACGACGCTTGACTCTTTTCGGCATCAGCATAGGTTACTTAACCTCCTTCTGGCCCGGCGCCTTCTTGGCAGCGGGAAGGATCTGGCCCTTATAGATCCATACCTTGATACCCAGACGGCCATATGTGGTCTTGGCTTCTGCAAAACCATAATCAATGTTTGCACGGAGCGTCTGAAGCGGAATCGAACCCTCATGATAGTGTTCGCTGCGGGCAATGTCTGCGCCACCGATACGGCCGCCTACAGAGCACTTGATACCCTTCACGCCATTGACCTTCATGGCACGCTGGATGGACTGCTTCATTGCACGACGGAAGCTGATACGCTTCTCAAGCTGCTGTGCAATGTTTTCCGCAACCAGCTGTGCATCGCCATCAGGCTGCTTGATCTCGAACACATTGATGTGTGCATTGCGGCCATTCAGGAAATCAGTAACTTCCTTCTTCAGCTGTTCAATGTTTGCACCCTTTTGTCCGATAATCATACCAGGCTTGGATGTGAAGATGTTCACAGTCACCTGGGTGGCAGTGCGCTCGATGTCAATCTTGCTAATGCCGGTTGCATAGTACTTTTTCTTCAGCATCTCGCGAAGTTTGAAGTCTTCGACGAGATTATTGGCAAAATCCTTTTTCCCGGCGTACCAGCGAGTGCTCCAGTCATAGATCACACCGACGCGCGCGCCGTGGGGATTTACTTTCTGACCCATGGATAAACCTCCTTCGCCTTACTTCTTGTCGAGCACCACGCTGATATGGCTGGTGCGCTTGAGCATGGGGGACGCGCTGCCGCGGGAACGTGCAACATAGCGCTTCAGTGTGGGGCCAGGATTGGCGTACACTTCAGCAACATACAGATCCTTCACGTTCCATTCTTTCCAGCTCTCTGCATTGGCGATTGCGCTATTGAGCACTTTCAGCACAACGGGTGCAGCAGCCTTGGGGGTGTAGGTCAGAATCGCCTGTGCTTCTTCCGCGCTCTTCCCGCGAATCAGATCAATCACAATCTTGACCTTACGAGGGGAGATGCGGATGTATTTGGCGTGCGCTTGCGGCCGCTGATCACGGTTCGCAACATGCGCCGCTTTCTTTTCCTTCATACGGGTTGCCATCTCTGTTCACTCCTCTCGCTTACTTTTTACCTGTAGCCTTATCCCCGGCATGACCGCGGAAGGTACGGGTCGGGGCGAACTCGCCCAGTTTATGGCCAACCATGTCCTCAGTCACATAAACCGGAACATGCTTGCGGCCGTCATGCACCGCGATGGTGTGTCCGACGAAATCCGGGAAAATGGTGGATGCGCGAGACCAGGTCTTCACAACCGCCTTCTTGCCGGAAGCATTCATTTCCATAACGCGCTTCATAAGCGCAGCCTCTACATAGGGGCCTTTCTTAATCGAACGACTCATTCGTTAGCTGCCTCCTTCCTTGGCGATTACTTCTTGCCTGCACGCTTGATGATCATCTTGTTGGAATACTTCTTATGCTTTCTGGTCTTGTAACCCAGTGCAGGTTTACCCCAAGGCGTTACAGGAGCGGGCATGCCAACCGGGCTCTTGCCTTCGCCGCCGCCGTGCGGGTGATCGTTCGGGTTCATGACAACGCCGCGGACGGTGGGACGGATGCCCATATGGCGCACACGTCCTGCCTTACCCAGGCGTACGTTTTCATGGTCAGTATTTCCGACGGTACCGATGGTTGCCATCGCGCCAAGCGGCAGACGACGCATTTCACCGGAGGGAAGACGGACAGTTGCGAAGCCGTTTTCCTTTGCCATCAGCTGAGCACTCAGACCGGCGGAGCGGACCATCTGTCCACCGCGACCGGGCTTGATCTCCAGATTGTGGATCAGAGTACCCACGGGGATGCTGTTCAGCGGCATTGCATTGCCAGGAACAATATCGATTTCCTTTTCTCTGGAAGCCACTACCGTGTTGCCCACTTTCAGATCAAGGGGTGCAAGGATGTAGCGCTTTTCACCGTCCGCGTAATTCAGCAGAGCGATGAATGCAGAGCGGTTGGGATCGTATTCGATCGCAGCAACCTTGGCCGGAACATCCAGCTTGTTGCGCTTGAAATCGATAATACGATACTTCACCTTATTGCCGCCGCCCTGATGACGGACGGTAATCTTGCCCTGATTGTTACGGCCGGCATTCTTCTTCAGATATTCGACCAGACTCTTCTCAGGGGTTTTCTTGGTGATTTCATCAAAGGTCAGAACCGACATGAAGCGCCGGGCGGGCGAAGTCGGCTTATAATTCCGAATAGCCATGTTTCAGTCCTCCCTGCTTATCCCTCATAGCCATCAAAGAACTTGATCGGCTTAGAGTCTTTCTTGAGTGTAACGTAAGCTTTCTTCACTTCGGCCTGGCGTCCGGAATGAAGTCCCTGACGCTTTACCTTGCCAAGCGTACGGACTGTATTCACGCGGTCAACCTTGACGCCGTCTGCGGCAAATACAGTTTCGACAGCCTGCTTGATTTCAAACTTGTTCGCAGTCACCGGCACTTCGAAAACATAGCGCATACCGCCGACATTTTCGATTCCCTTTTCGGTCAGTACCGGGCGAATAATCACATCATGAAGGTCTTTCATTATGCGTATACCTCCTCGACAGACTGAAGGGCGGCCTTCGTGAGAACCAGCTTGCCGGCATTGAGAATGTCATACACATTCAGAGTGTTGACATAAGTTGTCTCTGCTTCTGCAAGGTTTGCAGTTGCACGCACAACGTTCTCATCCCGTTCAGGCAGAACAACAAGTGCTTTCTTTTCTGCCTTCAGTGCTTTCATGGTCTTGGCCATCAGCTTGGTCTTGCCTTCCGAAAGCTTGATTTCATCCACCACGATGATATCGCCATCATTCAGGCGGCTGGTCAGGGCGGACTTCATCGCAAGGCGACGAACTTTCTTCGGTACTGCGATGACGTAATCACGGGGCTTGGGTGCAAACACCACGCCGCCATGTGCAAACTGCGGTGCACGGTTGCCATGATGACGTGCATTACCGGTACCCTTCTGACGGTAAATCTTACGGCCGCCTCCACGGACTTCTCCGCGGGTTTTGGCGCTCTGGGTTCCCTGACGCTGAGCGGCCAGGTAGGAGCGGACGACCAGATGCATGGCGGGAACATTGATCGGAGCGGCAAACACGTTTTCGCTCAGTTCCACTTCGCCAATGGCCGAACCTTCCATATTATACAGTGCGGTCTTAGGCATGTTTCTTCTCCTCCTTGTCCGTTAAGCCTTCACGGTGTCACGGACGATCAGTACAGTACCGTTCGGGCCGGGCACAGCGCCCTTGACCAGAAGCAGATTCCGTTCTGCGTCCACGCTGACCACTTCCAGGTTCTGAACCGTAACGCGGTCCACACCATAATGTCCAGCCATGTGCTTGTTCTTGAATACGCGTGAAGGATCGGAGTTTGCGCTCAGAGAGCCCACGCCACGATGATATTTTGAACCATGAGCCATCGGGCCGGTGTGCTGGTTCCAGCGTGCGATTGCGCCGGTGTAGCCATGGCCCTTGCTTGTTCCGGTAATATCGATGCGGTCGCCCTGTGCAAACTGGTCAACCTTGATCTCGTCGCCAACCTTGTATCCGCTGCAGTCATCAAAGCGGAACTCGCGGAGTGTGCGCTTGGGTGCGACGCCAGCCTTCTTGAAGTGTCCCTGCTCCGGCTTATTGAGCAGCTTCTTTGCGCGGTTCTCTGTCAGCTCGCCAAAGCCAACCTGAACTGCGTCGTAACCATCCGATTCCACATTCTTGGTCTGCACCACAGTGCAGGGACCCGCCTCAATGACGGTGACCGGAACAAGACGGCCGTCTTCGGTGAAGACCTGCGTCATGCCGATCTTTTTACCAACGATCGCTTTTTTCATGTTCTCGTCCTCCTGCCATTACAGCTTCATTTCGATTTCGACACCAGCAGGAAGTTCGAGCTTCATCATGGCGTCCACTGTCTTCGGATTGGGGTTCACAATGTCGATGAGTCGCTTATGTGTGCGGCGTTCGAACTGTTCGCGGCTGTCCTTGTACTTATGTGTCGCACGAAGGATAGTGACGACCTCACGCTCGGTAGGGAGCGGGATCGGTCCGGATACCCGAGCACCGGTCCGCTTCGCGGTCTCCACGATTCTGGTAGCAGACTGATCGACCAGATTGTGCTCGTAGCTCTTGAGTTTGATACGGATTTTCTGGGTGGCCATTGATAAACCTCCTTGATCGTTCTCGTTGCGCATCGGCATTCCCACTGCAGGTGCAGGTCTGTCTGCGCTCGAGTCCGTCGCCCGATTACCGGGCTGGTCCGTGGTAATTACCCGTCTGGCCTGACGGCAACTTACCACTTCATCCC
>Ga0255059_10000215_pt1 | contig 12579 bp, 11 predicted proteins | sample 176RNAGHGlowgp2_FD_183551 | JGI IMG/M metagenome (GOLD analysis project Ga0255059, IMG submission 183551) | Metatranscriptome of sheep rumen microbial communities from Palmerston North, Manawatu-Wanganui, New Zealand - 1766 RNA GHGlow gp2... | ecosystem: Host-associated > Mammals > Digestive...
CATAAGTTACCAAGTGAAATAGTAAAAAAAATTAAAATTCAATAAAATGAAGAAAGATATTCATCCAGAGTCATACCGTCCTGTAGTATTCAAGGACATGTCAAATGGCGATATGTTTGTTTCACGCTCTACAGTGGCTACAAAAGACACTATCGAAATCGAAGGTGAGACTCTTCCATTGGTAAAGCTTGAAATCTCTAGCTCTTCTCACCCATTCTACACTGGTGTTAAGAAGATGGTTGACACAGCTGGACGTGTTGATAAGTTCCTTAGCAAGTACGGTAACCGTAAGAAGTAATAAAGGGCTTGTCTTTATACAGCATAAGGGACATTTACCAATATTGGTGAGTGTCCTTTTTTAATTTAACTTTATTTCATCACCTCTATCTTTGAGATATGAAAGTAGCTATTTTTGGAAATGTAAACCGTGAGGAGGTTGCGATCTATTCTGCAAAACTCATTTACGAGCTAGGCAAACGTAATGTGGCTATCACATGTGAGCCCTATTTCTTGGAATTTCTCGACAGAAATGGTGTCAACACTCAGGATATCACCACTTTCGCCGAAAACAAAGAGATTGATGCCGACGTTGCATTCAGCGTCGGAGGTGACGGTACGTTCATCCGCTCTGTCGCCAAAATCGCGCGACGTGAGATTCCTCTGCTCGGTATAAATGCCGGACGCCTCGGTTTTTTGGCCGATGTCGACGGAGAAAAGGAGATTGTCAAAGCAGTAGAGGCTATCGCTTCTGGCAACTATAAGGTGGAGGACCGTCCTCTGCTAAAGCTGTCTACCGACGGAAAAAGATTTTCCAAATTTAACTACGCAATCAACGAAATCGCAATCTTGAAGCAGGACACCTCTTCAATGATCGCAATCAACACATATATAAACGGTGAGTTCGTGACCAAATATCAGGCCGACGGTCTTATCATCGCCACTGCCACTGGCTCTACTGCATACGCCATGAGCGTCGGAGGACCAATCGTAGTGCCGCAAGCATCCAATTTCATAATCACTCCCGTCGCACCACACAGCCTCAGCATCCGTCCTCTTGTCGTGACCGACGACTGCCTGATGGAACTATCTGTGGAGAGCCGCAACGGTCAGTTTTTGATTTCCCTCGACGGCAGATGCGAAGTTTTCCCTGAAGATATCCGTCTGAAGGTTAGAAAAGCTGATTTCTGCATGAAAACAATCCGTCTTCACAACCACTCTTTCTACTCCACTATCCGAGAGAAACTGATGTGGGGTACAGACCAAAGAAAATACTAATTTGAAATTAGGAATTAGGAATTAGAAATGCGAAATGCGAAATTCCTAACTTTCAACTCTCATCTTTAATCTTTCAACTTTCATCTCTAACCTTTCAACTCACAACTTCATATGAACAAGGAAGATCTTAAAATCGTATATATGGGCACACCAGATTTCGCGGTCGAACCGTTGAGACGTCTGGTGGAAGACAAATATAATGTGGTGGGAGTTGTGACTATGCCAGACAAACCTGCTGGACGTGGCCACAAATTGCAGTTCTCACCAGTAAAACAATATGCCGTCGACAATAATCTGCACGTGATGCAGCCAGAAAAACTGAAGGCTGAGGAGTTTGTGAATGAACTCCGCTCTCTCAACGCCGACCTCTTCATCGTGGTGGCATTCCGTATGCTTCCTGAAGTGGTGTGGGCTATGCCACGTCTCGGCACATTCAACCTTCACGGATCTCTCCTTCCTCAATATCGTGGAGCCGCCCCATTGAATTGGGCTGTGATCAACGGAGAAAAAGAGACCGGCATCACTACATTCTTCCTGACTCATGAGATTGACACAGGAAAGATTATCCAACAGGAGAAAATAGCTATCAATGAGGAAGATAACGTCGGCACTATCCATGACAAACTGATGATCATGGGTGGCGACCTTGTGCTCGATACTGTCAAGAACATCATCGCCGGCACCGTCAAGCCAAAACCTCAGGAGGAACTATACGCGTCGGAATCAGAGTTGAAACCAGCCCCAAAAATCTTCAAGGAAACTTGCCATCTGGATTTCAACAACCCGACAGAAAACATCCACAACCTAGTGCGTGGACTTTCTCCCTACCCTGCAGCTTGGGCAAACCTCTCTGCAGAAGGCAAAGAGGATCTGCAGATGAAAATCTACGAAACTAAAAAGGAAATCTGCCAACACAACGAGACTCCAGGCACACTCGTGACAGACGGAAAGAAATTCCTGAAAGTCGCCACAAAAGATGGCTATCTTCATCTTTTGCAGATACAGGTGCCAGGCAAAAAACGCCTTTCCATCGAGGATTTTCTTCGTGGATTCCGTTTCGATGCAGAATATAAATTGTCTTAAACGCAGACGGAATGATAGATAGAGACAGCACGATTTGTGCCATAAGCACAGCTGCCGGCGTCGGTGGAATCGCAGTGATCAGAGTGTCTGGTCCGGATGCGATCAGTATCGTCGACGGGATATTCTCTTTCAGCAAGAGCAAGAAGTTGAAAGACTGCCCCACTCATGTGTTGAAATATGGGGTTATCGCCGATGGCAATGAGACCATCGACGATGTGGTGTGTGCCATCTTCAAGGATGGAAAATCCTACACCGGAGAAGACACGATCGAAATATCATGCCACGGATCTATCTATATCCAAAAGAAAATCATTGAGTTGCTCCTTCGCAACGGTTGCAAGATGGCAGGGCATGGCGAGTTTACCCAGCGAGCCTACCTCAACGGAAAAATGGATCTTTCGCAAGCAGAAGCAGTGGCAGATCTAATCGCGTCGACATCAGCAAAAGCCCATCATATCGCAGTGAAGCAGATGAAGGGAGGCTTCTCCAACGAGTTGATGCAGCTGAGAATGTCGCTGCTGGAATTCGTGTCGCTTATCGAGCTTGAACTGGATTTCAGCGAAGAAGACGTGGAGTTTGCCGACAGAGCCAAGCTGCGTGAGTTGATAGCCGCCATAGAGCAGAGAGTCAGCAAGTTAGCCAATTCATTCAAGGCAGGCAACGCCATCAAGAACGGCATTCCGGTGGCAATCGTCGGCGAGACGAATGTGGGAAAATCGACACTGTTGAACTTGCTGCTTGGTGAAGAGAGAGCCATCGTCAGCGACATCCACGGCACAACACGTGACACTATCGAAGACACTCTGCAAATCGACGGATACACACTCCGACTGATCGACACCGCCGGCATCCGCAACACAGACGACGCGATAGAGAATCTTGGAATACAGCGTTCGTACAAGATGATGGAGCAGGCCGATATTGTGATCCTCATCGTCGACGCATCAAGAGATGAGAACGAGATAGTGAACTTCATCAACGCACAACAGCTGCAGGATAAACTTGTGCTTCTATTGTTCAACAAATCAGACATTTGTGAACAAAACAAATTGAATAGACTACTCAACAACAAATATAATTTTAATGCGACAGCACTCTCCATCTCCGCAAAAAATGGAGTCGGGAAAGAGTCGATTGAATCAGCGTTGGCAAGATTCGCAGAATCCATCGCAGGCGAAGACAACGACATCATTGTGACGAGTGCACGCCACTATGCCGCCCTATGCGACGCGCTTTCCAGCATCGACCGTGTGAAAGAAGGCCTCGACACCAACCTGTCCGGCGACCTCATCAGCCGTGACATACACGACATCCTCGACGCACTCGCATCCATCACAGGTGGAGAAATCACCACCGACGAAGTGCTGGGAAATATCTTCAAGCATTTCTGCATAGGAAAATAGATTTTGCGTGGGAAAGTAGTTTTGTTTAGACCTCTTTATATATAAAGCGGAATAAACTAAACCATAATTGATTAAGTATGATATGATAATAAAATCAATACACATATATTTATTAATCTATAGCAATAATGAAAGATTACAATAAAGAAAACGAAATTAGAATACTTGAAGAAATAAAGACTTTTTGCGAGTCTATGATTTCATTAAATTCTACTGATAAAAGGAGCGAGAAAATAGAAGCTTTTTTCGAAGAAATGAAAAAAAAGGGGGTTATAGATGAAGACTTCAATGAAACAGATGAAAACCAATACTTAAAGTCACAATACATTAAAGTCTCAATTATATATGATGATTTGAGTCTATATGATAACATATTTTACGCAGAACGAGGAAATCTTGATTCAATTTGTAAAATGTACCAAGCTACAAAGAATTCTTTTCTTCCTCTAGCTTTGCTTAAATCATATATTAATGGATGGGGGCTATATCATGCTAATGATGCATATATAAATGCTCTCAAGGACAAAATCATTCCTGGTCTTGAATTTGCAAATCATGTAAGAAATAAGATAACTGGGCATATTGAAAATGACGTTATAGAAAACTCGGTACAATGGGAGCCAACAATATTTCAAGATTCATTAAAAGATAATGAATTGATGCAAAGATTTCTTTTGTACCGTTCCATATTAGAGTCTGCGATAAATTCATATATAGACGCAAATGGTAAACATAAAATTTTTAAGCAAGAGATAGATATAATATATCCTGACACCAGCAAGCTGTTTTATACATACCATATGCAGTTAATCAAAGATTCGTTAGAATATCTACGTAAGTTAAAAAACACAATGAACTCAAAGATTATATATTTTCATGGACTTCCTGCAAATCTAATAAAGAATGCCGGAGAAACAGACTTTAAAACAAAGAATAAAGGGCGATAAATAGAGACTTTAATAAAGTGCCATTAATGTAAATATCGGTGTAAGACGATCACCAATAGAGAAACCATAAAAATGCCATTAGGGAAACGTATCATTTTCTCAAATAATGATGATTCTTATATAAATTTATCTTCAAATTCGTAATTTTGATGAATTCGAGCAGAGAAAGCGTGCAGAATACACTTGAAAAGGTTGCATTACTACAACCTTTTTTATAATCTTTGCAATATTATAATTAATCTAATTGATGTTTAAGTAATAAAAAAAGCATTACTTGATATTTTTTTGTATTCAGGATATAAAAATCTTACTAATAATCATTAAAATTTGCCATAAATTTAATTAAATCCGTACAAAAATACTACAATTAAAATAATTTGTAGTTTTTTTGTACCAAAAATCATATATACTGTATATATAATGGAGAATAACTCATACGAGGATATCTAGAATTCTAAACAATGTTTTTATAAACAAAATAATATGGACAACTCTATATATCAATATGCAATTGGCGAACTACTAGATGGAAGATACTTCTATATTCCTTCCTATCAAAGAGGTTATCGTTGGACTGTAAAGCAAGTTGGAGATTTGCTTCGAGACCTTCTTTGCTTCGCGAATGACTTTGCAAATGAAGGAAAAGAAAAGAAGCAAGACCAGTTCTATTGTCTTCAGCCAATTATTGCACGTTCAATTACAGACGAAGAAAAGTTGAAATCCATTTTTAAGGATGAATACAACGATGACATCAAAGAACATGGGGTCTGGGAAATCATTGATGGTCAACAGCGATTAACCACCATATACCTTCTGTACAAATACCTTATGGATCAGAAGGGATGGGATGCTGAGACACTGAAAGAAGAAGAGGACGGTAAAGAGTTGTACCATATTTGCTATGCTACACGTGACGGTTCTGCCAAATTCCTTGAAGGCATGTCCATGAAAATGATTAAAGACAGTAGTGAAGAGGATTTCAAGGAAAACGTAGATTTCTTCCACATGGCAAATGCTTTCAAGTATATTGCCGAGTGGATAAGAACTGACGGAAAGGCAATCAACATTCGCTATCAATTGGGAGGCAGCCTGGACAATATTCGAACATCCTTCTTTAAGTTGCTCAATGGAATGAGCGACACTAAAGGAGGTTCTGTACAGGTTTTGTGGTATGAAATAGCGGAAAGTAAGGAAAAGAATAACATTAAGGAGTTTCAAAAGATAAATACAGGTAAGATTAGATTAACTGATGCCGAACTTATTAAAGGCTTGTTCCTGTTAAAGAAGAATTTTACCGCTGGTGACAAGTATATCAAACAGTCAGAACTGGCTTTGGAATGGGAGTTTATCGAAAATACGCTCCATGCCAACAATTTCTGGTACTTCCTTCAAAAGAAAGGCTTTGATATGCCTAACCGAATAGACTTCCTGTTTAATCTGATATACAAGAAGAATGTCCTGAAAAATGTACCAGAAGAGGACTGGGACAATACTTTGAAGGAGATTGACGAAAAGTTGATGGACACCAGACAGAGCGAGATATTCCGTTTCTATTATAACCGATTTGAGGGAAAGATTGGTGAGGACTTGCAACTTGAAGTTGCAGAAGCATGGAACGAGGTCATGGAGTTGTTCCGTACACTCGATGACTGGTTCTGTTCCCCATCCACTTACAATTTTATTGGCTTATTAAGTCAGTGTGGTGAAGATTTGTGTCGATTGGTTCTTCATTTCGACTACATGCCCGAACTGTCAAGCAGAGCAGACTTTGAACGTTATTTGAAAGAGCGCATATCTTATCATCTTCGCGGTATCAAGATAGACAAAGACAAGAAGCTCATCCTTAATACATATAAGGAGCATGACAACATCTACAAACTGCTGTTGACATTGAACATCCACCTTCTGAATGAGCAAAACCAAAAGCTCGAATCTGATTCAGATGTGTATAAGTTCCCGTTTGACGTACTTAGTGCGCAGAACTGGGACATCGAGCATGTTGACTCTTTCCATACAAATGCACTGAAGAAGGAGAAAGACAAGATTGAATGGGTCAAGACTGCAATGGAAGACCGTTCTGAAGAGTTGACAAAAGAAGAGCGTGAGCAGATTCTGCAAAATCTGGAAGAAAAAGCATATGATATAGCTATTGACATATTGAAGAAGAATGCCAAGGAGGTAGAAGTCGATGAAGAAATTAAAAACTCCATCGGTAACCTGACCCTTCTTGATGCAGCTACGAACAGAATGTATGGAAATAGCCTTTTCTGTACCAAACGCCGTATCATCATTGAGCGTATCAAACAAGGGGTGTTTGTTCCTATCGCGACTCAATACATCTTTGCAAAGTTCTTCGACCAGAAGGGTACGAACCGTTCTCTATGGACAGAAGAAGATATGAATGCATATCACAGATATGTTTATGATGTTATTATAAACTATGTAAACAATGAGGAGGACGAGCAATGAATGAGAGATATACATTTATAGATATATATAAGAAAGATCTTGACCTTAACAAAGACACTAAGGTTAAGGTCAGTCAGATTATTATCCCAAAGATACAACGTCCTTATGCGCAAGGAAGGCTGGACGGAGTATGTACTTATGTTCGCAATACTCTGTTGAATGAGATGTTTGCGAATTTTAAGACAGATGAGATCTTTGATTTCAATTTCATCTATGGCATTGTTCGCCCATCTAATGACGAATATGTGATGGAACTTCTGGATGGTCAGCAGCGTATGACCACCTTGTTCCTCGTTTATTGGTACATAGCCAACTGTGAACTGAAAGAAGAAGATGAGGAAGACAAGGTAATTCGTGATGCTCTGGGTCGATTTGTCTATGAAACACGTTCCACGTCCACAGTCTTTTGTCATAAGCTTGCTTCCTATCGTATTGATTTGTCTGGCCAAACACCATCAAAAGTAATCAGACAAGCAAAATGGTATTTCAAGTCATTTGATAGAGACAGTACCATAACAGCTATGCTGACCATGCTTGATGCCATACATGAACGATATATCAATCAAGACAATAACGCCCTTCACATAAAATTGGCAAATATTCAGTTCTATGTGAAGTCTTTGGGCTTCTTCAATCTGTCTGAAGAGTTGTATATCAAAATGAATGCCCGTGGTTTGCAACTAAGTCCATTTGAGAACTTCAAGGCAGACTTGACAAATTATATTGGTGGTATTGACTACCCACCTTTCAAAGAACTTGTTCCTCTCTATCGCAAAGATAGCGAAGAGAAGGTTGAGTTCCATTTCAATTTCTCTGTCAAATTGGATGCTAAATGGATTGACATATTCTGGAGAAAAGGATTTGAGAACTTTGATGCTTCTTATATGAGTTTCTTTTCTCGATTCTTTGCATGCAAATACATTATCTCTACCAAAGATATTGTCAATGACAGAGATATGCGACAGGATTTCACATTGAGGAAAATTTATACAGATGCAGAGAATCGAACCGAGACTAACGAATATCTTGGATTCCAAGAATTTGAGTCGATTCTAACAAATCATCCAGAATACGTGTTGACATTAGACAAAGTGCTAGATACTTTCTATCAGTACGACTTCAAGGATTCGAGAAAGGCCATATACGAAATGATGGTTCCTGCATGGGAAAAGCCATCATTGGAAGGTGATGATTTCTATAGCAATATCAATTCCAAGATGACCCACATCAAACTTATCACGTTTGGTGCAGTCATTGAGTATATTGAAGCATTTAAGTCATTTGATACAGATACTTTCAAACAGTGGATGCGAATTGTGTGGAATGTTGTCGAGAACACAAATATTGATAGCCTTACTCCTGTGTCATCGCTGATTAGGAAATTCTCAGCTGTTATTCACAGCATAGCCAAAAGAATATCCGAAGGAAAATCATTCTATTATGCTCTATCCCAGTGGAAAGAAGACAATACTGACGAAAGGGAAAATAGAGCATTACTCGAAGAGGTGTTGAAAGCATCCTGTATTGCAGAAAACGATGAATGGCTTCCAGTTTTTGAAGATGCAGAGAAACACCCATACTTTAGAGGCATGGTAATGTTTTTCTATAAAGAAGGCATGTCCCTGTCAGAGTACCAGCATAGTTTATCTCTTGCCAAAGACATGTTTGACGAATCTGGTATTTCTCCATTATATCGTCAAGACCACTTGCTGATTCGTGCAATTGCAAGTCAGTTCGTTACCTGGGATGACATGAGAAACCGCTTTATTACAGAACGAGCTGAAACAAATAAATACTTAAAGAACATCTTAGCATCGAACAATGAGGTAAGGCAAATGCTAACAGATGTTCTGGAGAGCGATAATTTAGAAACCATTAAACAAGGACTTGCTGAATACATTGATAATGCTGAAGAGTTTACGCCTTGGTCTGGTGCATCAGATATAGAGATTGAGTACTGCAACATGGCTGTGAACAGGATTCGTCACGACATTCAACTATATGACTGGGTAGCTGCTGAAGAATCAAGTGGGAAAGCTGTACTCAGGGTATATTGGTATGAAGGTCATATCATGTTTGCAGTTCCAAGAAAACAATTTGCAAAGGTGGCACTTGATACAGAAAGAGCTAAGATTGCATATACTATAGCAAATAATTATGGCTTGGAGTATAACGATCCAAATCAGTTCAACATGTACAAACAGTATGGTGATAGTTTCGGTAATGACATTTGGCTCAAACAAGAGCGAGAACAATGTACATTATGGATAGGATTCTGTCAGCACCATGAATTGAGAATACAGTTTGAATGCAAAACAAAGAAATACGCAAAAGAACTGTTTAATCTATTGGAAAATTGCAGTTTCATTGATGGTGATGAACATTGGGTACAAATTCCCTCTCTGGTTCACTTTAAGAATACGAAGACTATTCAAGAGTTGTCCGCTGAAATAGAAGATATTTTTGAAGTAGTTCTAGAGTCGAACAAATAACGATTTAAACGTATAAATAATATGAAAGAAAGGAATACATATCTTTCTTCCGCTTCTGTAAAAAAGCAAGGGAGAACAGCTTACTATAAGATGCTGGAGAGTGTAAAGCAAGGAGAGCTTATCCAGGTCCGTCGTGGTGTGTATGCCAATATAGAGCAACTCAGTGGCAACATGATTGACATCAATGCCGTTGTTCCTGAAGGCATTCTATGCCTTTGGTCAGCATGGAGCATTCATCAGCTTACCACTTCCATGCCACAGGCTTTTCATATCGCCATCAAAAGAGGGCGAAAAGTCTCTATTCCTTCTTTTCCAAGAATGGAGGTTCATCATTATACGGAAGAACTTCTTAACATTGGCGTAATTTCGATGGTAATCGATAGCTTTATTATTCGTCTCTACGATGTTGAACGATGTGTGTGCGATGCCGTTAAGTTTCGCAATAAAGTTGGTATGGATGTCTGCTCCGAAATCATCAATAATTATCTTGAACGTCCAGACAGAAACCTAAGCAAGTTGATGGACTACGCCCGTAAACTGAGAGTGGGAAAGATTCTTGAACAATATCTGCAAGTTAAACTATGAGTAACGAAGCTATAAAGAATTACGGAAAATCTATCCGCAGCAAACTGTTGAACATATCCAAAAAGGAAGATGTCTTCCATCAAACCATCCTGACTCGTTTCTTTCAAGAACGTCTGCTATACAGAATGTCACAGACAAGATACCGCGACAACTTCTATCTGAAAGGTGGTGCTTTGATGTATGCATACGAAAAGTTTGCAGCGCGCCCAACATTGGATATAGACTTCCTTGGAAAAAATATAAGTAATGAAGGAACTTCAATCGTTGCAACATTCAAAGAAATTTGTTCCGTTCCATGCGATGAAGACGGGGTTATCTATGACATCGAAAATATTACATCACAGAATATCACAGAGTTCAAGGATTATCATGGTATACGACTGAGCATACCAGTTAGAATGGACACAATTTCACAAGTATTGACGATGGACATCGGCTTTGGCGATGTTGTCACCCCAAGTCCAATAGACCTAGACTATCCTACTCTGCTTGAAAGTCTGCCAGCTGTAAACATTCTGGCTTACTCGCTTGAAACAGTTATTGCAGAGAAATTCCATGCAGTGGTTGATCTGGCAGACCAATGCAGCCGCATGAAAGACTATTACGACCTGTATCATCTGCTGTCAAAAGAAAAATATGTCAGTGAGATACTACAAGAAGCTATTGTGCATACATTTGAGAACAGGCATACTTCATATGATGCTGACACTATGTTTTTCCGCGATGATTTTGCCAACAACCAACAAATGCAAGTTCGATGGCAAGCATTCTTGCGTAAAATCACAAAGAAAGGGGAAATGTCATTCTCGGAAATTGTGACACACATACAAGACACTTTACGCCCTTATTGGGAGATTCTGGCACATGAATAAGTACCATACATACGATTTTCCAGACTGCAAATGCCTTGTTGTCTGCGGAGACATTCACGGTGACTTCAATCTACTGGTGAATAAAATTTGTGTGCAATATCAGATGAAAGATACTCTGGTCATTGTGGCAGGAGATTGCGGCTTTGGCTTTGAAAGAAAAGGGTACTATGAGAATATTGTCAAGCGTAATGCCAAGCGAGTAAATGAATCCAACAACTGGTTTCTTTTCATCCGTGGCAACCATGACAATCCAGCTTACTTTGACGGAAACACATTCCGGCATAAACGGTTTACTTGCATTCCCGACTACTCTGTAGTCAAAGCCAATGGTCACACCATACTCTGTGTAGGTGGAGCAATATCTGTTGACCGTCAGGCAAGAATAGATGCATGGAAACACAATAAAAATAGGTATAGCCACAACTCTTCTGACGATGAACTTCTTTCTCCTAATTATTATTGGCAGGACGAAGCTCCAGTTTTCAACAACGACTTATTGTCTGAGATAACCAACTTGCATAAGATAGATACGGTTGTGACGCATACGGCTCCATCTTTCTGTGAACTACAGAACAAAGATGGATTACTGCAATGGGCAATATATGACAACAGTCTGTTAGATGATGTACAGAAGGAACGTGAGACAATGGATGCCATCTATACCAAATTGAAAACAGAGACCGAAACACTTACACATTGGTATTACGGTCATTTTCATCAAAGCTGGCATTCATCTATTGATGGGGTCCTATTCAAGATGTTAGACATCATGGAACTGGCAGAAATCGCGCCTTGACTAAATCAAGGTTTACGCATTATCCCGTACAAACTGACTACTGTCAAACAGAAGTGTGGTAGTTTTGTACGGTTATATAAATTCGGCAACAAAATGTATTTATTGCCGAATTTATATTTCCTAACAACTAAACATCTGTATTAAACGAGTTTGGTTTATGCCGTCCAAAAGAAAGAGATGGGGAAGTCCGTTTACTTGACCAAGGAACGTTTAGTTTATTCCCATATTAAATATCCATAACCTAAACTAAACCTTTTATCTTCCGACGTTGAAACCTTGTCATCAAATGTGATTCTCAAAAAGGGTTAGAAATGATGATGAGCATCATTAAAGGACGCAACAAATTCATTTGCAACTCGCTTCTCAGCGAATGCAAGAATGAGCAAAAATCCGTTTTAACGAATGTGAATATGCAAAGAAACGCTTTGCCATATTTTCAGATGTTTGCTTTTTCTTTTTTGACGGCAGCCATATTTACAGATTTTACGTTTCCCCACCGTTCCTCGGAGTCACTTTAGTCGCCCTAAGACAAAGGCATTCACACTGATTATCAACCGCTTATATTTACAGACAGTAATTTCTCATAGGAAAGTAGAGGAACTTACTACAACACAACCAAGTAGCGTCTTACAGACGCATTTTCTTCATTTTATAAAG
>Ga0255059_10000216_pt1 | contig 12547 bp, 17 predicted proteins | sample 176RNAGHGlowgp2_FD_183551 | JGI IMG/M metagenome (GOLD analysis project Ga0255059, IMG submission 183551) | Metatranscriptome of sheep rumen microbial communities from Palmerston North, Manawatu-Wanganui, New Zealand - 1766 RNA GHGlow gp2... | ecosystem: Host-associated > Mammals > Digestive...
CACGCAAGTAATCCCTGAGTTCTTCTTAATTAAACAGCCTAAAATCTCGGCCGTTAATTCCTCCCCCGTGTCAGTCTGAAGATAAGGACTGTGACATCCGGGACAAGAACCAGGACAATTTGATATATTGATGGCAAGTGTGATCTCGTCAGGTATTTCTGAAAAAACTATGCTTGTATCTTCTGGAACGTATTTAATCATCTAATTCGTTCTTTATTTTATCATCATATACTCTGGTCTTTTGCTCAATTTGCCTTCCTTCTGACCAGTTTTTGACCTTAGTAAGATATCCAATTATTCTGTCATATAGTGAAATATGCTTACTTCCACACCTAGGACAAACTTCAAATGGCTGCTTTGCGATAAACCCACAGTCATCACATTCGCAATTGGGGATATTCCAGGTCAGGTAACTACATCCAACTGAAGCTGCGTATTTTATTAATTTAGCATACTGCTCCTTAGATAGGTGTGCATCTAGATTAATGTGGGCTGCACTGCCTCCGTCCAACCAGTCTCCTACATAATCACTCCCCATCATCTTAATCTTCTCAAGAACACTAAGAGATTTGTCATTTGGCTTATATACATAGGAGGCATATAAGTTTGTATCAGAAGGTACCCAATATCCATCTTCGCGGTCCCAGTTGTAGTTCTTAATAGCTAGGGACTCAGCGGGAACTTGCTCAGTATTAAAAGTGAGCTTATGTTTTCCTTCTGTTACTTTATGAGCTTCATTTTGTTCTTTAAAGAATCCAAATATCTCTTGACAGAAACGAGAATATTCTGGATTATCATTACAAGTCATGCCTAAGAACTCGGCTGCCTGGTTTAATCCATTAAGTCCGAGAGTTAGGTATTGTTTATTGAGGTCTATAAATCCAGCTTTATATACAGGAAGAAGACCAGCATCATACATATCCCATAGAAGCTCATTATAGGCTGCATGATATAGATATACTCTATCGGTTATTTTAGATATATACTTTTTGAGAGAAGGATATTTAGATTCGTCAAACTTCCCTTCTGGCTTCTTTCCTCTCTCCACTTTATACTCATAACAATACCAATCTTGAATTATTCTAGATAGATTGAAGGAGATAACGCTTTTGCTACCAGTCTGAACTCCTATATTCCCATTAGTAAAGTTGAATTCTTTAGTTTGAATTTTATTTTTCAACCGGCAGCAGGAACTAAGACTATCTACACTATCACTTATGTAGGTAAAGAAGCTGTGTCCTCTTGCATACTCCTCACATACAAAGTCAAACATCTCTTTATCCTGAAACTCTCCATCTTTGTATAGAAGTGTGACCGATTCCACTGGGAAAGTTAGGATAGTTCTAAGTCTTTCCTCATTGAACCACTTCATAAACTCTTCTTGAACCCACTGAAGACTTTCCCAATCAGGCTTTGTTCCGTCTGGGAAATAGAAATCTCCAAACATTCCATCAAAGAATGGTTTATCAAAATATGAGAAATTTACAAAGGCGCTCTGAAATCCTCTAGCTGCAGCGGGTTGATTAATAGTGTAGACGATCTGTTGCCAATATTGCTGCAGCTGGCCGAGTATTGTTCTAGACCCGTCGACTGTCTTTCTTGGGACATAACTTGGGTCGTCTTTAATGTGCTCGACATAATCTTGCAGCTCTTCTTTAGTTAGGGGTTTCTTAGATTCACCAACTATTTCATCTCTTAGATTATTTAGCTCTGGCGTTCCGAAATCGTGTTCTGCCAGTTCTTTTACATTCTTAGTCCAATAGTGGGTTTTATTAAATAGCTCTCTAAGCTTTGGGCCAATTTTGCAGAAAGTGTCAGGATCCTTCCAAAAATCTTCTCCCCACTCTTTCTTTGCAAACCATGTCATACACAAAAGAACTTCGGAAGTGGCTACTGCTCCAGCAAATTGGGAGGATACTGCAAAGATGTAATTACAGTACATTCCACAGAAAGAATCTATATTATGTGGTCTAGCACTCAATCCTCCAATTCCTTTTAATCCATTTGTCAGGAAGGGGTACATTGTCGTACTAACACAATAGGGACTAATAGCACCAGCAAAAGAGCTTTCATCATTCTTATAAATACAGTGATGCTCAAGATCCTTTACATAGTTCTTTGCTTTAAATCCAGGGAACATCTCTTTGAGTTTGTCCATTACCATACTTCTAGAGATTTGAATATTATCCGTCTTATGGATTTCAGCATTGAGAACCGCTATATTTTTTGTTCCGACATTTGAGTTATCATCAATCGTTGCATTAGCTGTATTAGAAGAACCTTTATATTTCTCTATAAATGCCTTCTTCCCAGCCACAAAATGTTCAACCTCGTCTTTCTTTTGTTTGGTTGTTCTATATGCAAGTAAGATCTTCTCGTCTATCTTTTTAAATCTATTTTCCAATTGTTTTCTTATACTGGAACACAGAATGCCATCATAGACGTAAAGACTATCTATAATCTGTTTTACTTGATCACTTGTACACTCTACTTCCGCTGTTTTGAAAGCTTTTCTAATAACGTTTCCTAGTTTTCGTCGATCAAACTCTTCAAAACTTCCATCACTTTTTCTTACTTCCATAATATATCAATTTTCTATGTATTTCAGTCCAAGACTTTCAATATAGTCTCGGGCGTTTTCTATCTCTCTTACTTCATTTATCTTATTCCATCGTGCGGTAAAAGAGATATATTTATCTTGTTCGCTTAAGTACTCAGAAACACCGCCGGGAAATACTTGAGCTCGATGTGGTTCCTTTAAGATTACATTACGTATAAAATCTTCATCTTTATTAACTAGTAGGATCTTTTTTATATCACCCAAGCCAGAGACAATCCTAAGCTCTTCTTCAACGGCGCGGGCTATCTCTTCTTCTGTCTCTCGGCCGTAAATTTTGCCTCGAAGCCAGTAATACAAAGAATCAGTTACTCCTCTTTCTACATTAATATCTTTCTCAATACAATCTTCTCTCCCAGGCCACCACATTCTAGCCTCAGAGACTTTATGTTCTAGTATACAAAGATGTAGTAGTGTATAGTCTCGGTGATCCTCTTGTTTTGTATTATTAAAAATCCGCCCCATGATATCTTTCCAAGGTTTTATCATAGAGCGGACTTTCAAAATACATCCTTCCGAGGCTATATCTTCGGCCGTTAATGTTACTCCTTTAAACGCGCCGGACATGCCATAGAAGAATTTTACCATAGTCTATTACGGCCATTCACCAAGGGGCATTTTGAAACCGAGAGCCTTGAAAACGGGATTCTCGTTGCTAACCTCGCCAGTAACAGCATCTACGTAGATCTGTGCATGAATATTACCAAAGATCCACTGAGCATTTACATCTACTGGACCAACCTGTTTTCTAAGAACTACATGCTTTGTATGAGGCTTTGGAAGATTGACAGCCATTACCTTTTCATAAGCTTCCTTGTAGGTAATTTTAATAGCTTCGTCATTAAGGGGCTCGTCTTCAATCCAAAAACCACTTACCCAATCACTGACAGTACCTTCTTCCGTATGCTGGAATTTATAGACTCTAACATCAAAACTGTGTTCGTCTAATTCCTGAGCAACCTGAAAGATATTAACTAACATCTCAATAGACCCATCATTCTCTTCATCAAGATAGTTCTTTAGGAGGATGTCGGTCTCAAACCATCTGTAGTCTGCACCATCGGCAACTACATACATAGCCTGACGGTCAGTAGAAATTGCGTGTTCTACATTAATTTCAGATGTAGCAATAATGTCAGACTCTTCATTTGTAGCAGGAGCCTCATTACTGCACTTACATGATGCTAGGCCAAAAACAACGCCTAGAATTGCAAAAACATTGATTAGTTTCTTCATATTTTCTTTGTTATTATTAAAGTGTAACTATTCTTGTTCATCCTCGTCATCAATCGGATCATCGTCATCTTCCTGATCATCGACCACTGGAGTTTCTTTGATTCCCTCTAGTGGCTTCTCAGTGGCAGTAATTTCGTTCAGGATCTCGTTAGGATTCAGGGGTTCCTCAGTCTCATCATCAGGAACTCCGACCGGTTTCTCTTCTGGAACAGGAGTCTCATCCTTCTTTTCATCATCGGGAATGCAAAGGAAGTAGAGTAAGTTTTGAATCTCAGATAGACCAACAGTGTTCTTCTCAAAAATACCAGCCTTAATGTCCTTCTTAATGGCATCTAAGAGCTTCTGTTCAATTCTTTCGTCAGCAGTCTTCATTCCACCAATTAAGATATCACCGGCTAGAGTCTGACAGAACATAGGAACATTCTTCAGTCCTTCTTCGCTAAGATGTACAGAAGTTCTAAGTCCATATCCCTCGTCAAAGTATCTGGCGAGAACTAACTCAGGAAGACCGAAATCATAAATCATTTTTCCATCCTGAGAGTTAAAGACCTGAACCTTTGGAACACTGATTTCAAACTTTGCTTCAAAATCTTTCAGCTCCCTAGTATAAATCTTAACATCCTTCGGGCCTACATATCCAAGCTTTTCATCGAAGTCCTGGAAATTCTCATACACTACAGAGTCGACCCATCCTTTTGCATTAGGTACTTTCATTCTACCAAATCCTGCAATTCTGTAGCGATTTTTTGTCTTTTTAAATTCTACAATGTCGTTAACGTTCATATATTTATAGATTTTAAATTATACTTCACCAGAAACCTATCTCTGGTGTCAATAATAAGAAACACACGTCCTGGGAAGCGCGGATTACATCATTTCAGGAAAGAAAAGAAAGGGAAATTTAGGTCTCCCCTTCTTAAAAATTCTTTAATAATCCGATGTACTCTAGGTCATTAATTATATCTTTCTCCAATAACCAGTCAGCTATCTGTTTCCAATCATAGACTTCCTTCCCTTTCCACATCCGAGTTGGTGCGTTAAATTGACAATCATCTAGATATACATGAGCGTACTGTTTTATGCTGGTTGAAAATCTAGCTGGACTACGATTAACTCCATCTAAGGCCAAGCCACGATCCTCTAACCAATCAATGGCTTCCTGTAATAGGTCTCTACCCTCTTTTGGATGTCCCCTCATTGTATACAGGAAAACCTTATGTCCTTTGCTTTTCAATAACTTCAATATATCGATAGCCCCGGGCAGTTCTTCTCCAATTTCAGGATACTTACCATCTACTATCGTTCCATCAAAATCTACTCCAAAAATCATATAAGTTTTTCTTTCTTTACTTCCTCTTCTATATCATCAAGCATTCGTTCTGCCTCTTCAAACCCTCTAAAGAAGTCCTCTGAATATTTATCCTCCGCCCGCTTTAGTAATAACTCTCTATTACCAAATGACTGACGAATCTTGTGAATTTCTCTTATCTCTGCCGTCTTCCATACAGAGGCGCAAGCTAGTGTAATAATAAAAATCACTGAGACTATGAGAAAAAGTATCTTCATATATTAGTAAGGATTAGTGGTTAAAGAAATCCCCTCCCATATAGGTTAGAGAGGGGACCTATTAGAATAAACCAAGGAGGCTAGTAATATCTCCTAAATTTGAATTAGTCTCAATGATATCATCAACTGACTTGATAGCTTCAATTGATGTATCATAATACTCAGTTCCTTTCAAGAGAATTTCTTTTCTCTGAATGGCATAAGCTTTTTCATAATTCTCGCTAGCTTCTTTCATCTTAGCGACCCAGTATTTAGCATAATCTCCTTCGACAGCGTCAGGATCATAGGGAGAAGAGAATAAACCTTCTTTCGGCCTAGGACATTCAAAATTGACAGTAATCTCAACCTCATCATTCTCAGAGTCAGTCATAGTAACCTCCCAATAGAAATATCCAGCCTTTTTTGTTCCCGTAATATAAGTTCCTGAAGCAGACGTAAGATCATCCCAAATATTAGGAATGAGAGCGACGACATTAGTAATCGCCGACTTCCCAGGGATTATCATAACCTGTTCCTGGACTAGTGCCTCTCCTTCAATCCAGGCCTGTCCTTTAATAGTCTTATATTCTGTCATTACTAAACTAATATAAAAAGAAAGATATTATCTAGTAATGTCAGATATATCTTTCTTACGTTCTTTTATTTACTACTAAGTTTTTCACCTAGTTTCAGATAGGCTACTGCGTTATAGAATTCTGAATAAACCGGAGTCCAATGAATAAAGTTTCTATCCATGTGTTTCTCAATTTCAGCAACTACATAAGGATCATTCTTAAATTTTTCAAAGAAGTATCCAAGTCCGCCTAGCACTAATACACCATTTGACTGATCAAGATAAGAACCATATTTCTCTTCTAGTAAGTTGAGAACATATCCAAGATATTTCTTAGAATAGTCATCTACCACCTCAGTCAAGTCAAAATCTCTACCTCTCTTAAGTAAGTGTCCTGTATCAACTACATTCTGAGCCTCCTTTAGAGAAATCTGGAATCCATAATTCTTGAATACATAATCACAGATAGCATGAGAGATTTTGATAACCCCAGAGTCTTTAATACCAATTGCAGCACCAGTCGAAGCCTTTCCCTGAACTACACAAGCAAAGTCTAGAGTCTCAAATCCACCATCAATGATCAGGTAGTTTCTGAGTCTGGTAGTATTTGTTTTAGTCGACTCCATATTCCCAAGATCCATTGAGTACTCTTGGTAAGCCTCTTTTGCTGCAATACCCTGTGGAAGTAGCATGAAGTAGCTATCATCCTCAATCAGTAGTGTATCTTGTATATACTTTAATAGATCATCTGACATGTCGGAAAATGCAAGGGATAAACCAATAATCACCTTATCATATTTCACATCAGAATATTTTCTAAGTAGATAGCTGATCCAAACTGGCGTAACTGTTTTAATGTCCTCGTAAGTCTTCATATCAAGTAAAAACTCCTTTGATACCTTAAGAGCAGCCGGACCAAGTACATAAGTTTTATCAAGTAGATTAAACATTATGTCATTGTCTATCTCCAGTGGATTATCTATTTTTGCTACGGCATTTATAAACTTGTCAAACTGAATTAATCCAGCGCTATCATGTCTTGCAACCTTAACGCTAGAATAACCAACATCAATTGCTAATAACTTCAAATTTTTATTCTCCATATTATTTTCCTAATTCTTCAACAATAGCTTCGTAAGTATTAATAATCGTCTTATCGACTTTCCATTCATTCAGATAATCAACAATCTCGCCCGAAATGTACTCATAGGGAACATTCGGAAGTAGTGCAGTATAGCCGGGAGTGATGTAGCCAACTCCATATGATCTGTAAGACTTTTGTGGGCCTGTTGGAGTTTCAATCATATCAAAATTTCTCACAACTACAATCTGTTTTAGTTTATCTCCCTCCTTTGGTGATTTATATGCAAACACTAGATCACCTTTCAGAAGGCAACTATGAATTGATCCCCAGATATCATTAGCTACTTGATTGATACACTGCCAACCATAAATAACTCCATTCGTCAATTCCCTTCTTTCGAGTTCAGTCATTTCTTGTCTTACACCTGTCTTTTCATAGTCTTCTAAAGTCAGGTTTTTAATTTTCCTCGTTGATTTCCTCTGTCTCTTCTCCTCTGATTTCTTTTCCATCACTTAATATGTAAATCAAAATATAATAACTTTCCGCTTCACTACAATCAACTTCTTGTAAGCCAATTGAGTCAACTTTAAGCTTTTTCAGGGACGACATCATTTTAGCTAGACTACTAAATACATACTCAAGATAGTCAGCTGAGTCAGTCCACTTTTTCATCTTATATAATGCGAAATACTCTACCCACGTTCCATTATCTAATCCACGTTTTCTAGATTCAAGAAACTTTAAACGTAGGCCTGGAGTATCTTTTTCTGAATGAGCTAGAATTGTATCCGTTATTTCATTCTCAACGGCCAATCTTCTATCTCCTCGCAATCTGAGTATTCGTTGTATCTCTACACAATCATTAAATCCTACCAGTACTGCCAAAACCAGAATCTCCTCTATCAGTTTCTGCTAAAAATAATACCTCGTCCCAATCTAATTTTTCAACTTTAGCTAAAACCAGTTGTGCAATTCTCTCACCAGGTTCGATAGTAAAAGGATCATTTGATAAATTCACTAAGATCACCTTCACCTCGCCAGTATAATTTTCATCTACTGTGCCTGGTGAGTTAAGGACTGAAATGCCATACTTAGCCGCCAGTCCACTCCTAGGTCTAACTTGAATTTCGTAGTTCTCAGGTAATTGAACATATATACCTGTCGGAACCGCAAATCTTTCAAGTGATCTAAGAGTAATCGGTTCGTCAATATTTGCTCTAATATCTAATCCAGAGTCTCCTGGATGTTTGTATTCCGGTAAAGGATATCTTGATTTATTTACGATCTTAACCTGAACTCTCTCATGTTTTGGTTCGTATCTGTCATCAAGGCTTTTTACTAATTGTCTTAATCCTTCTAAATCTAAATATTCATTCATACTATGCAGTAAAGAATGTTTTATTTCCTATTCCAACAAAATGTAATGAATTATCCTCATCATAATACTCGACTACTTTTCCTTCGAAGTCTTTGATGAGAGTATAGCAGCGATTTCCATATTCCTTTGAAAACTCCGGATTATACTCGTCAGCCTCTTTCCGGTTGACTACACAAGACATACCGGCATCAGCACAGTACTTTCCGATCTCTTTAAAATCACTAAAATCATTATCTACATCCTCAATAATATCATAAATATCTTGAAGGCTAAGATTCATATCCTCAGGTACTTCATATACAGTCCAACTACCATCACCAACACCAGTAGCATCAATTAGGTAGTTAGTAAATTCGGGACACTTGATGGAATAGTTATCTACATCAAATCCACTCTCACTCATCCAATCCTCATCTTTAGCGATATAACAAGGATCAGTGATATAGATACTCCCTTTAAAGAACATTTCTATATTTTCTTTTTACTTTGAACTTAAACCACCAGGAAATACCGGAAATTAATCTTACACTTCCTATAATCCCTGGTCCTTTCCACATTTCTGACATATTAACGGCATAGATATCAAAACCATAATCTTCTGGGCTCAAGGTTGTTCTATCTTCCAAAAGCTTCCCGGAATTTATAAGATCTCTAAGCGTTGCCATTGAATAGTCATAATCTTCAGGCAGGAGATATGTAGGTTTTTCAAGGTCTTCTAGTCCCAAGCAGTAGTAAACGGGAATATTAGAGCGAACTGAAATCCCTTTTTGCTCGAAAACTAACATTCTTGAGTCCTTCTCATATCTAACTACAATTGGGCTTGGTAGATTAGTATCGACAGTTGTTTTACTAAAAGATACTAAGCTATTATAAAGTTCTATCAGGTCTTCTTGTAGTCTAGGAAGTATATTATTAAGTCCCTCAAAATCATCAAGTCCTATAGTTCTTCCTGGCATAAACCTTTAAATTATTAGTCTTCGCTGGTTGCACAAAATACTTCAAAGCCAAGCATGTCAAGATACTCATAGATCTTTCCGACAAGTGCAGCATTAGTAGTCCCAGTGATATCCTTGATTCTCTTAAGATTATCAAAGAGCTCAGTAAAAGGATTCCTCATGCCTGCAAACTTACTATCAAAGAGGTCTGCATTTTCTACAATCTCCTTGAGGGTATCTACAACATCTGCATCTGGGCTAGGGAGAGTCTTAGTAGTAGTCGGATAATCATTCTGAATGAAATTCTTATTGATCACGTTCCACTCGACTGTCCCAGTAGGAATAGAAACAGGATTATCTTCATCGTCAGCCACATTCTGAACCTGGATCTTAAGACCAACACTGTTCAGATAGTAGTTGATGCAAGAGATGTCCTTTCTAGTTAGAGCATCTTCGCTATTCACGATAGAGCTAAGATCTCCGATACCTAATTTACTTTCAATTTTGTCTAGATTGTCTCTGAGAAATCCCTTTAGGAAATCCTCAATAGACGTTCCGATAGTCTCGCGATCAAAACGATTACGAGCAATACACCTTCCAACCCGTGAATTGAAATCATCAGCGGGTATTGAATACAGATTTACTTCAATCATATTAATTAAAATTTGTTTTATAAGGTTAATTCTGGGTTCGTAATCAAAAGGAATATTGCCCAGAGTCGTTCTTCAATTCCACTAGACTCAAACATTTTCTTTTCTGAGCTAGTAAAGTCTCCTGCCGTTAAGAGAGCTTGATACACTTCTGTAAAATTAACATCCTTCCCGTCCTGCCAATCTATCTGTCTATCAATAAGCCAAGAGACTAGCGTTCCGTTCTGTATCTGTTCATAATCGAGTGCATCAAACTCTTTTATGTCATAAGATTCTTTCAAGAGCTGCCAAATATCTGCAACTCTGGCCGTATACTTATGAAACTGGAGGAGATATGTATATGTTGTTTTTGTAATATCTGGATAATCTTTGTTATACTTATTAACAACCAAGTCCTTTTCTTCGTTCATATTCATTCTTTAAACAAGTCCAGGCGGATAAAACTACAAGATCCATGTTTCTCTTTCTATTCTCCGTATTCATATAACTCATCAGATAATCTCTAAACTGGTCATATAAATCTTTTGAAACTAGATCAAGAAGTTTTCCAAGATCTATATCAGTACTAGCAAAATTAAATCCATCGATTACGAGAAGTTTGTTGAGATCTAAGTTATCCCAGTTGTTTTGTAGATAATTGGTCATTCTAGCCTCTCTTGTCGAGCATCTAAGGTTTCCACATTTTAATCTAGAACCATAGATATCGGAGGATGACATTTTATATCCACAGGAACAGGTCGGAAATTCTATAGGACCGCCGGGAGATATACACTTTTTAATTGTTGGTATAACTTCTTGGGCCATAACTATAGAAACAACAGCCCCAGGACCTATCCCTTCCTTCACGATTTTTCCTACACTTCCACTAGGTTTTGTAACTTTAGAACCATGAAGCATAACTGGATCTATTAGTACATTACAGCTCCAACTATCTTTTCCTTTCTTAGATTGATCGTTAAACTGTAATGTTCTGACAGTTGATGTTACTATAGCGTCTGAATCACTACCAGCACCAGCAAATTTCAAAGCTCCCTGACAATATCCGCATGAGTCATAGAGAACCGTCCCATCAAATAAGAACTCTCCATTACTAAGCTTCTGTCGGCTGCTTTCAAATAGGCCAGGATTATTTTCTAGATCTTCGACAGTAAATACATCGGCTGGAGCAAACTTAATCCCCCACTCGTTCTGGACTGTCTGAAAGCTCTTTAGAACTTCTCGATAATCTGATTCTCTAATAGCAACCCCATTAGGAGTATCGTCAGTGTAGTATCGATAGGCCCTAAGAGTAAGATATCTATTAATTTCATCCTGCAGATATATTGAATTTATATATGCATTGGCCTGTTGTCTTGCTCTCTCTGGGTCTGTCTTATCTGGGAGGTTTTGTAGATCAAGGAGAGCTTCACATTGTACTGCCACTATCCCTTTTGGAAATCGTGGAATGAATTTATGAAGTTTCCAAGTTTGATCTACACCCCAACCTGTCGAAGTCTTAGATCCAGTGTCGGTAGGAAGATTTTGATTCCCAACTGTAACTTCTCTTATAGGAATGCCTGTTTCTGGATTAATGTATATAGCAATCGAACTACCATCATGTTTTCCAGTGATATATAGTTTCTTGCCAAGCTCCTTTTCTCTCAGCTTTATGGCATCGAGCATTGACATTCCTTCTACTTTTTTCTTTTCAATCTTTTCAATATATTTATTCTCCGTTCTGGTCCCTTTTAGATACGTCTCGAATACATAATCTCTGGCTGAAAAATTATCTTCTGCCAGTGCTTGTTTTTCTAATCTATCGAACTCTGCATCACTAAGACCTGTCGGAACTGAATCAATCCAATACGCTTTAGCCGCAAGAATTAATGTTTCCCACTTTTTCAGAATCTCTTCATTCATAAATATATCAAACTTTAAAGGAGAACTATCTTAAAATTATTTTCCAATCTTTAGAAGCCACTTAAGTATAATCTCTTGTACTTCTTCAGCAAATACAGCCCTGACATGAAGTTTTGATCCTTCCTGTGTATCTGGGACTGTATCAGGATCATCGCTCTTAATTGCAATCTTTATAGAATCGTTGATGTGGCTGAAGTATTTGTCATGTATAAAATAACCTCTAGCCTTTAAGAACTTTTCTATCTTTGGCATATCAAATAACATACCAAAGGGCTTATCCATTGCTACAAGAGCTGAAATAGTATCAAACATCCAGCAAGCTTCACCTGAGAATTCATCGTTGTCAAAATCTGGATCGAAGTCAGGATCATCGTCTGGATCAAATGGCGGAGCGGGATACTTGTTCTTTCCTCCCCCACCTAGATCACTATTAAAAAAATAGTTTTCGTTGTCGTTATTATCAAGTTTTCCTCTCATTTTAAAATATTTTAAGGCAAGATTTATTCTGCCTTTCTATTAATTAGAATTTGACTGCCTCAGAATAGCGAATCGAACCATTTCAGAAAGAAAAGAGTCGTCTCAGATTTCTCCAAGATACTCTTTTCTAGAATTTTACATAGCTCCGGCAG
>Ga0255059_10000223_pt1 | contig 12394 bp, 9 predicted proteins | sample 176RNAGHGlowgp2_FD_183551 | JGI IMG/M metagenome (GOLD analysis project Ga0255059, IMG submission 183551) | Metatranscriptome of sheep rumen microbial communities from Palmerston North, Manawatu-Wanganui, New Zealand - 1766 RNA GHGlow gp2... | ecosystem: Host-associated > Mammals > Digestive...
CAATGTACAGCATTGGGACATCAATGCTGTGTGTTGTTCTGCCTTGAGTTTTGATTTCTGTAGAATAATCTATCTATGACTTGTCAGATATTACGAAAAGTATAAAACTTGTGGAATATTGATAAAAATAGGGCGATTATTTAAGTCAAAAAAACGATTGAAAAGTAACAGATAAAATGTTATAATTGTTATATTAAGGCAGTGTGAACTGTTCCGGCATATTCAATATCTATGGAGGTGGTTTTATGAAGAGTTATTCCTACGTTGCCAGAGATGCCAAGGGCAAAGAAGTCAAGGGCAAGGCGAACGCTGAGAATGAGCAGGAATTCCTCGAAAAAATGAAAGAACGAGGAGTTTACGTCAGCGATTTCAAGGAAGACGATTCAACAAACTCAAAGTCGATCTACAAATTCAACACCAAGGAGCTGTCATTCTGCTGCCGACAGCTCAGCGCCATGCTTACTTCAGGCCTCACCCTCGTTAAGGCTATCGACATCCTGACAAAAGAGCAGGAAAATGAAAAAGCAAAGGCGATCTGGCAGGACATCTATGAGAATGTACAGAAGGGTGAATCCTTCTCGTCCACTCTTGAGATGCACTCCGGTTCATTCCCGGACTTCCTTATCTCAATGGTCGGCGCCGGTGAGACCAGTGGTTCTCTCGATGTTATCATGACAAGAATGTCTGACCATTACTCAAAGGAAAACAAACTGAAGAACACCATCAAGGGCGCGATGATCTATCCTATCATCCTGCTGGTGCTCTGTATCGTAATCGTAATATTCCTGTTTACTTTCATCATGCCTACATTCATCGGTATGTATGAGGATCCCGATCAGATGCCTGCTCTGACTAAGGTCATGGCTGCATTCTCCGACTTCCTCAGATACAGATGGTACATCCTCATTATTATCGTTGCCGCTGCAACATTCGGCATCAGGTATGCTCTGAAGGTTCCGGATTTCAGACTGAAAGTTGACCGGCTGATTATCAAGGGACCAGGCTTCGGCCCACTTGTAACAAAGATCTACACCGGACGTTTTTCAAGAACCCTTTCCTCACTCTACTCCAGCGGTATCCCCATGGTAGAGTGTCTGCAGAGAGCTTCTGCCGTACTCGGCAACTCCTACATCGACCAGAAGTTCGAGGACGTTGTTGACGAGGTAAAGCAGGGCGAATCCCTTTCAGCTGCCATAACCAGAACTGAGGTCTTCGAGCCTATGTTCTGTTCAGTAATCTACGTCGGCGAGGAGTCCGGTGCGCTTGACTCGATCCTCGAAAAGACTTCCGATTACTACGAAGAAGAATCCGACTCAGCTGTACAGCGACTGGTAAGCATGACCGAGCCTATCCTGCTCATCTTCATGGGTCTTATCATCGGTCTGGTAGTTGTCGGAATTTACCCCGCACTCTATGGCTCAATGGAAGGCCTCGAGAACGAATAATCACGGAAAGGTGGAAAAAAGTAAATGCTTTCATTTGATATTACCGATAGAAACATACGAGTTGTTAAGGGAGTTGAGAGCAACGGCAAGATCAAGATCAGCTCCGCTGCTACCCTTAACGTTGAGGAAGGACTCATCGAGAACGGTCATGTAAAGGACGTCCCCAATGTGGCTACCCTCATCAACGGAGTCCTGAAGAGAAACAAGATGCCTGATAAAGAGGCTATCGTAAGTATCTCCTCCAACCTGACGATCTTCAAGGAGCTCACAGTAGTCAAGGAGAAGAATCAGGATATGTCCAAGACTGTAAAGCAGCAGGTTCAGGCTGAGCTCAACCTCGACGACAGCTACTGCGTTACATACATCATCGTAGGCGAGGCTGAGGAGAAGTCCGAAGGCGGCAACCCCATCTACAAGGTGCTCGCTACAGCCTGCCCCTTCGAGATCGTAAACAGCTACAGAGAAGTTTTCAAGCTCCTGGGTATCTCACTGAGATCTGTAATGGTAGGATGTAACTGTATCACAAAGGTACTGCTTGCTGATACCAAGATCAAGTCCAAGATGCCTCTGCTGGCTGTACAGATCGACAACAACTTCATCTCACTCAACCTCTATGAGAACGGTCAGCTGGCATTCTCACGTTTCGCTTCCATCGACGCCGAGGACTACGGCGGATCTGATGACTATGTTTTCGAGGCTGTAAACGAGAATATCTTCCGTATGTTACAGTTCCACAGAAGCCGTAACACCGGCGAGATCATCGAGAACGTAATCTTCTACGGCGATACTCACGAGTATGTAAGACTTACCGATGAGCTTGAGAAGCTGGATCTGAAGACCAGCCTCATCAATGTTCCTCCGCAGATCCACGGTCATGAGAATCTGGAGTTCTCACTTTACGCTAACGCCATCGGCGCTATGTTCAAGCGTAACAAGGAGTCCGAGAAGATCAACCTGCTGGAAACTGAGCTGGGAACAGTTATCAAGAATAAGGTAAGAGGCGACAACGCCGGCTACGGTCTTATGCTGGGTCTCATCGCTGGTGCCGCTGTTATCGTCGGCGGTATCTGGGGCATTATGGCTCTGAAGGATAACGGCATCAAGAATGATATCCAGGAAAAACAGGATTTCATCGACTCTCCCGATACCAAGAAGAAGCTGGATCACCGCGATAAGCTGGCTGCAATGAAGGAGAAGGTAACAGAGTACAACACCAAGATCAATAACGCTCACGATGCTTTCTACTCAATGCCTGTAGTTGACGGCGACAAGTACGACACTATCCAGGCTGTTCTGGAGAAGACTGCTGATGAGCTGGGTGTAAAGGATGCCAAGATTCTCCATCCCGCTTACGCAAACGGCGTGTTCACCTTCGGTGTAGAGTACGAAGAGCCCGATAAGGATAAGATCACAGAGCAGGTTCCTGCACAGTTCATCGCAAACCTCCTCAGCGAAAGCAACAGCGATAACAAGGGCTATTATGCTACTGCAACCTACACAGGATATTCAGTAAACGTTGAAGAAGGCTCAGACGGTGGAGAGGACGAAGCTCCCACTGAAGAAAAAGTTAAGGTCTCGTTCAATGTTGCTGCTGCTATCAACGGACGCCAGAGCGCTTATCATGCTGATGAGAGCACAGAGGAAGCCACTGAGGAAGCGGCAGGTTAATTAAAGGAGGCTGATTAAGATGAAATTAAATTACAGAGAAAAAATAATTCTCGGTGCATTACTTGCGCTTATTATAGTTCTTGCCGGAGTCTTCGGACTTATCAAGCCCAAGGCTAACGAGATCAAGGAAGACAAGGTTACTCTCTCCGAAAAGGAGAAGGAGAAAAAAGAGATCGAGGATAAGATCGCTGAGATCGAACCCCTCAAGAAGGACATTGACTCACTGTACAAGGCAACAACAGATATGGTCGATGACTTCTACGATTACAACGAGATCTATAAGCCTGAAGCAGTTGACCAGCTGATGCAGGAGTACGCCGATCAGTGCAACATTAAGGTTTCTGCCCTTAATGTCGGCGAGCTCGATAATGCTACTATGGACTACTACTTCTTCACACCCAAGACACTTGCAGAGGAAATGTTCACTTCCGCTGACATCAACGGCGACCAGCAGAAGCTCAGAGAGCAGGACGAGGCTGAGAGCACTTCACTCAACCAGAGAGAAAAGTCTCAGGGTATGTCTGTGCAGTATGCAGTTTCTGCTAAGGGCAAAAAGGAAGACATCTGGGCATACATGGACGCGATCAAGGGCATTGATGACGCTGTCATCATCAACTCAGTGTCGATCAGCGATTACACGTTCGGCGAGGACCTCTCCGATGAGGAGAAGGCTGCACTGGGCGAAGATCAAGACAAGAGTGATGTTCAGTTCATTTTAACATTATACTCAGTTTACGATATGGCAAAGCCTAACACAGATGCTGACTGATTCTTATCCTTCGCTTCGGTTATGAGATAAAAAAATAACTAGAAAGGCGGTTAGAAAGATGAAAACAGAAAAAATTAAAAAGGTCCGCGGATCTGTCCTGTTTACAGTTGTGGCTGTTATGACTCTGCTGGTCGTTTTCATGGCTGGTACGATGATCCTGGTCGCTTCTGCTAACCACAGATCCCACATCAACTACTCCTCGGCGCAGACTACTGTTACTTCCCGTACCGTGGCAGAGAGTACACTGAAGGCACTGACACTCTCTCCCAAGAACGAGGATTATGAGGATTACTTCTTCAGCGTAACAAAGGATAACCCCAGGATCGAGATCCCCGTTTCATTCGCTGCATCAGATGCAAGCGCTGCTCTGGGTACTATGGGCGACATCGACAACGTTGTCGTTACATACGAGGGCACGATGAACTTCTACAGCGACGGAACAGGCGTTGACGACGGCGCAGAAAAAGGCTGGAAGGAAAGAGACATCATCAAGGTTACTTCCAATGTAAACCTCGGACGTTCAAATTCCTCCACTTCTATTTACCTCGTTGTTGATCCCCCCAACGGTGATCCCGGCGGCGGAGGCGGCGGTGCCGGCTTCGTAACTACCGGTGGTGCTAACTTCGACTGTCAGACAGGTCTTTACGGCGGTGCTTACATCAATCTGCCTGAGCTGGATGATGCCAAGAAGTACGACTACGACGACCCCACATCATATCGTTCAGGCTATACAATGACTCTGGTGAACTCCGGTTCTATCGCTGAGGCTGATGCTGTATTCAACGGCAACCTGAGCCTGGGTAACTCCAACGGATTCATCTTCCCTGCAAAGGGTAAGGGCATCACTGTATGGGGCGATATGAAATTTAATTCAAACGATCACTTCAAAGCGTTCGTAAACACTAATAATGTAAGCGGTACTCTCAACTTCAATGAGATCCCCTACATTTATGTTGATGGTAAGCTCTCATCAGACGATCAAAATGCAAAGCCTCAGATAGCTATGGCTAATATTGAGGGTGGACCTGCGGACAACGTTCCGCTGAACATCTTCTGCGGAACTCTGGATATTCCTAAATCCAATGAGTTCACTATGAAGGCAGACATCTTCTGCATGGATGCTGGTGCAACATCTACAGTTGGTTCAACCAGCGCTACCAAGCTTCAGTCATGGACAAATTCTGTAATCAACAAGTGCATTTCCACAGATGCTACGAGTTATGTTGCTGGTAATGTATTTTCAAAGGGCAATTTCAAATTTGTAACTGCCCAGGAATGGAACGACATCATAATTGACGGAGATCTTCGCATTGAGGGCGATCTTGATCTGTCAGAGATGAAAAACAACACTAAGCTTAAAGTCGGCGGCGACCTGGTAGTCGGCGGTAACCTTATCGGCGTTACCAACAACAAGCTCAATGTCGGCGGTTCTATCTACTCAAATTCTACCATCGAAGGTCTTGACAAGAGCCTGAAGGACGGTGTTGAGATCCGCAAGGAGCTCGATGAGACACTTTATAAGAAGGTTGAAAACTACTCCGCAGCATGGCAGAGAATGGAACTGCGCGACGGAGAGACAATGGATCTGGTAAGTCATAAGTATGTCTGCACAAAGGATCCCTATTACGGATTCTGGATCACATACTACAACGCTGCCGGCGAAGAAGGCAACAAGTATCAGGTAAACGGTGATCATGTATGGATCGCTGCCGATGTCAAGTCTGATTTCGCAGTACAGCCGGGCTGGACAACAGCTGTTACCGGCGAGAACATCAACTTCGACGGTGCTGAGAATTACTACATCGCCTGTGATAAGATGGGCAATGTTCCTCTGGACGCTGACGGATTCTCTATCGGTGAGACAAGAACCACCGAGAAGGAATGGTACTACAGAACTGACGATATGTCAGATCCTCCGGTACATTACACCTACGACGATGCTGTTGAGACAAAGTACTACGACACTAAGGAAGGCAAATACATTGACGAGTCTGCTGCTTACGGCGGCGACCTCAAGGAGCTTGCTTCCTATAAGTACAGCAAGATCTATCCCGCTTATGCTGAGAAGAATGTTCTTCTTGGTCTTGAAAGCGTCAAGGGCGCAAGCGGCGCTGATCTTCCCAAGAGCGAGTCTCAGGTCGTTATGACCATGCAGGAAGTTCTTGAGAACGTAGTAAACCCCTATGAGACAAAGGGCTATCCTTCACAGTTTGAAAAGCTGGTAGGCGCAGATGCTGAAGAGGGCGCTCTCCCTGAGTACCACAACTATTCAGAGATCTACAACAGCAACCTCACAGTCTGCAAAACAAACATTGACGCTCTGAATACTATCCCCGTTGCAAAGGTCGTTTATGAGGATAATCAGACTCCGCTGCCCGAAGCATCTATGCTCGATGCAGGTACTGTTGAAAGTACAGTAAAGGGCACAGTTGTTCTCGACCACTCATGTATCCTTAAGGATTTCACAGTTGGTCAGGATAAGTATGACAGCGTTGAAACAAATAAGGGTATCGTTCTAAATCCCAAGAACGGCGATATGATCGTCGTTATCGACGGTGATACTACTCTGGCAAACGGACACACATTCTATATTGATGATGTATCTACAAACAACAGTGTATACTTCTACATCAAGAAGGATAACAAGCTCAACTTCACAACTACAGGTACTATCACAAGTATCAAGTATTCAGCACTTATCAACAGCGGTACAGACTTCCAGATCGTTACCGACAACAGCCTTGCAAAGAAGGATGCTGAAGGTAAGCCCGATCCTAAGACACTGAAGGATCTTGGATACAACAATCCTAACGTATTCGTTTACGGTGACGAGGGCTCAGAGCTGAATCTGGTCAACTTCACAAACTTCGTCGGAAATATCGTATCACCTGATATGAGCGTAAACTGCACATCTACAAATGGTTCTGGCGTAAGCAACACTATCTACTACAACGGAACAGACATCAGCAAGGTAGACGCAGAAGGTAAGTGGCTCATGTTCGGATGCTGTAACTCCGAGGAAACTAACTTCCCCAACAAGATCAAGATGCTCTATACTCCCGACACCGGTGATACCGATAAGGTCTACGATACAGAGGACAGATCACACTGGCTGAAGGTTCTGTACTATGACGAGTATTAATAAGGAGGGACGTCTCATGAAAAAGAAAAAGACCCTCAAGGGAATGACCCTTGTCGAGGTTCTCATAGCTATCGCTATCCTCGGCATCATGACCCTGTTCCTTGCAAGAAACGCAAGCGTTATCGAGCAGTACAACAGAGCAACTACCCGTCTCAACCAGAAGGTCGCCGTTGAGGGACCTCTGGCTGAGATGAAGAAGGCTTCTGTTATCCAGGACGTAGACGAACACGGCGATCCCGTGTTCGATGGCGCTGGAAATCCTGTTTACAGCGATCATAAGCTGGACGATGACGTTACTATCCGTGTTGGCTACGACACCTCTGACGAATCCAAGTACGCTGAGGTAAAGGGCAAGGCTTATACAGTTGAGGATGCGTACACAGGCGATACCGAAGACGTTGCCGGCGGCGAACTCAATCTGAAGTTCCTTACTCTGGATTGATCTGGAGGTGCCAATATGAAGAATATCAAAAAGCAGAAGGGTTTCACCCTTATCGAGCTGCTGATCGTTATGGCTATCTTCGGCATCATAATGCTGGGCGTTATGAAGATCGCCGATCCTCTTGCCAGAGTCATGAACAAGTCATCGACGAAGGAAAAGAGTGCGGCTTATGTTGATAACATAACCGATTACCTTGACAGCTCAATGAGATACGCCAAGTATATGAAGGTTTACAAGGGCGAATTCACCGAATACCGCTCAATGTCCGAGACAGAGATCGTCAAGGAGTTTATCAATGACTACTATGACGGCTGTATCGACTCAACCAATCACCTGATGAAGGGCGATCTTCACGTTATGAAGCTCTTCAGCCAGGGAACTTACACAAACTCAGCCGGTACAACCGTTCAGCTTACAGTAAATGACGGCGCCGGCACAACACACAACGTAAACGACGGCGAGATATGGGAGACCATCTACTCCTTCACCTGCGGCGACAGCTATATTGACGACGCCGGTATCCGCCAGTGGAATGAGGAACCTGTGGTTAATCTCACAACCTCAAGAATGGTTATCAATCCTGAGCATCTGAGGGATTACTCCTACTACTACAAGTACGGTTACTCTACTTTCGAGAGCGTGGATCATACCTCCGACAGAGATACATTCTTTGCTCTCCACGACAGCACTACCGACCTGGGCTCAAAGGGTATCGCCCTTTCAGTTGTGGCTTATCCCAAGGATAACAAGGAGATCCAGGCGGACGGTACTGCCTGGTTCAAGGCTCCCTGCTACATGAACACTCTCAGCTTATACCTCATCAACCTGGATAAGCTGACCGGTGCCGGTTCTATCACAGATATCCGCCAGGTACAGGACGATACAGGTTATGCTGCTCCTGTTGACGGCGAGATCCCTGTTGAGAAGGTAACTCCTATGGATACTCCTTTCAGACAGTATCCTCTGGTTTCCGGTACAGCAGAGTATTCTGACAACATCTACTTCGTATATGTTCTCCCCAGCGAGCTTTACAAGTAATCTAACAAATAAAAAGCAGGCAGCAGTTTCAATGCTGCTGCCTGTGATTTATTTTTTGCGCTTTTAAGCAATTGCTTCGGGATTCAGTGTTCCGAGATACCACTGAGCTATCTCAGTGCCCCAGAGAGCGGCAACGGCGATTCCAATGGAGAGGAATGGTCCGAATGCGAACTTCGATTCGCCCTTCACCTTCTTGTAGATGAAGCCGATGAACGCCGCTGAAACTATACCGATAAATGCAGAAACGATAACAGCCTGTGTTCCCAGGAATGCTCCGGCAGCGAACATCAGGATAGTATCACCCAACTCGATAGCACGGAAGTCCTCGCCGTATTTCTTCTTGATGAAGCCGCGGCTCACTTCTCCGATGATGAAGAAGGGGACGCTTATGACAAACGCTCCGATGATGCGGTCCTTCAGGGAAACATCGTCTGTGAGGATCGCCATGAGGACTGTGAGGAAAAGGATGCAGGCTACCTGATCCAGGTGGATCTCCTTTGTATCCCAGTCGATGAAGGCGATGACTATTAAAAGTGTCATCAGAAGGCAGGTTATTATGGCTTTTGCATTGATGTCAAGCACGAAGAATGTAAGTACATAGATCAGACCGGTGAGTGCCTCAACAATGGGGTAGCGGGGGGAGATCTTTGATCCGCAGGCGTGGCATTTGCCCCTGAGAGCAAGCCAGCTGAATACGGGTATCAGATCCACGACTCTTATTTTTGTACCGCAGGTCATACAGTGACTTGAACGCTTCGTCAGGGATTCCCCAAGAGGGACTCTGATGATAACAACATTCAGAAAGCTGCCTATACAAATGCCAAAGAGGAAAACTACGGTGTAGACCATGAGCTTGAACGGCCAGTCAGTGTACGGGTCGTGAAGCATATTTATAAAATCAAACATGGTTCTGCGCCTCCTTATTAAATAATATTATGGTATATATATTATACCATAATCAGCAGAAATTTCAAGTGTAAATTAAGAGCTTTTCAAAAAGCTCTGGAATAGCGGAGGTTTTTTATGAGAAACGAGAGAATTGGCGACTACTTAGTCAGCAAGGAGCTCATCACAGAAGAGCAGCTGCAGCAGGTGCTCGAAAAGCAGAAGGAATCAGGCGGAACAAAGAAGTTCGGCGACCTGGTAGTTGAACTGGGATTCCTCACAGAGGTCAAGTTCACTCAGGCTCTCGCCGGAAAGCTCAATGTTCAGTACGTTGATCTGGACAACTACGACATCGACGAGGAAGCTGTTCAGAAAGTTCCTGAGGCTCTGGCAAGAAAGCATACCGTCATCGCTATCGGTGTAAACGGCAAGCGTCTTACTGTTGCAACTAACGACCCTGTAAACTTCATCATTCTTGAGGACATCAAGGTCTCAACAGGTATGGATACAAGACCTGTCCTTGCAACTACCTCAGCTATCAATAAGGCTATCGGTAAGTGCTACTCAATGCAGAACGTTGGTAACGTTATCGACTCAGTAAACGCTATGGGCGCTACTGATCTGGGTACTATGGAGGACGAGGAGTCAAAGGACCGTGTAGAGAGCGCTCCTATCGTTAAGCTGGCTACTACCATCGTCGAGAACTCCTACAGAGCAGACGCTACCGATATCCATATCGAGCCTTTTGAGAAGTACACAAGGATCCGTATCCGTGTAAACGGCGACCTTGTTGAGCTGATGAACATTTCTTCAGCCGTACATAGTGCTCTTACAACTCGTCTCAAGCTCATCAGCGGAATGAACATCGCCGAGAAACGTATCCCTCAGGACGGTCGTTTCACTCAGGTCGTTGACGGTACTACCCTCGACGTCCGTGTTTCTTCACTTCCTATGGTAAACGGCGAGAAGATCGTTATCCGAATCCTTTCTACCGGTCAGATCGCTCTGCGTAAGATCACTGACCTGGGTATGTCAGACTATAACTACCAGCTCTTTGAGTCAATGCTCCGCGTTCCTCAGGGCGTTATCCTGGTAACAGGACCTACCGGTTCAGGTAAAACAACCACCCTTTACGCCGCTCTCGGTGAGATCGCTAAGCCTAACGTAAACGTGGTTACAGTTGAGGACCCTGTCGAGAAGAACATCGACGGTATCAATCAGTGTCAGGTAAACCAGAAGGCAGGTATGACTTTCGCAGCTGCCCTCCGTTCCATCCTCCGTCAGGACCCTGACGTAGTAATGGTCGGAGAGATGCGTGACTCGGAGACCGCCGATATCGGTATCCGTGCCGCTATCACCGGACACCTTGTTCTTTCAACACTCCATACAAATGACGCCGCTTCCACCGTTGTCCGTCTGGTAGATATGGGCGTTGCTCCTTACATGGTCGCTACTTCACTGATCGGTGTTATCGCTCAGCGACTTGTAAAGGTGCTGTGTAATGAGTGCAAGAAGCCCAGACTTTCCACTGACGAAGAGAACGAGCTCATGGGTATCCCCAGCTCTATCAATATCTACGAGCCTGTAGGCTGTCCTGCCTGCAACGGAACAGGCTTCAGAGGCAGAACCGCTATCCACGAGATCATTCACTGCTCGGCTAATGTCCGCAACATCATCGCAGCAAACGGCGGTAAGGAAGCTATCGAGGAGGCTGCAAAGGCTAACGGCACAAAGCTCCTTCGTGATAACGTTTCTGAACTGGTACAGGCTGGTATGACTTCTATCAGCGAGCTTATCAGAACAACCTATACAGTATAATTACGGGAGGATAACAAAATTATGGGTATCATTAATATTCACAAGATCCTGGACGAGGTAAGACTCCTCGGATGCTCGGACCTTCATTTCACAAACGCCATCGCTCCCGTTGTTCGTCTGAACGGTATGCTGAGAACCATGCGTTCTCAGTATCCTGAAATGGACGAGGAGGAGATACTGGACATCGTAAACCAGATGACCAACGATGCTCAGCAGACCAGCGTAAACCAGCACCACGACACCGACTTCTCTTTCCAGACAAAGAGCGGCTACCGTCACCGTGTAAACGTTTACTTCCAGAAGGGCAAGCCTGCTATCGCTATCCGTCTTCTGCGCAACGATATCCCGACTCTTGAGGATCTGGGACTTCCTCCGATCCTTGCTGACTTCGCAATGCGTCCCCGTGGACTCGTTCTCGTAACCGGTCCTACCGGTTCCGGTAAGTCAACAACTCTGGCAGGAATGATCGACTTCGTAAACCTGAACAGAAGCGCACATATCATCACCGTTGAGGATCCTATCGAGTACGTTCACGAGCACAAGAGATGTATGGTAAACCAGAGAGAGATCGGCGACGACGTTCCTGACTTCGCTCTCGCACTCCGTGCAGCCCTCCGTGAGGACCCCGATGTAATCCTCGTAGGAGAAATGCGTGACTTCGAGACTATCCAGGCAGCTGTAACCGCAGCCGAGACCGGACACCTCGTTATGTCAACACTTCATACAACTTCCGCCGCTGATACCATCAACCGTATCATCGACGTTTACCCTGAGCACCAGCAGCAGCAGATCAGAACCCAGCTGGCTAACAACCTGGTAGGCGTAATCTCCCAGACCCTTATCCCCAGAAAGGATAACACAGGACGTATCGCCTGCATGGAGATCCTGAACGTTACGGACGCTATCTCCGCTATGATCCGTGATAACAAGATCCACCTGATCCAGTCTGCTATCCAGACCGGTAAGCAGCAGGGAATGATGTCTCTGGACCAGGAGCTCGCCCGCCTCGTAAAGAACAATGTTATCAACGAGGTAGACGCTCTGGAGAAGTGCCAGGACAAGCAGGAATTCTACCGCTTCCTCGCTCAGCTTTAAGAAAATCACGCTCCGGATCGCAAAGGGCAGTCCGGAGCGATTTTTTTGGAAATTACCTGCTGTAGAAGACCAGCAAAATAATTACAGAGAGG
>Ga0255059_10000227_pt1 | contig 12343 bp, 11 predicted proteins | sample 176RNAGHGlowgp2_FD_183551 | JGI IMG/M metagenome (GOLD analysis project Ga0255059, IMG submission 183551) | Metatranscriptome of sheep rumen microbial communities from Palmerston North, Manawatu-Wanganui, New Zealand - 1766 RNA GHGlow gp2... | ecosystem: Host-associated > Mammals > Digestive...
ATCCGATTTCCTTACGGCTCAATAATCTTTACACCGACGAAGGAGTATCCGGAACCATCCTTGATGACGAAGCACCACTTGTTAATCTTTCTGCCCTCAGCCTCACCGGCCTTCGTGGCAGCATCCTTCAATTCCTGAAGCGTATACTCGAAGTAGAACTCCTCGCCCTTGGCGGGATCATGCTGCAGGATGAACTCATACGGCGGTGTCGCCTGGAATAAGTCAAATCCGATTCCCCCGATGGTCGATCCCTTCAGATACGTCGTATCATCATCCGTTCTGCGAACAACAATGCGTACGATGGAATCCTTATTGTAGAACGGGACGGAGTTGGTTGCAACCGTACCGAGATTGTTCGAAGGATTCTCAAGAAGCCACTTTTCCTTGCCGATTTCCGGTGTCGGAGTAGGCGTCGGCGTAGGAGTATCCGTAGGCTTCACTTCCTGGGTAGGAGTAGGCGTCGGCGTGTCCGTAGGCTTAGCTGCCTCGGTAGGCGTTGCAGTCGCAGTGGGCTCCGGAGTAGCGGTAGCCTCCGGTGTGGGCGTTCCGGCCTCACCCGTTGGGGTAGGGTCGGCGCTCTCGGTAGGCGTCGGCGTTGCAGTGTTGGTCGGTGCCTTCGTAGGCGTCGGCGTAGGAGTCAACGTCACCGGGTGACCGGCTCTCTCAGAATAATAATTAATCACCAATGCATTCAACGAAATCTCATTCGTCTTCGGCACGTTTTCGTTTCCAACCTGCGTACGAACCGTTACCTTGGCGCGGCCGTTTTCTTTATCCGGATCCAGGAGCTCCATGGTAAACGCTTTCACGCTCTTGGCGACTTCTCTTGCACTTCCGTCCTCCGGCTTAAAAGCCTTTGCCTGGGCACGAATCGTGTCTGCATCCGATCCAAACTCCGAAGAAGCTTTCTCCGCATAGAACACCTTTCCGGAAGCCGAATCGAAATGATAGAAACGGCACGTATCACTGCCAATCATGCGGATATAGTTGTTCTCATCGGAATCAACATCGAGGTCCGCGGAACCGATGAATCCTTCCACCTGTGCCATCAAATCGTCGGCAATCTTCGTTGCTTCCTCCGCATCTTTCGATGTGGAATTGTTCTTTCTGCTCGCCTTCACGGCAATCAGAATTCCAACCACTACAACCACTACAATCGCAGCGGCAATAATGATTTCGACGGACGACAATCCAGAATTCTTACGTTTCATAATAGGTCATCCCCTTTTTGATTTATCACAACGCTATAGGCTTCATTCCTTGCCTTACAGCGCCGCGTAACACGGCGCCCTGCCCCTTTTAAAGGCAAAACCCCGTGACACATTCTCTATCAAGAACATCATAAGACGAAGCATACATTTTGTCAAACAAAACTTGTTTGCCAAAACATACAATACAGTAATAAATACTACGTTTGCGCAATTAGGAAAAGCAACGATTGACTGCCTTGATTGGCAGTCAATCGTTCATCTCGTTTTTCACAAAATTACAAAAGAAAAGTTTATGAAAACTTACTTTCCAATACTGAGAAGACGACTATCGTCTTTACTTACCGCTCCGCTAACCTTCACCTTTATTTCCTTTGTTCCACCATCCGTCCATGCACCTGAAACGGTGACATGTGCGGTCACTTCTCCGGTAACCAGATTGTAATGCGTAGCACCAATCGTAAGTCCGGTTCCGGACACTGAGGAAAGGCTACTTGCGGTTCCCATCTTCACCTTGATTATCATTTTAGTGCCGTTAGAAATCGTAGAACCGGTGTTCTGCTTTATGGTGAAGACCAGTTTCGATGCGTCGGCTCCATCTTGTGCTACAGTAACATCACATTGGCCAAGAAAGTCTTTCGTTTCTTTTCCTGCGTTTCGCATAAACACATTCTTGGTCATCGCAGCGGTACGCGACCCATACTTCACAGACATCGCCAACGTTACATACCCATCATCATAATGCGATGTGTCCAAAGAAAAAGTTTGCACACGGTCTGCCAACAAATTATCCGCAGATCTGATGTCATCGTCTGGAGTAGATACATCAAATTCCTTCGCATACAGATTGGGGCCACTCAGCTGTACGATGTACTTCTTTGTCTTGTTAACAATCTTTGCACGGTTCGTCGATGCATCAAATGTAACCGATTCGTTTGCATCCACAATCATGTTGCTGACCATCGCAAAAGTTGTCTGAAGCTCCTGTTGAACCTCAACTTCCTTGCTGGAGTTCGAATAGTATTTGGTAGAAAGATTCATAAGTCCTACAATACCAAACATGGCAATTCCGAGCACCGCAACCGAAACCAGCAATTCTACGAGGGACATACCTTGGTTTTTCTGTTCTTGCCAATTCTTCATTGTTATGCCCTCCCTTTAATACGAAACCTTGCCGGTCAGTTTCGTAAGGTGTAACCTTACCGACTTGGATCCATTGGAGAACTCAATCCAGCGAATCGCATCAACCGATGAGCCTGATGTAGGATTCCCCGTGCTTCCACCTACATAAGAGTTTGCAAACGAACCCGATTCCCGAACATAATAGAGCCCAACTGCTCCGCATGCATTCATGTTAACGCTGCTCCCGGCTGACCATGAAATGTTGACGGTAATCTTCTTATCAAGGGTGACCTTGTCAAGAATCGTGTTTGTAGAAGAATATGTGGTAAACACAACCGCCCCGTTTATCTCCTGAATCTCAACGTGGCAATTGTCCTTACTCATAGCTATTGTCTGAGCTGTTTGAAGCAGGCTTTTAACATCACTTGCAGCATTGGCTACTTTCTGTCTTGATATAACAGTAACGCTGATAGCAACCAACCCTACTAACAGGCTCATAATAGCGATTACCACTACCAACTCAATCAGCGATAATCCTTGGTTTTTTTTCATACAATATCCTCTCTCCCTGCAGGCAATCCCTGCATTGCTGCTTCTCCTAGCGAAGCCGTATTTACTTCAACAACTGTTGTTGATTAATACTTCTCCCAGTTCTCAAAAGAAACAACTTCTACAGATTTGTTCTTAGTTTCATCATGAGAGACTGTCGTTTCTCCGGTCCCACTGTTCTCGTCCAAAAGTGACAGGATACCGTTTATGAAGCAGTTATTGATGTTAAATTTCTCCAGCGGAGTCTGGCCTTCTGTTACAATTCCCTGTCCGATCTTCTTAAGAGCCGCCAATGCATTCGTCTTATTATTTTCGTAATACTCCATCCAAGATTGTCCAAGACCAACATTTGCGCCCGTGATTGTAATCTGGAATTTCCCTTTAGAGAACAGCATGCCGTAAAAGATTGGATCATACGGAGTGTTTACATTGATGCTGATCTTCTGTACCTCGTTAGTGTCCTTCCAGTTCAACATGAAGTAACCGAACTTATTGTTCACGTCCTGAATGTTAGTCCCTACATTGATGCCCATTGTCTTTCCCGCAAGAGTAGGAAATTCCATGGTATCTCCGTAGTATCCGGACATGTTCGACCATTTTCCCTTATTGTTTGCTCCGGAAGCAGTAAAATTGGTGATATATCCCTTCGGCGTTTTGTTTCCGAAAGCCCACGGAACCGAGGACAGTGTCTTGAGATACGGAATATCCAACACAGCTGACATTTCCTTGTCGTACTGTTCACCGTTTCCCTCAAGTGCTGCCTTTGTCGAAAGCGGAACTCCCGCAGCCGTCACGTTCGACACCGGACGGATTGTCGTATTCTGAATAATATTTGATTTGCTGGTAATACGATGCGTGGACGTGCCCGCAAAACTCGTCCGATTATCCGACGGCCCGTCATAAACCGCAACAGAGGAATTATAACTGTCCCAAACAGTACGACCGGAATACTGACTCACATAATCAATCGGAGGTCCCTGAATGGACTCCCCTCCTGCAAGAGACATATTGGAAAGGTTATATGTACCACCATCCAAAACTATATCACGGCATTCAACCTTGCTGGCCGTCCCGAGCACAAGATGAGAATGATCGTTTAGGTATATCGTACCGCGGACGACCAGTTTCTTGCCGGTAAAAATCAGTGTTGAATGCTTTTTTACATATAAATCTCCATTGAAAATGACAGTGTCGCCGGTCATCCAATAGGACATATAACTCTCCAGAGTTGCCGCTGATGCCGACTTGACAACCCACTTTCCCGAGACTTCCTCAGCCGTTACCGTTCCTTTCTCGTAACCAAAATACAGATTTCCGCCCTGCTTTAAGTTGCCCCACTGATTTCTGTTTGCACCGCCACCGTTAGCAATTACCGCGCCGTTTGCAGCCATCATTGAGTAACCACCTGTGCTCTCTTCTGTAACAGTGATGTAGAAGGGAGACTTAATCCGGATATCTGTCTTGATGTTTGAAACATACCCGTCCTTAGTATTATCAACGTACTCAATCTTTACGTTCTTGATAACGTACTCTCCTTCTCCTTCCGGCTTAAAGAGCACGCCACCTTCGCCATCCACAGTTACACTGACAACCTTCAGCGCTTCGGTGTTTTGGATAAAACTTGCCAAAGCACTCTCAAGCTGTGCTTTCTCTGTGCCACCCGTGCCGGCCGCAAGCAAGGCTGTTTTAAAGTTTGTAAGGAAGCTTGCCTGGCTTGTGGAAGAGCTGTTGGCAAACGCCATTGCAACCTTCTGCTGCACTCCGAGCTTGATATCATCCACGAAAGTCTCATTCTCATAGAACGTTGTGGTTGCCTGCTTCGCAATTCCTTTTTGAAGGTATGAAAGCAGTGATATCCGCATAATGGTTGCCGAAAGCAGGAAACTAAGCATTACACATATCATTACACTGATAAGTGCAATACCTCTGTTGTCTTCTTTCATTCTTCTGCGCATAGTCATAATCGATACTCCTTTCTTATCGACTCCTGCATGTTACTACTTTGAATAGTCCGCAACCGATCCCTCAATCGTTACTAAGGGGTCTCCCGTTATCAGCGAGGTCAAAGTACCTGCGGAGCGATAGACCTCGATTGTGATGTCGTAATACTTCATCACGTTGACTTTTCCTGCCTCCATTGTGGTTTCTACTGATGTACCACCGAAGGTTCCTTTGCTTCGTGTCGTGTTCAACTGATACTTGATAATCGCATCATAACTTGACCCGCCGCTTTTAATATTATGAATCCAAAACGCATACTTTCCACCACTCTTTGCATGGAACTCATATGCGCTAGTTCCCTTGGTTACTGTCTTGTTGCTTTCCGCCGCAGAAAGCGCCCAATTCACCTCAGTAGCTGTTCCTCCAAACGTCGTACTACCGGGGTCTGCCACTATTGTAATTGGGACTTTACCGGAGCCGGTACCTGCAATCGCAGGGTTGCACTGAGCTGCAACCTCTTTAAGTGACATTCCCTTGCAAGACTCCATCAATCCCTCTGCAATCGTTGTCGCTGCGAGTCTCCTTCTCGACTTTGCATTCACCTGCGCAACTGACACAAACGATTGCAAAATCGGAATGGAAACAACCGACAAAATAGCAACGGCAATCAATACCTCAACCAATGTAAAACCGGAATTCTTCTTTCTATTGTCCTCTCTCATACTTTTCCTTTCCGGTCTCCTGCGGTATCTGCGTTCCCGCATCCTATCAGAACACCTATCTCAAGCTTCTCCTCTGTATATGGCTATACCGTTGCTACCTTTTTAAGGGTAGCAACGGATACCAATCTGTAAACTATCTTATTCCTCCGGATTCTCGAGCTCCAAAGTAGGAATCGGAGTTGTCGTGGGTCCAAAGACGCAGTCAACACCCATCTTAACCTGCGGAATCATGACTTCCACATACGGATCGCGCCAGTTCGTCTCGTCCCCCTGTCCCAGTGTCCCTCGATCTGTTACACTAAACGCATGAAGTGTAATTTCTCCACTAACAACACCGGTAGTATTATCATATCTCAGACGAATATAATCAAAATTCTTGGCATAGCGATCTGCATATACAGCTTTTAACATTTCCTTACATCCATCATAAGTTTTATTAGTAAACCGCATGGAGAAGGTTGCATCACTTACCGAATATGAAACTGTCTTGTCTCGAACCGCTCCAATATATGCATCCTTCGGGGCAGACGGCACCATCGTATATTCATAGAAATGCGCGCCATAAGTCGAAGACTTTTCAAGATCGTAAAGATACATAATCATATCATCCAAGCGATACGCCATCGGATACTCCAAAACCATAGCCTTCAAATCTTTTTCAGCCGCGGTCATATCGCTTTCGAGCTTTGTTTCATCAATCTTGAGAAGTTCGTTATTCTCTGCTGTACTCTTATCAATGGACTTCTGCAGTTCCTCGACCTTCTTCTGTGAGTCGCGATAATAAAACTGGTATACACAGAACAACGCGATTACGCCAAGCAACACCATTACAATACTGATATCTCTCTTGGATACTTTCATTTCTGTGCACCTCCTATACTGGATACGGAACTGCTGTCAGCATTATCCGCCGCTGTGTTATATGTCATTTCGATTTTGGTGCTAACAATCCAAATAGGAGTAGGAGTAGGCCCTTCCGGCGTAGGGCTTGGTTCTTCTGGCGTCGGGGTAGGTGTAGCGCCCTCGGGAATAATCGGCTCCGGTTCTACATATATATATTCTTTAACCTCGTCCATCGCCGAAATTGTTACCGTGTTAAACTTGTAAAGTTCCTGTGCTATTGTCGCTAAATCCTCCTTCGTAGCACATGTAAGCGTCATAAGTATCTTGTCCTTCTCGACAACAATCTCGCTCGCCATATATGTCGCGGGCATCTTTTCCTCAAGTTCTTCGAGAAAAGCTACAAAATACTGGTTGTTATCGTCTTCCACGTCACCATAAACAATTACTTTATCATATGTAGCCATCGTAGCTTCGTGTTGGTCTTTCTTCTGCTTAAGGTATCTGTTATCCTCAAGCTTCTTCTCAATATCTGCCTTCTCTTTTTCCTTGTTGTTAACCTTAATCTGTCCGATCAAGAACAATGCAAGCGCGATGCCAAGGCAGGCAATCATTGCTGCGAAAGGAAGCACCAACGAGGTCTGCTTCTCGCCCTTCATCAATTCCGGAGAGAGAAGCTGCAGAGGCTTCATGGAAGCACCAACGCAGGCAGCAAGTACATGCATCGTTACATCGCTGTAGCCGGAGCTGACAATCTTAATCATGTTCAGTCCGTCATAGTTCTGTACATTGTAACCAAGCTCATTGCTGAGGAGTTCATCAAGTCCGATGAAGTCTGCGCCGACACCAACCAACTCGATGCTGTCGATAGGCTCATTATCGTTACGGGAGACATAGTACTCCAGAATACGACCGATGTTACCAACGAGGTAGCGGAGATTCTCGGTGAGCATGATACGGGACATCATAATCTCATCGGAAGTATCCTCCGGCTCCTGATAGTCAACATCGACATTCAGGTAACGACGGATGCAGTGGTTCTTAGTGAACGCCTTGGTTGCTCCGTAGTAGTCGAGGTTCTCGCCGTAAACATCAAGTTCCATCATGTTCTCGATGACGCCGTTAACGCCATGAGCAACGGAACGCTGAAGAACAATCTCGCCTTCCTTTACGATGGTAACAAGGGAACTGTACTCATCAATCTTGATGACTGCATTCGTTCCGTGCGCGAAATCCTGGCGTACAACCTGGAACACACTGTTGCCGACGTAGTCAATCGCCTTGATGTGCATCTGAAGAGAGTGCGCCAAATCAAGATACGATGTGGTTACATCGTTCGGAACTGCCAGCAACGACAGACGATACTGCTTCTCCTCCTTCGTGTCAATCTTGCCGAGGATGTTGTAAACCAGGTGATACTGGTTCATATCCACGGGGAAGTACTCAGCAGCATTTGCCGTAATCAGCGGCAGAATCTTGCTCTCCTTGACCAACGGGATGCGGGCTTCACGGTTTGCAATACGGCTCGAAGAAACGGTGAACACAACGTTGTCGGTCTTGATCTCCCTTCTTCTGAGCTCTGCTTTCAGGTTGATGATAAAGTCCTCGTTACGGCTGATAACACCATCCTGAACCATGTCACGCGGAGTCTCCAAGCTAAACGCCTGATAGATCTTCGGAGCCTTGGCCATGTAGTCAATCTCAATGACTCTCGTGGTGGCCTGCCCGATCTCCATTGACAGCACTTTCTTCGCCATACTTTTTGCCTCCCTCTCGGACGAATTCGTTCTTCGCCCGCCTTCCTTCTTAGTTTATTGTGAACTGAAAGAATGTCTCAGTAGGTCTCTTGTATACGCAACATTTTCTCCTCTATACGCCGGACCGACTCCGGCGACCGAATTCTCTCTTCTCTAAATATCACAGAAATTCGGCTTATGCTTCTCAGAATCCGAGAAGCTCCGTATACCATCCAATCAGCTTTTCGCCGACCAGAATTACGGTCATTATTCCGGCCGCCAGATACGGCCCCATCGCCAATCTTCGCGGTGCATTGGCTAATCTCATGCGGCACAGGTGAATCACCGAACCGTAGATGCATCCAATCACAAACGCAGCGATTATTCCCTTCCAACCGAGCAACAGCCCAGCCGCACCCATCAGTTTAACATCTCCTCCGCCGATGGCTCTTCCCTTCGAAAGGAACCACAGGATGCCAAGCGGTACGCTCACCGCAAACATCCCGACGATGTAAGGCACTACCGTGCTTACAGCATCTCCCTCGACAAGCAGGCGATACGCAATGCGAATCACTGCAAGTACCAGAATGAAGATGTTAAAACCAATCGGAATAATATAGGTGCGAAAATCAATCACCGAGAGCGCCAACAACGCTGACGCTACAAAGCAATAAATCAAACTTTCAATCTCGATTCCGCAGACAAGCAGAATCACTACATACAGGATGCCGTTTAAGCCCTCGATTATGGGATACTGTGCCGATATCTTTTCGTGGCACTTCCGGCAATGTCCCCGCAATGCAATCCAACTGAACAAAGGAATCAAGTCAAACCAACGGAGCTGGTAACCGCAACTCATACAATGGGATCTTCTCTTGGAAAGGCTCTCGCCCTTCGGCATACGGAAGATTACTACGTTAAGAAAGCTTCCGATTACAATGCCGAACAAAAAAGCAAAAGCATATACCAGCCATTCCATGTGTTGCTATTCTCCTCAATCCTTAATTCCAAGCTCCGGACACGCTCGGATAACCATCTGTATCATCCGGCATTACAATCGTAACAGTATAGGTCTTCGCTGAATACGTCTTTGAAACCGGCTTAACATCTGAAAGATTGCCAAACAATCCAGTCAACTCTGCGTTTAACGCGGTTCCCAACGGATCATTTTGAACGACAATGCCATTCGCCTTACTGTAGGTTACCAAAACAGTATCCGCTGTCGCAGTATACTCTCCTGACAACACAATATTTTGCGTTGCATGTAATATTTCATCTGCTGCAGTATCATCCATCTGCTTTCTGGACTTCTCCACATAACGCAAATATGCAGGGGCCAATACCCCTACAAGAATTGCCATAATAGCAATAACAACCACTATTTCGACGAGGGAGAATCCCCCGTTCTTTTTTTCTCCTCTGGTGGAATTCATCTCTTCACCGCTTTCATTAATTATGCGTTTGGCAGGGTGGCGCCGAAGCGCCACCCTATAGGGATTACCAAGCATAATCTTCACTGATATCTTACAATTGTTACTCTAAAGAAGTCAATGATGTCATGTCACATCACGATCCCGAGCCCCACTTGCTTGCAAAGTCAGGCGAGAACTCGATCAGCTTAGCTGCGGAAATCGTCCAGGTAACAGCACCCGTTGCCTGAAGCGTACCGGTAAACGTAAACGTTTCAGCCTTGAATTCCTTAGACTTGCACTCATACGTATTGCCAGCGATTGCTTTCCACTCGGTCTCTGCACCGGTAACATTTGCTGCAGTACCAGCGGCACCTGCCGTAACGGAAGGAGTCAGCGTGCCCTGACCAGTAAGCTTAAAGATGGTGCCTGCTGCAAGATCCCACTGAGGATCGATAGCAACCTTCTCAGCTGCTGCAAGGAAATCAGAGATGGAAGAAACGTCCGTAGACTTGCGGGACTTCTCAACATATCTCAGGTATGCAGGTGCCAAAACACCAACAAGCACTGCCATGATGGCAATAACAACAATCAACTCAACGAGGGAAAAACCCTGATTCTTCTTCATAACTTTTGTTCTCCTTTTCATTTTTTCATATAATATTCTTTGTTTATCTTAAACGCCCGCCGCCCTATATCAACGAGCGCTTAATTCATACTGAAAAGACTTCCCTGTATTCTATTCTTTACAGGTTGTCCAAGCCAGAGTAAAGAGCTCCCATCGGGGCGATAACGGCGCCGATGATAACACCACAGATACCTGCCATCAAAAGGATAATCACTGGCTCCAAGGCAGCCATAAGCGCCTGTGTCGCAGTCTCCACTTCTTCGTCGTAGTAATCGGCCATCTTCGTAAGCATTGCTTCAAGATCACCGGTTTCCTCTCCGATTTTGGTCATATGAATAACCATCGGAGGAAACAACCCGCATCTCTTAAGCGGTTCCGAGAGCGGAACACCTTTCTTAACCTCTTCCTTGCACTCGTAAACCGCCTGTTTAAAGAGATAATTGCTCATCGTCTTTGCGGTAATATCCAAGGAATCAATCATCGAGATTCCGGCAGCAGTCAGCGTACTCAACGTTCTTGCAAGTCTTGAGGATGCGGACTTAATTGTGAAGTTCTTAATCGCAGGAAGTTTGATGGCAGCAGTTGCGAAGAAGACTGTTCCGGTCTTTGTAGAGGTAAAAATCTTGAAACCAATAACAATGACCGCGATAACACCAACGGCAATAAACCAGTTCGCTTTCAACCAGTCACTAGCGTGAACAACAAACGTTGTGATGCCGGGCATCTTGATGTCCATATCCTTGAACATGTCCATGAAGGTAGGCACTACCTTTACAAGCAACACGATACATACGGCGATGGCAACAACCAAAACCACAATCGGGTAAATCATGGCTTTCTTTACAAGTCCTGCCAGATATGCATCCTTCTCGAACTGGGTAGCCATTCGTGTAAAGGAAACGTCAATACTACCGGATGCCTCACCGGCATCTACCATGTTGATAAGCATCGTCGGGAAGACGTCGGTTCTCGCTCTCATCGAGTTGCCAAGCGTCTCGCCTTTTGCAACGCTTGTTCTGACCTCACCGATGGCCTTCTTGAACTGCTTGTTCTCAGTCTGTTCTTCCATCATACCAAGGGCATCCATAATCGGAACGCCGGCGTTGATGATACTCACGAACTGACGGCAGAAGACGGCAAGCTCTCGGTTGTTTACTTTGGATCCGCCGATGTTAAGGTCTTTGTTAAAGATGTTCTGCTCGGTTATCTTAACCGGAAGAAGTCCTTCGCCTTTCAGCATGGATGCGGCGCGGTCGGGAGTGGTGGCGTCGATGCTGCCTTTTTTCTCCTTGCCGAACTTATCCACTGCTGCGTATTGATAAGTAGCCATTCGTAACCTCCGTTGGTGTTACTGTTCTATCTCTCTTCACCATATAGCACAGACAATCTTGTCCGTCCATGGTTTTTTCTTTCCTTTGAAACTCTACGATGCGGTTAGAAGGTAACCTTGCGGCTCATCGCAATTGCGTCCTGAGCGTAGTTCAGGCAGTTCTCTGCGCTGATCAAGCCGCCGATGTAGAGGTTGTAGAGGGCGTCGTCCATGGACTGCATGCCCTGCTTCTTGCTGGTCTGAATCATGGAAGGAATCTGGAAGGCCTTTCCTTCACGAATCAGGTTGCGGACCGCGCTGGTTCCCATCATGACCTCGAAAGCGGCGACACGGCCGGATCCGGTCTGGATAGGAAGGAGCTGCTGCGAGATGACACACTCGATAACGCTTGCCAGCTGAACTCGAATCTGTTGCTGCTGGTGAGGCGGGAACACGTCGATGACACGGTTGATGGTGTCGGCGGCACTGTTCGTATGGAGTGTGGAGAATACGAGGTGACCGGTCTCGGCTGCCGTGATGGCGGTCTGGATGGTCTCAAGGTCTCGCATCTCACCGACGAGGATAACGTCCGGGTCTTCACGCAGGGCTGCTCGAAGAGCGCCTGCGTAGCTCTCGGTATCGTCGCCGATCTCTCGCTGGTTGACGATTGATTTCTCGTGTCTGTGGAGATACTCAATCGGGTCCTCCAGCGTGATGATATGCTTGCTGTACGTCTTGTTGATCATGTTGATGAGGGACGCCAGCGTTGTGGACTTGCCGGAACCGGTTGCTCCGGTTACCAGAACAAGACCTCTTTTTCTTTGGCAAAGTTCCTGCACGGAAGCCGGAAGTCCGAGCTCTCTCGGCGCTGGAATCTTG
>Ga0255059_10000237_pt1 | contig 12107 bp, 6 predicted proteins | sample 176RNAGHGlowgp2_FD_183551 | JGI IMG/M metagenome (GOLD analysis project Ga0255059, IMG submission 183551) | Metatranscriptome of sheep rumen microbial communities from Palmerston North, Manawatu-Wanganui, New Zealand - 1766 RNA GHGlow gp2... | ecosystem: Host-associated > Mammals > Digestive...
AAATCATAAAATATTTTTGAAGTTGTACACAAACGCTCAAATATTACAAATGGTATACAATACAGAAAGATGTTTAACAGGAGGCGTGAAGCTTGACAGATAAGGAAGTTCAGAAACTATCAAGATCACAACTTATTGAACTTTTATATTATCTTTCAAAAGAACTGGATACCGTGAAAGAAGAAAATTCACAGTTGAAAGCAAGACTGGATTCACTTGTTGGTGAGGCTATCACAGCGTGTACAAAGGCTGATGATAAAGAGCCGGCAATGACAGAAGCAGAAAATGAAAGTAACGAAAGTGAGAATCATGATAGAGGAAAAGGAAGAAAGAAAAGACGTTCCAACAACCGAACAGCTCCATGACGAGCTGAAACGGCTGAGATACCGAGAAAGATTTGCAAGATCGATATGGAGTACGATCAGCTCACTGATAGTCGTTGCGGCAATAGCGATAATCATTTCCACAATGCTTCTGCCTGTTCTGAAAGTTACAGGTACAAGCATGACACCGACTTTACAGAATGATGAAGTACTCATATGCAACAAACTGGCAGAACCTGAAAGAGGCGATGTGATCGCTTTCTACTATAATAATAAGGTGCTGCTGAAAAGGCTCATTGGTTTGCCGGGGGATAAGATCGATATAGCAGAGGACGGAACAGTCATTGTTAACGATGCAGAGCTGGTCGAACCGTATGTGAGCGAGATAGCAATTGGAGAGTGTGACGTAGAATTCCCGTATCAGGTTCCTGAGAACCGCTACTTTGTTTTAGGCGATCACAGAGCCGTGAGCATAGACAGCAGAAGCACATCAGTCGGATGCATAGCTGAGGAAAACATAATAGGAAAAGTTATGGTAAGAGTGCTGCCTGTGAAGAAATTCGGGATGTTTTAATTTTTGTATATGAAATCTTAACGGATTTGATATAAAAAAACTTTTTGCGAAAGGAGAGAGCAGAGCTTGAAAGGCATGATAAACACAGCACAAAAACACCTCAATAAGCGTAAAAACAGAATACCGATCAGAGCTGCCCTCGAAGCTTTCGTAGGAAAGAGAACGACGGAGGTGATCGGATGAAGAACAGACACCTCAGTCGGCGAGGACCACCCAGTGGGAGGAGAATGAGGCAAAAGTGCTCAAGGCATAGAAAAGCCTTTAATGATCCACCTTAGCACAAGTCCCAAAGCCGTGTGATCGGCATAAAATCACATCAAAGTATAAGATTTTTGTTGCCGCTTTAGGCAGCGGCAGCAGAGCAATTTTTTAATGAAAAGGAGAATGATTATGAAAACTACTAAGAGATTTATCGCAATGGCAGCCGCTTTAGCCCTCACTACATGTGCAGCAATGCCAATGGCTATGATGACAGCAAATGCTGAATCAGTTAAGATCACAAATGATTCAGGCGTTTCACACACTTATGAGATCTATCAGGTAATGACAGGTACTGTTTCCGGAAATCAGATAACAGCTGCAAAATGGGGCGCTGATGTTACAGCATATAATAATAATAATGTAACTACAGGTGACGATGTTTCAAATGCAGATCTGGGTGCTATCAGTGCTCTGGCAGATGCAGGCGTACTTCCTGGAAAGCTTACACTTAAAACAGCCAACAGAGCATATGCAGATAAGTCAGGTACAGGTGATGTAACATTCACAGGTCTTGCTCCTGGTTACTATATCGTTAAGGATGTTACCAATCTGAGTTCTGATGAAGCAAACTCAGCATGGATCGTACAGGTTGCTGGTGATGCTACAATAGCTATCAAGAATGCTAAGCCTACTTTTGATAAGCAGGTACAGGATAATGATGCAGGCGAAACAGGTGCAGTAGATGGTTACGGCGATTCAGCTGACCACGCTATAGGTGAGTCTTTCAACTTCAAGCTTAATGCTACTATCCCTGTTGATGCTGATTTTAAGGAGTACGAGACATATACTCTCAAGTTTAATGATACGTTATCAGAGGGTATTACTTTTGGCAGCATTACAAGCGTAAAGGTAGATGGCAAGACACTCGAAACTACTGATTATAATTTTAACAATACTAACATTAATGCAAATGGCGGCGGAAGCTTTACACTTACAATTCCTGATGTTATCAGCGAGCTTACAAATAAGGCAGACTTCGGATCAAAGGCAATTAATGTAGAAGTAATATATTCTGCTGCATTGAATGAAAAAGCAATTGTTGATGCTGCATCACGTTCAGGATGCGTAAGAGCAGATTCAAATAGTAATACAGCTTTCCTGAATTACTCCAATAATCCTGATAACACAGGTGCAGGCGGTACTGAGCCAAAGGGTACAACTCCAAGTGATGATGTATTCGTATTCACATATGAAGTTGATAATACAAAGTATATGATCAACAATACAGCTGGCAATGAGCTTGCTGGTGCAACATTCCAGCTCCAGACAGCTGATGGTACACCAATCCCACTCAAATTAGATGGCGGCGCATATCGTCCTCTTAAATCAGGCGAATCAGGCGGCGGAAACATGGTATCTTCTGATGTTGCTGCAACTTTAGGTCAGTTCAATATCAAGGGTCTTGATGCCGGTACTTATAAACTCCACGAAGTATCTGCTCCTCAAGGATATAATGAAGCAACTGATGTAACATTCACTATTGGTGCTACTCACAACGATGCTAATAATATTGCTGAACTTACACTTACAGGCGCTGGCGCAGGTATTGAGAATAAGATCGTCGATACTAAGAACTCTAACCTCCCAACAACCGGTGGTATGGGTACTACACTCTTCATCCTCGGCGGCGGATGCGCAGCAGGTCTCGCTGGTATCTACCTCGTTTCCAAGAAGAGAGCAAAAGAGGATGCTGAATAATTCAGCCGATAACAATTACTTAATTTAGTTTAAATCCATCCTTTCGCCTCCGCAGTTCTTCTGCGGAGGCGGTCAGGGAGTGACCCATAAGGAGTATGCCAATGCGAAAAAAATCAGATATCATATCGACTATTGTTTTCGGGTGTATTTTTCTTGTGGGCCTCTCCGTGATGTTATATCCTACATTTTCCAACTGGTGGAATCAGAACATGGCTTCACACGCTGTTTCATCCTATAAAGAGGATATCGCAAAGCTGGATGAAGCCGAAACGGAAAGGCTCATGAATGAAGCTCACGAATATAACGAAAAGCTTGCAAAGCTCGATACACCATTCATTGATTTTGAAAGGGTAAAGGGATATGATGATATCCTGAATATCTCAGGAGACGGTATCATGGGGTTTGTGAGTATTCCGAATATTAATGTTGAACTGCCAATATATCACGGAACAAGTGACAGCGTTCTGCAAATAGCAGCAGGACATATACAAGGCAGCTCATTCCCGGTAGGAGGAGCTTCAACACACGCAGTCATTTCGGGACACAGAGGACTTCCATCAGCAAGGCTTTTCACAGACCTCGATCAGATGGTTGAAGGAGATACATTCACTATAAACATTCTTAACGAAGTCTTGACATATGAGGTGGAGAAGATACTGATAATCCTTCCCACTGAATCTGACAAGCTGGCAATAATCCCCAATGAGGACAAGGTAACACTGGTTACCTGTACCCCATATGGCGTAAATTCGCACCGTCTGTTGATACGTGGACGCCGTATCGCATCGGTATATGATAAGAAAATAAAAGTCGGCGCGGACGCATTGCAGGTGGATGAAATGAAAGTTATACCCATTGTGTTCGTGCCTTTACTGCTTTTACTGATGATCTGGTGGAAGATCACAGGCAGACGGAAAAAACACATACGCATCGATAAATACACGATAAAAGATCTGCCGAAGATGCCTTGATACAGCACTCAAAAAGGAGAGAATATGCGTAATAGATTTATTATAGCGGCAGTATCGGTGATGAGCGCAGTTATCCTCAGTGCCTGCAGCGGTACGGCAGACAAGCCGTTAAAACCAACGCTCGGTATAGAATGGTTCACATCTTATGAAGATGTGAAAGGAAAAATGGATAGCTACACATTGCTTAGTGAACGTGAAAACAAGGAGCAGAGGGTCCCTCAGAAAATGCAGGATTACTCAGGGGTAAAGCTTTTTGAACAGCCATGCGACCTGACAATGTGCTTTACGGATTCAGGCTTGATAGGCTTCAATTATCACGACACAGACAAGAATAAAAACTATAAGTCCTGGTACAGTACGTTAGAGGAAAAATACGGACTGCCTACCGAGGAGGGCAGCGGAATGGCGTCATGGTACGACGACCCTGCCGGAAATGACACAGTAATATACCTATTCAATCTTCAGGAGGGAGTTCAGGTATCGGTGTATGCAACATCTGATTCACCTGATAAGACCTACGGCAAGAAGAATGGTGATATACCAACTCCGGAGCTGAGAACACCTGTTGTTCCGCCCGAAGAAAACAGATCAGCAGCAACTACAACTGCTAAAACAAGTACAGTCAGCACCACAGCTACAATAGGTCCCTATGCTGATATCGGAAACGTTATCGGTACGGATGATATAGGCAACTATATAGTTGTTGTTACCGATCCGGTAGGTGAAGCTGTTACGGATATAGTCGGTGAAACGGTTACAACGCTCGTTCCTATTACAACTACAGCAGCGACAACAGTTTCCACCGTAACCGGCAGTACAACGTCAGCTGTAACAACAGAAAGCGGAGTACCAGCAGAAAATAACAGCAGATCGTTTCTGGTCAACGGGTTGAAATTCTACGGTGATCCTGACAGCGAACGCAGGAAAATGATCGGCTGTACAAAGGGCTATGAATACCGCACAGAAGACAAAGGACAGCCCTGGGAGCTGATAATGGAATATGAAAATGTTCCGTATCTCGGCAGAAACTGCGGTAGTGTGCTCTGCTTTACAAGTCTCGGACTTGTGGGAGTGAATTATTTCGACAGCAGCACAACCGATTACAGCTATTGGGTGAAAGCCCTGACGGATATCTACGGAAAGCCCGATGAAGAACAGGATGAATATACTGCGTGGAAAAACTCACCTGTCGGGAAAGACACGATGATATACGTTTTCGCATTGGATGACGGAATACAGATATCGTTCTTTGCGGATGATACAGGGTCAGAATTAGCATAGCTTATTCAAAAAATGACATTTTTAATCAGCAGAATTACTCTAACGAAAGGAGCGTGCAGCCTTGAAAGAATTACAGAATAGGATAATGCAGATGCTGAAAGACAGAAAAACTCACAGCAGGGCTGTCGCACTGATAGCTGCGCTTTCAATGATAACCGCATTTATCGTGCCCTATGCAGGAATGGTGCCCGGTGTCGCTATGACAGAGGGTCAGACAACAACCGCAGAGCAGATGGATGATGAGATCGTAACTGAGGAGACATTCACGGATCTTTTTGAAGCCGAGGATACAGAGGCTGTACAGCTTTCGGATGAGAGCGAGGACGATGACGAAGAAGCCGTTTCTCTTGAAACCATCGATATGATGAAGATGGCTGTCAAGGGTCTGGGTAATGCGCTGTTGTTGGCTGGTAATTATTATGAGTTTTATTATAATGATAATGCTACTTCAGCAACCAGTAATGTAGGAAGTGATTTTTTTACTGTAGGTGGTACAGAGCCAAAATTAAAGAGTACAGATGAAACCGCAACTTATGGAGGAATTACCTATACTAAACCGTTAAAATTGAATTCTAAAGCAAATGTTTCATTTAATGCTTCACAATCGGGTGAATTGATTTTGGTTCATAAAGGAGCTAATAACACTGCTTCTATTAAAGTATCTGATAATAATCAATCAATTTTCAATAATAATGCATATAATAATTTAGTTTCGACAGTTACAATTCCTTCTTCTGGAACATACACAATTGCGATGAATGGTGGTGAGCCATGGCTTTACTACGCAAGATTCACCCCAGATTCAGCATCTCAATCCACCAACTATAAGCATAACTTTACAGAATATGAACTGAATAGTGCTGATTTTACTTTCACTAATGGAACTATTGGGACAGAGGCTACACCCATCACATATAATGGTGTAACATATTCAAAGTATCTTGATTTATATGAAGCAAATGGTAGTAACACTACAATTAAATTTAATGCTGCAAGTTCTGGTAAACTTATACTTTATCATAATAGAAGTCAAGTGAGACAATTATTAATAAATAATAATCGAACCAATCTTCCAATAGAAACATTAACTAATAATTTTTATAAGTCAGAGATAAATTTAAATGCAGGAGATGTCATTATATCTAGAGATGCTAATTATAAGATATACTACATCGAATTCGTACCAGATACCCCTATCACAACAACAACCACTACCACAACAACTACAACAACAACAACCACTACCACAACAACTACAACCATTGTAACAACAGTTTCAACAACCACATTACTAAAGGAAAATCAGCTATACTATATCAAGAATATAAGTGCAGACGATTATCCTTTCCTCTCTTATGACAGAGATAATGGCAGCGGATTAAAATTTGTATCTTCCGATAACGGCAATGATTGTAGATTTAAGGTCATAGCAGCTGACAATGGCAAGTATTATATTGAATTACAGGCTGATGGTCTGAGCAATAATTATCTTGAAGGTTATGTTAAGAATAATGATGATAATAATAGAAATTTAACAAATGCGCAGCAAAACCTTAGCTCGGACAGGCAGAAGTTTGAATTGATACCTGTTGCAGGCAGCACAAATACTTTTGAGATCAAAGTTAATGATGAGCATACTTCTACATGGGATAGACAGACTCTGATAGGAAAAAATAGTAATGATGCTCAGGTAGTTGGTGTATGGGGCGAAAAACCGGGTGATGTAGGCGATAGGCATAAATATGTATTTGAAGAAGCCCCGGCATCTACATCAAACGGCTCAACTGGCTGGCAGCATAACTTTACTGAAAACGGATTGACTGCTGCTAAGTTCAATTTCGATAATAATTGCGATTTAAATGAAATCGAGCCTATCGCATACGGTGGAAAAAATTACACTCAGGAACTGTATTTCTTCCCGACGGTATCTCCATCATTTCAGTTTAATGCGCCGAGCGATGGTAAGCTGATAATCTACAATAACAAATACGCAGATAAGACAGGTATATTTATCTCTGATGATCCTAATGCTACAACAAACCCTCCCGAAACACTTCCAAGCACCAAGGAGGAGCTTGTCGAAGGAAAGCTCTCGAAGATGGAGTATGAAGTTAGCGCAGGTCTTAATATAATAAAGCCTAAATACGGACAGAGACTTTACTATATTGAATATGTACCTTATGAGAACACAGCTTCGTCCATTCAGTCAGGTCAGGCATACACCCTCCACACAAACAATGGTAAGGGATTTGTTCTTTCATCTGACGGCACTAAGCTTGTTCAGTTCCCTGAGGACTCAGCTCAGGATACAGCGTTTGTATTTGAGGATGCAGGTGATGGTTCTTATTACATCAAGAACGGCGATAAGTATGTTACCATTGGTGCAACACCAACAAATAATAAGCAGTCATTCACATTAGAGGATAATAACAATTTAGGTGACAGACAGAAGTTTATCGTAGGTACTGGCAAAGATGATGATGGAAACACATATTTCACTTTCAAGAGCAAGCAGAAAAATGGAGATGATGAATTCTACATAAACGCAACACACAGTCAGGATGACGCTGATAATAACCGAGTATCACCTTATACTAATACAACAGGCACACATGTAGGCAACCAGCGGTTTACTCTCGTTCCTGTTTCTACAGAGAATACTGCTGCAAACCTTGCAGGCAAGACTATCATGCTGAGAAACGTGAACAGCAACCTTTATCTTGAAGCACCTGACAGCGGAAATCTTACTCAGCAGAACAAGGGAAATGATGATGAAGATCAGCAGTTCTTGCTTGAAGATGCAGGAAACGGTTATTACTACATCAAGTCTGTAGGCAAATCGTCAGACCAGACCGGAAAATACGTGACCATAGGTGCCGATATTTCGGGTACAAGCGGTGAAGGTTCAGCTGTAATGTTAGCCAATAAGGATACTACTAACAATAGGCAGAAGTTCAAGTTCACCAAGAATACCGACGGTTCTTACACTATCTCACCTAAGAGCAATGAGGAAATGTGTATCGAGATCGGCAGCTGGGCAACAAATGCAGGCGCAGAGGCTAATCAGTACTGGATAGTTCATCCTGGTAATGACCAGAACGATAACGAAGCAAACAAGAAGTTCTTCATGGAGGTTGTAAGCTCCGCTCAGTCAACTCAGCAGACTACACCTTCAGGCGATGATACAACTCCCGATGATAGCAAGGTAAGAATAGAAGCAAGAGTCCTCTTTGGTGACTACAATGATGGCAAGTATCTGAACAAAGATGGCGGAATAGCTAATGAAGACCATGTTTACAAGGGAATTGCTGATCTTATCAGTATATCATTGAAGGAAGGCAGCACTACGCTTAATGGTCCGCTTCATCCTGATCAGGTAGATGATGATACCGAAGCCAGAAAAGACTGGTGTTACCAGTATAATAAGGTTTGGTACAAGGACCCAACAACAGGCAGCGGCTATTATGTAGAGCTTAATGGTGTACAAAACGGTAAGATAACATATGCCATTACCGAACACAAAGATGACGGTACAGCAACCGGAAAAGATATAACTTATAATCAGACATTTAAGGTATACTATCTTACAGATGATCAGCTCGGTCATCCCGGTGAGGGTAACGCACCGACCGGACAGTATCCAACCAATGCAAGTTCACTTGCTTCAACTGAGAATAGGATAATCTATATCTTCCTTGATCCTGAGCAGGATTGGATATTTAAAGGAAAAGCTGATAGTGGTGCCTATAATGGTATACCTCATACCGGTGATTATAACAATAATAATGGAAACAGAAAATTAAATATATCAATGAAAAAACGTTGGGATGGTCATAACTCTAATGGTTATCAGAACAGACCACTGGAAAAGATCGTAGTTCAGCTTCAGAGATATAACACCTCAACCAATAAATGGGAAAAATTCAATGATTCTAATTACTATGCGCCGATTTATTATACTGATGATACAAGGACAGATGGAAAAAGAGCACCTGATATTAGTCAATTAGATAAAACTAAACTCTTCAAAGATACACTTGATGATTCAAAGAAACTTACTATAACAATAAACGGTCAGGAAGTTATCTATCAGGTACCGACCGGAAATAATAAAGGCAAGTTTATTGATAAAACTATCTTAGCGGGGGCACAATGGTTCAAGAATACAGGTGATATTGAACAAGGTCATAGATTGACATTATATTTAACACCTGCACAGACTAATGATGTAGTTCTCAATCTCAGCGGTAAAAATAATCCACAGCATTTCACTAATGGTTATTATTTTAAATGGGATAATCTTCCATACGGTCAATACCGAGTAGTAGAAACAGCAAGTTTCTATGATACAAATAATAACGATATCTATGAACCTGGAATCGACAGAGATACATCACAGGAATACTACTACATGGAATTCCCACCATCACGAGATTCTGACGGTGTTCTTCACATCCAGAACTTCACACATGACATGGTTCTTGACGTGGAAAAGCAGTGGTACGATTCAAGTCCTACACCTAAGCCTGTAGTCTTTGAAGTTTACCGTTCACTTGCACAGGTAGACGATCCAAACAACAGCATGGAATTTGTCGGCAGATATCAGACAGATACTTATAATGAAGTAAATGGTAGTGTTAACAACAATGAGCCTATAGATGGCAAGATCACACTAAAAACCACAGAAGCAGACTGGATAAATAATCCAAACGGAGCTGCACACCCTGAGTTAAAGCTCAGAAACGACAACGGACAGAAATATTTCTATTACATCAAGGAGATAGGAATCCTGAACGCTGATGGCACTATCGATACTTCGTCATTTGAACTACAAAACGGTAACAACGGCTTTGTACCGAGCAGTGCAAGTACAGAGACTACACCTGTCTACGGCGCTGACTTCGAGGCTGGTGACGGACGAAAGTTCAACATCGTGAACAAGCAGCATACAGGTATCAACATCGAAAAGCAGTTCAAGTTCGGTAATGATGACCCTGTTCCTTACAGCAAGATCATCGGCGATAAGCCTGAGGTCAAGTTTGAGCTTTACAAGGGAACAAGCATGGGTACACCGACAGGCAGCAATGGCAGCTATACCGTAAACGGCGAAGCCCTGACTAAGGTATCAGGAAATGCCGCACTTGCTGTTGATAAGAACGGACAGTTAAAGCTTGTTGATAAAGATTATTCCGGTATAAGTATTTTTGGTACTGAACAGGTATTTGATGGTAATACAAATGGCGTTTTTCAACCGCAAGAAAAAGTTGTAAAAAAAGATGGCTATTACGAATTACCAAGAACTTCCAATGGAAATGATAACCGACTCTACATTAAACCACCTGCAACGTATGGAGGAGAAATTATACTAACATTTCAAAACGTAGAATCAGGCGATAAACTAATTCATAGAAGCCATACGCTTAATGAAGGAGAAACAGAATGGAATCTGTCAGAATATAAAGCAAATGATAATACTGCAACAATTACTTGGAATCTAATACCAAATGCCAATTTCTATATAAAATGTACAGCAGGCAGTATGGAACTTGTATCCGCAGTATTCAAGCCATACAATTACTACTACATCCGAGAAGTTCAAGCGGCTGATGATGAGTTTACATTAGTAGGCGGTACTAATGAGGGCTTCATAAAACCTGATGGCACTAATTATTACCTCAACCTCACATCAGAAGCACCATTCGCAAGCGCTACAGCAGTAAACGAACCAAAGAAAATGCAGCTTAGCATCAACAAGAAATGGTATAAGACAATGGATGGCAATGATGAACTTACAACTGACCGTCCGTCTTCATACTTCAAACTCTATAAGGCAACTGCACAGATGAAAACCGTTAACATGGCTCAGCTGACACAGGTAACAGACTTTACAGGTATAACTTTAACTGGTCTTTCGGCAGCTAATGGCATAATCACTAAAACGTATAGCGCAGCAAATGGTACGATAAGTAATCTGCCAACATTTATTCAGAATGGTACAGTTTACAACAAGTTATACTACTACATACAGGAAGTTGATTCAAACGGCAATGCACTGAAAGGCGCTACACTGAGAAATGCTGACAGCAACGACTTCATCGCAGACGCAGCCGGCAATTACGGTTCATATCTGGATGAGGCGAATGGCGCAGGAGCAAACGAAACAGCCCGTACATACAACTTTGAGAATGTTCCTACGATCGATCTTAAAGTTAAGAAGACATGGGGTAATGGTACTACAGAGAAGGATGAAGTAACTATCTATCTTTATCGTTCGGCTCAGGCATCAAGTGGTACTCAAAGTTCTCCGGCTGCACTGTATTCAGCAAGTCCTAAAAATTCAGCATCAGCTTTAATACCGGATACACAGTCAGATACAGATAATACAGAAACAAACAATACACCGATAAGCAGCAATAAGATACTCCGTGCAGGAACGCTGAAAATGGTAATGAACAAGCTTCGTACAGATGACAGCGTTGATACTATCGATGAAGCACTGCCTGAGACTAATGAGGTTCACATTCTCTATAAAGCCCCAAGAACTCAGACAAATGGTGTCAAGCTTTTAGCAGATCGTGTGAATGCAGAAGCTTCAGGAAATATCATCAAAACGATAATCCTTGAATCTTCAGACGTTGTTGGCAGTGAAAACTGGGCAATAGAGGTAAAGGATCTTCCTGTATATGATTCTTCCGGAAACGTATACAATTATTGGGTAAAGGAAGATGACGCATTTGATGACGAATATAACATAAGTTATAGGTACAACGGAGTAATTGGTAATGGTATCAATGCTTCAAATCCCGGAAATGGTTCTATCGAAGTAATAAATAATGATAAAAGCACAGATTCGATCTATCTTCCGGAAGCAGGCGGAAACGGCACACGTATCTACTACATTGCAAGCGGAATAATACTTCTGCTGACAACATTAGGATACATCGCTTACAGAAGCCGAAAAGCTTCATTAAGAGAAGAATGACCTGTATAATTTAAGAG
>Ga0255059_10000241_pt1 | contig 12065 bp, 8 predicted proteins | sample 176RNAGHGlowgp2_FD_183551 | JGI IMG/M metagenome (GOLD analysis project Ga0255059, IMG submission 183551) | Metatranscriptome of sheep rumen microbial communities from Palmerston North, Manawatu-Wanganui, New Zealand - 1766 RNA GHGlow gp2... | ecosystem: Host-associated > Mammals > Digestive...
ATTTTTTTTATTGATACACTTAACCAACGATACCGGATCTTTCGATACCCTCAACAAAGTTCTTCTGTAAGAAGATATACATAACGAGGATAGGAAGTATCGAAAGCAGGCATCCTGCTTCGATCCATACGAGCCAGTCGGACGCGATACCGGTCGGAGTACCGGTCGGGCTGTAGTATGCCGAGATCGTCTGCCACAGGTTGCTTACCATAAGCGCTACTGTGTTCGACTTTGTGAAGAACATTCCCGAAACATACGAGTCGTTCCAGTACCATACTACCGAGAAGATAAATACGGTAAGGAAAGAGTTCGACGCGTTCGGAACCATTATTCTTACAAATGTGGAGAACGGTCCGCACCCGTCAAGGTAAGCAGCATCTTCGAGTTCCTTCGGAAGTCCTCTGAAGAACTGTCTGAAGAGGAAGATGAATAGTCCGGCTCTGATACCGTTGCAGAAGAACGCCATAGTGTAAAGCGCAAGGGGCGAATCCGCAAGGTTTATAGGCTGACCGCCGTTGAACAGTCCGACAAGTCCGAACGGGTTGAAGTATCTGAACTGCATATACTGCGGGATAAGGATGACCTGTGTAGGTACTATGATCTGCAGTATAACTATCGCGAACATGATGCTCTTGCCCTTGAACTTGAATCTCGCGAAACCGTAGCCGACTATCGAACAGGTAAGTACCTGTATTATCGAGCTCACAACGTTTACCGTTACGGTATCCCATACGAGCTTCGGATAGTCGATAGCCACCCATGTCTCCTGAAGGTTGCTGAGCGTGAGTGTTTTCGGTACCCACATTATCGACGGGTCAGACATTTCCATCTGCGGTCTTATAGCACAGGTTATCATATAGAGGATAGGATAAACTACGACGAAAGCAAGACCGAAGAGGATGAGAAATCTGAATATCGGCCATACCTTGGAGCCTACGCGGCGTCCGAGGATATACTTGTAATGCTTCTTTTCCGCTTCATTATATTTGAAGTAGTGGGTTATGATCTCCCAGCTCGAAACGTGGAATTTGCTCAGGCGCTTCTTTTCTTCCTTTTTGAGCTGGCGTCTTGATTTTTTCTTTACGGGAGCTGCTCCCTGCACAGCATTTATATTTTCGTTGTCCATTGAAGCACCTCCTTAATCTACCTGATAGAATATAAACTTTGATACTATACCGGTTATTATCGCGAGGATAACTCCGATTATAGCGAAGTATATCCATGCCATCGCAGAAGCGTGGTCATACTCCCACTGCTTGATGTAGGTCATTACCTGCTTCATTACGGGGTTGTCGGATTTTACAAACGCGTCGATCGTGGTATAGACAAGGTTTACGAGGATCATAGGCGAGATTGTCGGGAAGGTTATCTTCCAGAAAAATTCCCAGCCTGTAGCACCTTCCATAGATGCCGCCTCCTTTGCGGAAACCGGTATCGTCTGGAGCGCGGATATGAATATGAGGATCTGAATACCCGAATCCCATATAAGGTTGAGCATAGAGCTCGTTACTTCCGAAACCGTATCCGCGAGCTGCTGACTTATGTTGTTGAGACCCATGAACATAAGGAAGTCTTCAACAAAGTCCGTTTTGAACAAGGCGCTGAACTGTGAAGCTTCCGAGATACCTTGTGACAGCATATCGCCGTTGATTACTCCGAGCACAGGTCCCGTCGCTATAAGTACAGGCAGGAAGAATATCGCTCGTGCAAGCGTTCTGCCCTTGAACTTGTCGTTCAGAAGAAGAGCAACGAAGAGTGAGAATACAAGTACCAGCGGTACTGTATAAGCCGTTTCACCGAGGGATGTGGTCAGATTCTTCGGGTAATCGGGGTTTATCGTAAACGCCCACTTTATGTTATCGAAGTTGTTCCACTCGGTATAGATGCCGGGACCGCTCATTCCGAGTTCTGCCTGACGAGCGGGATCATTTACGAGCTCGGTCTTGCACAATGCGTACCAGAGCGACTGTGCCATAGGGATAATGAACATATATAGCACGCCGATTATCCAGATAGCCACAAATCCGTAGCCGTAGAGCTGCTTCTTTCTCTCGTAGGATATCTTCGATTCCTTGATCTGCTTTACCTCACGCGGCTTTCTTCTGCGTATATCGACTTCGCCTTCCGCATTGAGTGCCGCTGCGGATGCGGTCATGTGCACCGCAGCTTTTCTTGCCGGTGCTGCCTCTTCGACCGCCTCGGAGGTCGCTTCTGCTGTATTTTCGAGTTCTTCCGACTCCTGCTCACCGAGCATTTCGTTTTCAAGATCACTCATTTTTTATTCGACCCCCAATCCGTAATCACTTAATCTGACAGGTTTACCGTTGAAGTTTATCTCATTCGTACCGGTATTGACGGTAATCTCTTTACCGTTGTCGAATGTTGCCTTGAACTCCTTTGCACCGAGCACCTCGTAGTTCACGAGTCTTGCGTCGGAAACGGATCTTACGATCTCATCAAACAGTTTATACTCATTCGCCGACCTGTCGATCCAGCCCTTGTAGTTGGTGTAGTAGTAAACGTCGTATTCGCTGTCCGCAAACTTGTTCGGATTTTCATACATAAGCTCGTAATGTACCGGTGTACCTGTAACGAGAGCTTTCAGACGGAGCTCCTCCGCGTCGGCGCTTCTGTTTATCGCCTTTGTGGTGTACGGGATAAGTCCGTGGAGCACCATTTCAACGAACGGGATATCATAATCGAAGATATCGTAGTTCGACGAGTAAAGCGGAACGTCCTTGATATAATCCGCGTAAGGCAGGATATACTGGTTCGCGTTCTCGGTCATGATCTTGAAGCCGTTGTCCTTGAGCTTCTGATAACCTGCACGAAGAATGTTTATCGTGTCTTCTCTGATTATGTAAGCTCTGCCGTCCGGGTTCTCACGGCTGAAGTCGCTGTACAGCGTGTTAGACGCCTGATTGAGAGAAATTCCCTTTGCTCCCTCTGCCCTGAATGAATCCGCGAGCTTATTGAATATGTCGGGGAAGTACCACGGCGAAAGGATCGTCCAGCTGTCCTTCGTGAGATGCGGAAGTCCGAAAGCAAGCTCGAATGCGGTCTGTGTCGCATAAGCCTTTGTGATCTGCTTGGACGAGTTGAGTGTAAAGGAGTAGCCGTTGCCCGACTTGTAGAACTCCATGATGTCACAGCTCGGGAAGAGTTCATAACCCTGGGACTCGACATAGTTCTTGAACTCCTGATAATCGTTCTTGCCGCCGAGCTTTGACGAATACTGGAATGTAGCCGATACTTCACCGATAATGCCGGCCTCATTGAAGTCCTCGTAGATTATCTTTATGTTCTTTATGCCCTTGTTTTCGAGCTGCCGGATCATATCGAGAGCCTCGGAATATGTCGTTGCGGCAGTCTGGATATCTACCGGGAAGCCCATTACCGACTGAGTCTTTACCGTTCCTCCGTAAAGTGTAAGGAAGAACGGAGAGCTGTCGGATTCGGTCTTTTTCTGAACGCCTATGGTGTTCATGAGATAATCCCTGTAAACATCCGCAACATTTGAATAACTAAGGTCGCTGCCGTAGATCGGGTAGTATGTGGTGGTAAGGTTGCCCGCCTTTATACCCTTTGCCTCATAGACTGTGAGCGGCGTGTTGCTGTTGCCCATATAGTAGTTGTCTCTCGTGCGGAGTGTGTACTCGAACCAGCACGAGTTGAGGTCGGTAACGTTCTGTCCTGTCACCATGGCATGCTCGGTAGCATAAGCGTCGCCGTCTGTGGAGATCATTACAAGACCGGCAGAATTGGTCTTGTTTATGGTACCCATAACGGGCATCGTTACCTTTTCAATGATATCGCCCGCGTAAAGCTTTCCGACCGCGAGATCCTCACCGTAAACCTTCGACTTGAAGGTGTTGTTGTCGCCGTAGCTCGTACCGTTGTTGTAGTTTATTACCGCGCCCGAGCCGTCGGGAACCACGAAGAAACCGTCCTCGTTGTATGCTGTGGAACCCATGTTCTCGCAGATACTTATATTGAGGATCTGATAGCCGGTCTCCTTTGTTACCGGATCAGTCTCGGGTCTTGTCTCAACTATATCAGCCGAGGGAACGGTAGCTCTGAATGTACCGTCGGCGTTTATGACTACCTCAAGCGGTACCTCTATACCGTATTTTGTATAGGTGAACGTAAATCTTACGCCGTTCTCTATCTTCTCACACTTTTTCTGTACGCCCGAGTCATACGCACGGATCGAAGTTTCAACAGTCTTTGTCTCCGTACTTACAACGTCGATAGATACAGGCGTGCTGCGCTTACTGAGCCTTGTCTTGTTGGAAGAATCGGTGTTGTAATACGCCGACCACCATTTGTAGCCGTTTTGCTTGTCATCCACCATGAATATGGCTTTCTTTTCATTGACATAGAGAGCGAGACGGGAGTTTTCGGCAAAGACCTTCATACCCTCCATAGCCTCTGCTTCCGTCACATATATGCCGTTGTCCTCTTCGGCTTCACCTGCCTCGCCGGCAGCCTCCTCTGCGGGAGCGTCCGCTATATCGGCAGTATCCTCCGTTTCGGACCACACGGGCATAGATGCTGCGGACACCGCAATGACCGCGGCAAGACAAGCCGTAAGCAGCCTTTTCCTTAAATTTCGCATTTTATAGCCTCCATCCGGTTGATCAAAAAGTCATCTTACTGCATTGCCCGCTAAATGCTGAATCTGTACATAAGCTCCGTATATACGGAATATCCGAATACGAATACCTGCTGGAAAAGCGTCAGAAGCAATACTGCAAGGAAAAGGATTATCGCCATTGCAACAACGGTAAAGAACATTGCTGCCAGCGTTTTCGGGATCGAGTACTGATGCACCGTCTTCATAGCCGAGATCATAAGTACGATCGACCAGACCATGCCGAGATACTGGAAGAACGATATGAAACCGCTCTCAGTTCTGAGCAGGAAGTTACTTGCGATAATAACTATCACCTGTGAGAAGAGGTAAGGCAAAAGCGCGTACGCGGATACACAGAAGATATTCTTCATGGTACCTTCGCCGTCGAACAGCGTACACAGCGACCAGTTTCCCACTACCCATGTGAGGAAAAGTATTACCGAGGATGAGAAATACGGTATAACGTTGAATACCTTAACGTATGTCCGGTTGAAAAGGAAGCCTGTGAGCTGTGCGCTCGCAACGCTTATGATGAAGAACGCGATGACTATTACCCATGCGACCTTCATATTGTAGCCCTTTTTCCAGCGAAGATCGTCATAGCCCTCGAAAGGATGCCTCATCACATAAAACGGCCATTTCCAGGCAGGTAGATCAAGATCAAATCTCATTATTCTGTCCCTCCTTTTCTCGCCGCTTTTTTCTTATTGCGAGCCTTTCGCAGATAGCTTAATACGATAAGACCCACGACTATTACAAGTACGATTATGAGCATCCATGTGAAGTTTGCTCTGATGAACTCTATTCTGAAGCTCTTGAACGCTCTGTTGTAGCCCGCGCGCGATGTACGGTAGAAGTAGTTCATCGCCGTTCCATAGTCGTTCTGGTTCAGATACGCGTTGCCGAGACCGATATATGCGAGCCAGTAGTTCGCGTCTCTTCTGAGAACTTCTTCCCACGGAGCCTTCGCTTCGTCGTAAAGACCCTCATTGAAGAGCTTTATCGCCTTCTGCACTATCGCGCCGAATTCTGTCTGTCGGAACACGGTTATGCTGTTCTTGATGTTATCAACGACATAGACCCTGCCTTTGTAGGTCTCCACCGCGGATACCGAGCGGAATGTACCTTTCTGTGTACCCTGCGAGTTCTTGAAGCCTTTCGTACCGAAGATAAACAGCAGATCGCATTCGTTTGTGTACTGGAACACACGTCCGGTCGCGAAGTCGAGCAGGTATATGTTGCCTTCGCTGTCCACGTCAACGTCGGTTATCGCGGATGCGTAGTTAACGCCCTTGTAGTATCTTGTCGCGTAATCACCGTAGGTGTAGTCCGAATATCCGAGGTTGATAAAGATGTTCGTGCCCGCCGGGTTGAGCTTTTTCAGAACGTCGGTATCGGAGGTCTTGTTCTCCGTTACCGTGTAGATAAAGCCCTCATCGTCAATATCGAGGTTTGCTATCGAGATAGCTACCGAACGGCGCATCGCTATGATCTGTTCTCTTGAGTAGATGAGCTTCCAGAATGACTGTGCGATAACTTCCGCTGTTGCCTCGACTCTGTTCGCACCGTAGAAGCCGTTGCATCGTCCGTCCTCGGAGAACTGAACGGCACCCTGTGTTATAGAGGGAACTATTACATATACGTTGAACGCGCTGTCAACGATGACCTTCTTTGGGTTAAAAGTCTTATCCTCATCGAATACGTCTTTTGACGGACGTACATATTCCATTTTTATTTCCTTGTCGGGCGTGAACATAACAACTCGGTTGTTATCATAGTCCGCGACGAATATCAAGGTATTTCCGTCGTTATCGGTTCTTACATAAACACCTTGCGGGTTCTTGAACGTAGTCTTCTTTATCGTGCTCTTTTCCTCGGGATACTCAGAACCGTAGTGAAGTTCTTCGATCACCGATGTAGCGTCGGGAGAGAAGTCCTCGTTCGTGATGATAAGTCTGTTGTTCTTGCTGTCAATAATATAGAACACACCGAACTTCTGATCTATGAATATATCCGACGGCTCTGCAAGATCCTTGAGCTGGGTCTGCATAGACTTCGACCTGTCACTGTAATCATAACGGTCAAGCCCCATATCGCTTCCCACAACGACTCTGTCAACGACGAAACCGTTCTGTGACGGGATCGGGTCGCCCCACCAGTCGTAGTTATAACCGGTGTACGGCTCGTCTGCCGAAACGACAGCCGAAAGAGCGGTGAGCGATACAACAGCAGAAAGCGCCGCGGCTGCAAGCTTTTTCAGTATCGACATTAAAATCATCCTTTCTCTGTTAATCTTTAAGACCGCTCTGTGCCATTGTTTCAACGACTGAGCTCTGACACAGCAGGAATATCACCATCGGCGGTATCATCAGCACGACCGTGGCGGCTGCCGCAACGCCCGCACGCGCGATACCCGATGCACTTATCTGCTGTAAAACTGTCGGGATAGGTTTTAATGCCTCATTGTAAATGAATGAATAACCGTTGATCTGCCAAGCGCCGTTGAATGCAAAGATCATAAGTGTGAGCCATGCAGGTCTTACGTTCGGCATTACGATCTGCCAGCATATCCTTACCTGTCCGGCACCGTCGAGGTATGCCGCTTCTATGAGCGCATCGGGGAGCTGACCTATGAACTGTCTCATAAGGAACAGACCCATTGATGTCGCGATATAGGGGAGAGTGATTGCAAAGTAGGTATCTATGATACCGATAGTTGCCATAACGATGTACTGCATTATGTAAAGAACAGTACTTGTAAAGAGAAGCGTTATCTCTATGATCTTGTTGAGCAGCTTTCTTCCGGGGAACTGCACCTTTGCGAGAGCGTAGGCTGCGGATGATGAGAATATGAGCTGTGCAACGGTAACAACTACCGCTACGAATACGGAGTTGAAGATGTAACGGCTGAACGGCACCCACATATTCGATGCCGTATTGATAAGGTCAACGTAGTTCTGGTTGGTAGGCGCCATAGCGTAGAGCTTAGGCGGGAAGAGGAAGAGCTCTTCCGACGGCTTTATTGACTGAATCGCCGATAAGTAGATAGGGAACAGCATAAACAGTCCAAGCAGTACCAACAGTATAAAAATGGCTATGTCACCGCCGCGGCTCCCGCCATATTTTTTTCTGGATTTTCTGGTCCTCATGACTTCCGTCCTTTCGGTTGATCAAATTTTGCTTTTTTCGTTTTGTGCTGTGTTTAATCGAGATACTTACCGAGGATCTTTTTGATTCCCCAGTTCGCTATGAGCATTACCGCGAACAATACAAAGCATATTGCCGAGGAATAACCCATCTCGAATCTTATCGAGCCGTAGTCATAGGCGTGGGTCATTATGGTGTGACCGGCGTAATCCGTTGTCGGGAATGCCGTGAGCATACGTCCTATATCGCCCGCCGTGAAGGACGAGGTGATCTGCATTACCGCCGCGAACATGAGCTGCGGACCCATTGCGGGGATCGTGACGTAGATAAGCTCCTGACCTCTGTTTTTGATACCTTCTATCGCGCCCGCCTCATATCTGTCTCTCGGGATACCTTGAAGTCCCGCGCGTATCGCGAGGAAGCCCGCGCCGAGAGCCATCCAGAGCTGAACGACTATGAGTACGCCCATGATGTAGTTGGCATCGGTGAGCCACTGGATCGCGCCCTTCGATATTCCGAGATTTATAAGGTAAGCGTTCATGATTCCGTATGTATCACCGGAGAATATGAGCTGCCATGTGGTGTAGATGTTACCCGCGAGCGTCGGAGCATAGAAAACGAATGTGAATACCGTTTTCAGCGGTCCGGGAAGCTCGTTTATGAGCCATGCGAGAATGAAGCAGAGAATGTAGCTTATCGGACCGGTAACGACCGCGAACACGAGCGTATTCTCTATCGCTTTGAGGAACACCTCATCTTCAAGGAACAGCGAATAGAAGTTGCTTAAGCCCACCCAGCGCGGGAACTGCGCCATATTGAAGTTCGTGAAGCCCATAGGGAGCGATATGATGACCGGTATTATCATAAATACCAAGAACAGAACGAAGTACGGTGCTATGAGCCCGTAGACCCCGACATTCTTTTTCATTTCTCTCAGCGTATATCGGAACTTATTGTCCTCGATATAGAGAGACTTATCTTGTTTAGCCAATGTCTGTTCCTCCTATATTAGTTGGTATTAAATGCAAGGTCTTCGTTCTTTCTCTTGATCTCGGCGTTGATATCTCTGTTATAAGAGGAGAGAGAATATCTCGGATTCCAAGCGTCGTTTACAACAGCTCTGAACGCATTCTTGACATGACGTGTCGTTGCATAGGAAGCGGGGATTATCGGTATCTCCCTGGTCTGATTCATAGATGCGGAGATCTTCTCATATTCCGCGTTCGACCATGAGAGCTGTGCGAGCGCATTTACGTTCGCAGTATCGAAACGTCCCATCTGACCCATCTGACCTTCGATCGTTCTTCCGTAGCTCGTCATGACATCGTCGGAGGTGAACCACTTGATGAACTCCCAGGCATCGTTTTTCGCAACGCACTTGCTGAATATTACCGCACCGGAGCTGCTTGAGTTTGCCGCATAGTTGATGTTGCCTATCGGGTTGCCGTTTATATCCACATCATCGGGAGTTCCGGGAACGTGTGTGAAATCCCAGAGACCCTTTATCTCGGGCGCGGAAACTGTGAGCTGATTGAAGAAGGTGTAGTTGTTGATGATAATCGGCATCTCACCTGTTCTGAAACGAGTGAACGGGTCGTAAGTCTGCTCGAAGTCATATATCGTGTAGAAATCCGTCCACTTCTTGAACACATCGACTATCACTTTCTGGTCGAATGTCGTCTGTGTAAGATTATCCACATACATATTGTTTCCGGTCTGGAGCACGAGCATCGAGAATGTATCACCGGACTCGAAGATCGAGCTTGAAAGGTTTGAAGTCGGCTGAACAAGTCCTACCGTGAGGTAAGAACGCTGGAGCACAGGGATTATCTCTATGAGCTGATCCCATGTTTCCGGTACTTCGTCCGGACAGCTTATGCCAAGCTCTTCAAGAATATCCGAGCGATAGAACATCATCGGGAATATCTGTGAAACAGGAAGTCCGTAAACTCCGCCGTTATATGAGTAAAGTGTTTCTATCGTCGGTGTAAATCTGCTCTTGACAACATCCTCGTAATCCATGAATTCCGAGATATCGACGAGAAGTCCTCTTGCCGCGCACTGTATCGGGAAGTCACCGCCGAGGAAGAGCGCTATATCCGGTCCTTTTCCGGAAAGTGTTGCTTCGAGGATAGCGCCCTGTACGAGGTTGATGCTCGCCTGAACGCCGGTGTTATGCTGGTTGAATTCATTATCTACCAGGTCCTTCACGACGGTCGCCTGATCTCGTCCGAGGGCTACCCAGACGTTGAGGGACTTCTCACTTGTGTCGGAAAGCATTGTGTAGTCCTCAAAGAACGAACCTATGAAGGACTGGAAGCCGAACGCGAACTCCTCGAAGAAGTTGCCGTTTGCGGGTCTTATCTTATCCTTTTCATGAACCGTGAATACTTCTATGTAATCAAGTTCGAGAGGCTGGTCACGGTAGTCTCTCATCCAAGCGGATACTGCGGAGATGTAGTCCTTTAAGGTCTTGACCATCTGCGGTATGTCATCGACCTTCTCAACACAGCGTCTGAGAATGACTGCAAGGGACTGGAGCGAAGAAGCTTCCGAACCCTGACCGAGTTTTTCTATGTTTGCCTTTTCCCTGTTGAGGGTATCTATCGCATTCTTGAACACATCGATAAGTTCGGGTATCTGCTTATCAACAAGGTAGTCGTTGTATTCGTCAGGAGACGGACCCGTTATCATAAGTATTCTTCTGTAGTAATAGTTGAGCTGATAAACAAGGTCATCAAGTCGTCTCATGATCTCGCCTATATCACCGGGAACTACTTCCATTGTGATGGTGTGTTCGCCTGCCTCAAGGAAGAGATACATAGGATCGAGCTTCTCGCCTGCTTTTTTGGGCTTTGTAGCCGAAAGTGTCTGACAGTACCAGTTGGGGTCGTAAGGGAACGAAACGATATCCATTTCCTTGTTCGGTACGGCACCGTCTATGTAGATGCGTCTGTTGGAGAAGAATCCACGCATCTTGTTCTGTCTTGCCTTGAACGAAATGCCGTAGTATCCGTCGCTCGGAACCGTGAAGTTCCATGTTATCGCCTGTGCCGCCTTATTCCATGTTTCCATACCTATGGTGTTGTAACGCTGCTTTGTGGGATGAGACGGACTTGCGTAGCTTGACGTTCTGTCGTATGTCGGATAGAGTGTCGAAGCGGACTTATATAACGGTTCCTGTCCTTCTATGAGTATAGTCTCCGTATTGATGCTGTTCTTCGGGATGCTGAGCGCGGGTGTAGCCTCGATATCCGAAGCAGATGGAGCCACATATTCCGGAAGCTCATCATAATTTTTGAATGTTATGGTCTTAAGGGCAAGATTTGTTCTGATGCCATCAATAGTGAGCTTGTGGGGACCTGCCGAAAGATTGAAGAAGTAAGGATAGTTGAAAAGACCTTCCTTGTCCTTCACGGGATATGTTACCCACATATCCTTCTGGACCTGTGTGGGCTTGAGCTCGTTGTCCTTGCTGTCCTTTCTTATGTCGGACTCGTCTTCCCAGTACCTGTCAAGGGTTATATCGTTGCAGGCTGTGAAAGGATATTCCCCGTCGATAAGTATGCCGACATCTATCGTGGTAGTCTTGCCTGCTATAGTGTAATAGAAGAACTCAAGCGAGTAGTTTCCTGCCTGCTCAACTTCAAAGTCGTATGTAACACTTCCGCGGCTGTTCTCCCAGACGAGACAGTTCTCCTGATTCATATAATCGGAGACAGATGCCTTTGGTGTATTTCCGTCTTTGTCTGCTTCGACATTGCCTGAAGCCGCTTCGATAACGATTTCCTTTTTCGGGAAAACGTCATTCTTGTGCCTTTCGTAGTATGCACTGTACGCGGCATCCCTGTTACCGGTATTCATGATGTTCTTGATCGTGGAACCGGTGTCATCAGACTCCTCTTTTTCAACAGTAAGAGCAGCCTGTGAGCTGTCATCGGTCTCTGCGCTGTTTGTCTCCGCGAACGCAGGGAATGACTGCATCGTCAGAAGCATGGCGGCTGAAAGAAATACAGCCAGTGTCTTTTTCTTATTGCCCAAAATAAGTTCCACCTTTCTTATCATAAAGCTTTAGCCGATTTATAAAAGGTTTTGTTTTGTATATCTTCACTGCCTCCGGCTGTAAAAATATACTCCCCAACTTTTACAAAGCTGAAATTGCTATATTATTCAAGCAGCGTCACTGCTTATATATACTTATCTTTCCGTCCTCAAGCTCGACTCGCACTCTGTCGCCGCCGTTTATACCGAGCGCCGAGAGATACTCTTTAGGGATCTGAAG
>Ga0255059_10000242_pt1 | contig 12050 bp, 5 predicted proteins | sample 176RNAGHGlowgp2_FD_183551 | JGI IMG/M metagenome (GOLD analysis project Ga0255059, IMG submission 183551) | Metatranscriptome of sheep rumen microbial communities from Palmerston North, Manawatu-Wanganui, New Zealand - 1766 RNA GHGlow gp2... | ecosystem: Host-associated > Mammals > Digestive...
AATTCGACGGTCTCGACTATGTGCTCGAACGCCAGCTGAAGCCCGAAGCCCGCAAGGACGTGGTGGAACAGCTCAAGACCTTGGGCATCAAGCCGACCTCGATGATCGATATCTCCGATGGCCTGGCCTCCGAAATCCTACATCTCTGCAAGGAGAGCGGTGTGGGCTGCCAGCTCTATGAGGAACGCATCCCCATCGACCCGACCACCGACCGCATGGCCAAGGAGTTCCAAATCGTGCCCTCGGTGGCGGCCCTCAGCGGCGGCGAGGACTACGAACTGCTCTTCACCATCGACCAGAAGGACTACGAGAAGATACAGCAAATGTCGACCGACGTGACCGTCATCGGTTACATGACCGACAATGCAGGCGTGGCCGAGATGATCACCCCCGACAACCATGTCATCCCCATCAAGGCGCAGGGCTGGGACCACATGAGAAAACAAGAATAGAGTTAGCCCCGAAGGGGCGACAGCAACTAAGCAGGCGGTGTAAACCCCTGCTAATTAAAAAAACCAATCCCATGCCCGACCTCCCCGAAATAGTCAAACAAAAGCTCGCCGTGCTGCCCACCAAGCCCGGCGTCTACCGCTACTTCGACAAGAGCGGAACGCTCATCTATGTGGGCAAGGCGAAGAACCTCAAGCGCCGTGTGAGCAGCTATTTCAACAAGGAACAGTTTGGCAAGACACGCGTCCTCGTCAGCAAGATCGCCGACCTCGAATACAGCATCGTCGACTCGGAAGCGGAGGCCCTATTGCTCGAAAACACGATGATCAAGCAATACAAGCCGCGCTACAACATCATGCTCAAGGACGACAAGACCTACCCCTGGATCTGCATCAAGAAGGAGGCCTATCCTCGGGTGTTCCTCACGCGAAGGAAGGTGAACGACGGGTCGGAATACTTCGGGCCTTATCCCTCGGTACGCACGGCCCACATCTTGCTCGACTTGCTCAGCCAGGCCTATAAGATACGCTCGTGCCGCACACCGTTGACCGAAATAGGGGTGGAGAAAGGGAAATACAAGGTCTGCCTCGACTACCACATCCACAAATGCAACGGCCCTTGCGAGGGGTTGGTCTCGAAGGCCGACTACAACGCCATGATTGCCGAAATCCGCGAGATCATCAGAGGCAACTTGGGCGGCGTGTTGCGCGAACTGAAGGCGCAGATGATGGACCATGCCTCGCGCATGGAGTTCGAGCAGGCACAAGAAATCAAGGTGAAATATGAACTGCTTGAGGAATACCAAAGCCGTTCCACCGTGGTCAGCGCGACGATTCACGATGTGGAGGTGTTCTCCTACGTCGACGACGAAGAGACGTTCTATGTCAACTATATGAAGGTGAAGGACGGCGCAGTGGTGCAGAGCCATTCATTCGAGATGAAGCGCAAGCTGGAAGAGACGCCCGACGAGCTCCTGCTGCTGGCCATCACCGACTTGCGACAGCAGTTTGGCGAACATGCGCCCGAAATCATCGTCCCGATGAAACTTGACTATGCGATTGAGAACGTGGAAATGACCATCCCGCAGCGGGGCGACAAACTGAAACTCCTCGACCTCTCGCGCCGCAACGCCATGCAATACCGCATCGACTTGGACAAGCAACGCTCTCTTGTCGACCCCGAACGCCACCAGAAGCGTGTCTTGAGCCAGCTGAAAGAGGCCTTGCAATTGGACGAAATGCCCGATGTGATCGAGTGCTTCGACAACTCCAACTTCCAGGGCGACTATGCCGTGGCGGGCATGGTGCAGTTTGTGAAGGGCAAACCCAACAAGGCGGGCTATCGCCATTTCAACATCAAGACGGTGGAAGGCCCCGACGACTACGCCTCGATGAAAGAGGTGGTGCGTCGGCGCTATTCAAGGCTGATCGAGGAGCAAAAGCCTTTGCCCAACCTCATCATCACCGATGGTGGCAAGGGACAGATGGAAGTGGTGCGTCAGGTGATCCAGGACGAGTTGCACGTCGACATTCCCATCGCTGGCTTGGCCAAGGACGACCGTCACCGCACCAACGAGTTGCTGTTCGGCTTCCCGCCTGTGGTGGTGGGCCTGAAGCCCAATTCAGAGGTGTTCAGGCTGTTGACGCACATCCAGGACGAGGTGCACCGTTTTGCCATCACTTTCCACCGCAAGAAGTTCGAGAAGGGCTTCATGCACTCCGAGTTGGCCGACATCAAGGGAATAGGGAAGAAAACGGCGGAGAAGCTGCTTTTGGAGCTGAAATCGGTGAAAGGCATCAAGGAAGCTTCGGAGGAACAGCTCGCCGCAATCGTCGGTCCCGCCAAGGCGAAGGTTGTTGCTGAGTTTTTTAAACAAGAAAAGCCAGCATGATGCTGGCTTTTTCTTTTGTCTCTTTGATGGCGCTTCCGCTTAGGCGAGCTTGAAGACCACAGGGATTTGGTAGGACACGCGCACGGCCTTACCACGTTGCTTGCCGGGTTTCCACTTCGGCAGGCTCTTGATGACGCGCATGGCCTCTTCGTCGCAGCCACCGCCGATGCCACGCAGGATCTTCACGTTGGAGACGGAACCGTCGGGCTCGACAACGAAACCGACGAACACGCGGCCTTGGATACCGGTCTCACGGGCAATCTGGGGGTACTTGATGTTTTTGGCCACATACTCCAGCAAGGCTCTTTCGCCGCCAGGGTAGGAAGGCATCTCTTCCACGATTTGGAAGATCTCTTGTTCGACGACGTCTTCTTCGACGACTTCGGGAGCGACGTAGTCTTCAATGACCTCGTCTTGTTGCACATCAGCGTTGATGTTGATGTCTTCCGTCTCTACGTCGTCTTGCACGATTTCAAGTTGGGTGGTTTGCTTGGGCACTTCCACAGGCTGGGGCTTGGGCTCTTCCTGCTTGGTGATTTCCACCATTTCTTCTTCCACCACTTCGGTCTGACGGAGCAGGCTCGGGTCGATTTCGCGTTTGTCGTAGCTCTTGTGCTCGAAGGCCAACCACGTGACAAGTAATGCGATGATCATTCCTATCTGCGTGAACATCAGTTTCTTGTTCTCAAGATTAGCCTTAGGTGATTTTTTCTCTTCCATGGTTATGTGTTTTTAAATTCTTACTTCTTATTTTGGGTGCGAAAATAGGAATTATTTGCTTATGAAACGCAATTCGTGCAAATTTTATTTTTTCTGACGAAAAAAAAGATGAAAAACGTAGCTTCCAAGCAGGGCGCCGATGCTGTCGGCAAGCCAGTCGAACCAGTCGCCAGTGCGGCTCGTTACGAGGTGTTCCTGCATCAGTTCGGTGAGGCCGCCGTAGGCAATGCCGATGACGACGGTGAGGAGCAGGGCTCTTTTTTGGTAGGCTTGGCCCTTAGAGGCATAAGGCTCACGGTAGCCCCACAGACAAAGGAAGGCAAAGGCGGCATACATCAGCATGTGCGCCACCTTGTCGAGTCCGACGACGGGCTTGACGTGGGGCAATAAGGAACCCGGAAGTCCGGTCAGAATCAGGATGACGATTCCACACAGGATTCCCGGGTAGCAATTTCTTGTCAGCTTTTCCAAGGGATTAACCGATCTTGGCTTGGTAGGCAGCGGCATCCATGAGGCCGTCGAGCTCAGCGACGTCGTTCACTTTGATCTTGATGATCCATGCTTCGCCATAGGGGTCGCTGTTGACGAGCTTGGCGTTCTCTTCGTCGGCGAGGGTCTCGTTGACTTCGAGGATCTCGCCAGCCACGGGCATGAGGAGCTCGGCGGTGGTCTTCACGGCTTCGATGGCGCCAAATTCTTCTTGGGCGTCAAGGGTCTCGCCGACCAGGTCGGGGTCGACATCGACGAAGGTGATGTCGCCAAGTTCATGTTGTGCGTAATCGGTGATGCCGACGTAAGCGGTCTCGCCTTCGAGGCGGATCCATTCGTCGTCGTTGGTGTACTTCAGGTTTGCTGGAATATTCATTTGATGTATGTTTTAAAGTTGTTTAAATTGGCTGCGAAAATACACATTTTAGTCACTCACTCCACATTTTGCCGAAAATTTTATTGTGCCAGGCTGAATCTGATGGTGATGCCGCCATAGGTGGTGGAGTTCTTGAAGGTGTTGGCCACTTCGGGTATGGTCATGTCGTACTTGAAGAAGGCTTGTGCGCTCAAGCGCTGGCTGAAGTTGTAGTCGGCGGTGAGGTAGAAGTTGATCTTGTTTTGTCCGGCCGACACCTGGTTGTTGTTCTCGTCGATACGGCGTAGTATGGTGATGTCTCTTCTCAGGCCGACGTCGAGCTTGAGCACGAGGTCGTTCTTGATGGTTTGTGACTGGCCGTTGCCACCGATGGGCGTGATATTGAACGAGAGGTTCTTGATGCGGAAGCCGCCGCCGAGGATGATTTCGCTACCGTTCACCTCGGTGAGTTGGTTGTTGGCAAAACTCAGGGTCAGCGTTCTCGATTTCTTGTATTGCAAGTTCATCGTCATCGAGTTCTGCAGTCCAAGGTCAACGCCGATCAAAGGTGCAAACTGTTCATTGAGCACGATTTGCGCCATGTCGTATTTCGGGACGATAAGGTCGGAGTTCTCAAAGGTTTGCACGGTGTTGTTCTCGTCGTAGTAGACATTGGTTGCCCAAGCGTTGATGGCGTAGTTCGACTTGTAGCTGTGCGTGATGCTCACGGTCTTGAAGATCTTGCCAATCGACGGGATGTTGGTCAGCCCGTTGTAGGTGAGGTTCCAGTTGGGCAGCGGGATGCGCGGGAAGGGGTTGAGGCTCATGGTGTTGGGGTCCTTTCCGGTGTAGGCGGCGATGAAGGAGTAGAGCAAGACGTCAGTCGAGCTGGAACTGTAGCCTTTCGGGAAGTAGTCGCCTGCGATGCTGTCGAAGGTGTATTCGTTGACTTGTTCGAGCCATTGTGGGTTGTCGCGTGCGATGCGTTCGGCGATGACTTTGCGATAGTCCATCAGGTTCTCGAAGAGTCGCGATGAGGTGGAGTCGGAACGGGTGAAGGCGGTGTTGGCCATGAAGTAGGTCATGCTAAAGCTGCCGCTGTTGGTCGGTGTGAACACATCGAAGCCGTTGGTCATGTTGTTGTAGCGGAAGTAATGCTGGCTGTTCTCGGCATAGTTGCGGTTACCCGTGAAGTCGATCTTGATGCCTGGCAGTGGTTCGGTGTTGACGCGATAGTTGATGGCTTCGGTCTTCCGGCGAATGTAGGGGTCGCTGAGGATGGAGTCGGTGGTGAGCCAACGGCGTGCCTCTTCCATGTCGATGCTGTTGATGACGGCTTTCTCGTAAATGTTGTCGTCGGCCCCGAAGGTGCTGCCAAGCACGAAACCGAGACCTGGCGCCCAGCCTGCACTGTTCATGCCGAGGTATTGCGCTTTGGGCATGAATCCGGGCAGGGTTTGTCCATTGTTGAGCGAATAGGTGCCCGACACTTTCTTGACCAAGGTGAGCACACGCAGCGTGTTGTCAAGCACAATCTTGCCGTAGTTGGTCTTTTCTTTGGTCTTGGTGGAGTCGGCGGGTTGTTCCTCGTTGCCCTTGCCTCGGTTGTTGTTTCCACGGTTGTTGCGCCGCGGGGTGTTGATTTGCTTCAGGTAGGGCACCTTATTATATAGCTTCGTGAAGTCGAGGTTGGCGTTGCCTTGAATGTTGTTCGAGTTCTCGATGGTGTTGCCAAGGCGGTGTTGGATCGACTTGGCAGGGGCGGTCCAATTGTAGGTGCCTTGATAGTTGGCGCTGGCGGTCACCCAGTTGAAGATCGGGATCTTGTTGATGGGCAGGGTGTAGCTGGCGTTGACGTTTTGGGTGAATCGTGAAATCGAGCCCAAGTTCTTCAGCTCATTCTTGATGGTGTCCTGGTTCTTCTGCCAGGTCTCGGGGTCGGCATTGCGGTCGACGTAGCCTGCAGGTTCGTAGATGTAGGCTTGCGCCTGGGCTGAGTAGTCGAAGGTGAGGGCTTTGGTGAGGTCGTAGCGCACCTGATAGTTGCGGCTCCAATCCCATTGCTTCGAGAAGGTGGGAACGATGTTGATGATGCCGCCACTCTTGTTGCGCATCTCGCGTTCCGAGTAGTAACGGTACATCTCTGTGTTAAACACGATGCTCTTGGGGGCATAGTAGAAGTTGATGTCCTTGAAGATCTGCATGGCAGGTTTCGAGGCCCATTTGGCCTTGGCGAAGGGGGTCACGTTTTTCGGGTTGCCTGCGTAGTTGTAGCCGAGTCCTCCGCGGTAGGTCTTCACCATGTAGTATTTGATGTCGGTGTTTTCTTGGAAGGTCTCATTGTAGCTAAACGAGGCGTTGAAGTTCTCGATGTCCCAAATGTGTACCTTGGGCATGTTGTTGCGGCCTCCTCCGAGGGCTCTGTTGGGGTCTCTCGGATTTTCGGTCTTGCCTCTGCCTTCTCCTTCATCCTCGTTGCGTTTCTTGGTGACGCGTTCTTTCCTGACGTTCATGAAGTTGATGTTCTTCTGTCTCGTGAAGTCGTGAATGGTGGAAGTGAACTCTTTGCGCTCTTCGTCGCTGTTCATGAGGGCCAAGGCATCTTTCAGCTTGATGTCGGGGTCGTAGGGGTTGTAGAGCGGCGTGATCCGGTTCTCGCCATAGTCGATGTGCATCGGGATCTTAAGGCCTGTGTTTTCGAAGAACTTGCCCAACTCGAGGTCGGTGGCCACATTGAAGGTGGAGTGCGCTTCGAAAGTGTTGTTGGTGATGCGGCTGTCTAAGGCCCCAAAGCCGGCGGAGCTATAGGAGCCGTTGACGCTCACGCGACCCAAATCGGCAAGGGTGGCTTCGAGACGTCCTGTGGCAGCGATACCGCCGTTGCTGTTCAAGTCGGTGAGTCGCAACTCATTAATCCACACGACGGCGCTCTTTGGCAGCCCATCGTCGACATCGGCAAGGTTTTGTCGTTTCGGGTTGCGGATACCCACCATGATGGCTTCCACATCGCTGATGCTCGGGTTACCAATCACTTTGATGGAATGGTAGTAGTCCTTGTTGTCGACCGTGCCTTTCTTGACTTTCTCGGAGTAGATGTAGTTGAGTTTGACGTTGCTGTTGGGCTGGTTCATGGCCTCGTTGCGTCGTTGTTTTACTTCAACAAGGTCTTCCAATCGAATGTCCAAATTGTTGATTTCGGGCCAGATGCCTTCCTGGTTGGTGTAAGGCGTGCCCCATGGAGTCACCTTCAGAGGCACCTCGTATTCGTAGTAGTTCTCGGTGAAGTCGGTACCGATACGCATGAAGACGGTGAGGTCTTGGTCGTCGAGCGGCGAGTCCTCGTGGGCGGCCTCGGCGTGGACGAACATCTTCAGGTATTTGTATTGCCGCAGGTCGAAATCGGCGGTCTTGTAGATGGCGCGTCCGTCGCCGTCAACAAGGTTTTGTACGGTCATTTGCAGCGACTGCTCGTTGATGCGCAGGGTCTGGGTCATGCCAATGACGCGTTCCTGCTGGATGCCAGGCGGGATGACGTAGGGGACGGGCTGGCGACGGCTGTTCTCGTCGACGCTGACGGCCGAGATGTCGAAGGCGGTCTCGTTGTTGATGTCGTTGGGCTCGTATTCACCAGGAGCCTGGATGCTTTGCGAATAGGTGCGCCACTCGCCTTTGACGAGGTCGAGGGTGGCGAAACGCAGCACGATGGGACGCTCAAATTCGGTCAGGAACATACGCATGAAGCGGATGGACGAGTAGTCGTCGATGCGGCCGATGACTTTGTCAGGTTGTCTGACAGGGATGCGGAACTGGTACCAAGTGACGCCGCCTATCTGTCCGTTGGGCAGCGCAACACCGCTCGACTCGAAGATGTCGGCAATGTGGTTTTGGCCCACGACCATCTTGGCTGGGTTAAGGTCGATCTCGTATTGGTAGTAGCGTTCCGACTCGCTCAGGGTGTTGTCGCCGTTGATGTCTTCGGCATTGGGCACGGTTGAGTTGCTGCTGATGTAGCCCTCGGTTTGTTGGTAGTCGGCAGGTGAGTTACCGTCGGGGCCATTGAAGCTCTTGTAGCGGGCCAAGATGCTCTTGTGCTCTTCGTCTTCCATCGAGTCCCAGTCGTTGGAGCGGAAGTAGTGGTAGTTGTCGGCCGACGGGTCATTGTATGCCTGGCTATAGGCGGTCGAGCCTTCGCCGAAACGGTCTCTGAGGATGCGCAGATAGCTCTCCTCGAAGAAGCTGCGTTCGTCGGTGTCGCGCAAGCCGTCGTAACCTACGTCTTGGTATTGGCGGGCTTCCGACGAATTGCTGAACGTGCCCACAAGGTCCTGTAAGGTGGGCACGCGTCCCCAAATGGTGGTGTCGACGTTTTCCACACGGTCGCTGGTGGGCAGGCCGTTTTCGTAGAACTTGCGGCCGTCGCGCAGGATGTCTTCTGAGATGTCGCCCAGGTTGATATAGAGCTTACCGGGGTTGTTCTGGAATTCTTCGTCGGCAAAGGGATCCATCATCCAGAACTCGATGTACTCGATGTTGGTGGCCTCGAAGTCGATCGATTCCATCTTGCGCATGATGCCGCCCCAACGGCTCTTCGGGTCGTTGAGCTTGCCCTCTTCGTTGATACCGGCTGAGTAGGGCGTCGGGTTCACGTCGTAATTGTAGGGTCCACGTTCTTCGGGGTAATAGGCCAAGTTGAGCACGGAGATGTTGGTCTGCGTGCCGGTCTCGATGTCCATGTTGGGGAAGAGCTCGGTTTGCAGCACCTGACGTACTGAGTTCTTGGAGAGTTCTTCGTTGTCGACGTTCTTGGGACGTCCGGTGTAGGTGCGGTCGTAGAAGACCGAGTTGTCGATGACGTACCACGACAGCCGTGCGCGGTTTTTGCCGTAGTCGAGGCCGGTGTTGGCCGCTGCCTCAGGGAAGAGGTCGGTTTGGTTTTGCGGCGTGCTGGCCATATACCACAATGAGGGCAGACGCAGGTCGATGGTCGACTTGGCGCCCTCAAAGTCGTCGATGTAGGAGGTGCCGGGTTCGCTGGCCGACTTGGAGAGGCCCGGAATGAAGCGGGCGAACTCGCCGTCGACGTTGATGCGCGATGGGGCTTTGGTGCTGATGCCGGGCAGTGCGTTGATGAAACTCGTCAGCCAACGCGCTTCGGTGTGGTAGCTGAGGTCGGCGCCATAGATGGTGTTGGCGATGGCTTCCTCACCGTAGTTGATCTTCTGCGTGTACGATTTCTCGCCTAAGTACAGGACGGTGGCACCAGCGTGGAAGTCTGGGTTGAACTCGTGTTCGACACGGGTGCCGAGGAAGGTCTTTCGTATGGCGCTGAAGCCCGAGTTCGATTCCAACGAGATGTTGATGGGCGTGCCCGAGTTGAGGATGCCTTCGTTGAGGATGGTGACACGACCCAAGGTGTAGTCGACGGTGTAGTCGACGTTTTCGACGAGTTGCATGCCGCCTGCGGTGACGGTCACCGAGCCCTGGGCCACGTTCATGGCGTTGAGGCTGATTTCGCTGCCCGACTGTGAGGTGTAGTAACCCTTCAAGGTGAACTTGTTCTTCTCCGAATACTGTTCAGCCGAGGTCTTGGTCATCGTATAAAGCGAGTCGAAGGCGTATTTGTTGGCCAAGTCGGGTTCGTTGGGGAACACCTTTGTGCGGAGGTGCTTGCCGAAAGGCTCCAACACGGGGAAGAAGATGCGGCCGTTCGACGCGTTGATGGTACCGCCTTGCGTGGCTGCGTTGTCCAAGAAGTCGAACACACCGTCGCCGCCCGCGATGGGGTTGTTTTGTGTGGTCAGGTTGTCGAGGCCCATCAGGTTGAGGAGCGAGACGCCTTTCACCGATCCTTCCGTGAAGTAACCGTAGGGTGTGCTGTTCGAGTTGCCGTTGTAGAAGATGTTGAGCATGAAGTCCTGCGACCCGATTTGGTAGGCCCTGATGTTGTAGACGTTCTTCATCATCAGGTTCCAGATGGGCATCTTGGTGTTGACGGTGGTACCTTTCAGCAGCTTGGCCACCAATACCTTGGGTGTGTTGATGCCTTGGTCGGAGAACTCACCCACTTGATAGACCTCGTCGCTGCCCACGATGGTGTATTGGTAGGCCACGGCCAGGGTCTGGTTGGCGTTGAGGCTGACGTTCAAGGAGATGAAGCCAAGTTTCGAGTTGAGCGAGTATTCGGTGTTGCTCAGGCGGCGGGCGTTCTCCACTTTCTCGAAGTCGCGTCCCGACACCATGTAGCCCGAGCGTCCGATGCGCAAGGGGTCGTTGCTCATGTAGTTGGTCACGGTGCTGATGCCGCGTATCTGTGTCGTGTCCATGCGGGTGAGCAGGTTGTTGGCGGCATTGCGCGGAAACACCTTCGAGTTGGTCGGGCTCACCTCGTCGCTATAGATCCATGCGTTGGCGCCTTCTCCCAAGTCATTAAGTGCAAGGATGTTACGCGTATTTTGCGTTGAGGTGTTGGTGTTGGTGATCCACACCTCGATTTTGGTGATGTTGATGCTTGAGGTGACGGTGGGCAGGGTGGCCAAGGCGGCCTCATATTGGTCGCGGAAGTATTGGCTGAGGAAGAAGTGACGGTTTTCTTCATAATCCAAGCAGCTGAGGCTGAATTCGTTGGCTTGAGCGCCACCTTGCACGGTGATGTTTTGCGACTCACTCTCTTGGTAAGAGACGATGGACGAGATGGTGGTGTTGCCGAATTTCAGCTTGCTCTTGATACCGAACAGCTGTTGCGTTCCTGTGATGAGGGTGCTGTTGAGCGGGAAGCTGACGTTGCCGGCTTCCAGGAGTTGGATGATCTCGTCTTCCTTGCCTTGGTATTTCAGGTCCAGCTTGTCTTGGTAGTTGAAGGTCGCCTTCGTGTTCTTGTTGATGTTGAAGTTGATCTTGTCGCCGATTTTGGCCATCACGTTGAGTTGGATGTCTTGGTCGAACACGAATTCGTTGTGGCGTTTGCGTCGTTCGGTCATCGATTTGTCGTCGCGGAAGCTGTGCTTGAAGCCGAAGGTGAGGTCGACGGAGCCTTGTGGACGGATGTCGATGGTGTTGCTGCCGAAGATGGTCTCGAAGGCCTTGCCGCCGATGAACATGGGCGGGATGATGGAGCTGCCGTTGGTGGTCGACCGTGCGTTTTGGCTGCGGCGTTCCTTCCAATATTCTTGTATGCCTTTACGGTTTTGATATTCAAAGTATTCGCTTTGCGTCAGGGTGGAGGGGGTGTCGTAATAGAACTGCCCGATGCGGCGTTTGAAGGTGTATTGTCCGGTGACGGGGTCGTAGATGATCTCGGTCTCAAAGTTGTCGGGGTCGCGGAGGTAGAGCGGCGACTGGTTGTTGAGGTCGTCGAAAGGGTTGCCCGTGCTGACGGGGATGGGATAGATGACTTTGGTGGTGTCGGGCTCAACGGTGTAGGGGTTGGGGTAGAAGATGTCATAACCCCCTGCCGATGCTGTTTGGGCGAAGAGGAGCGCAAACAGCGTTGTGAGGAGTGAGAGGATGATATGTCGTTTCATTCTGTATTTCAAAATGCTGGTTTACAATATTCTAAGTGCTTCCTTGATCAGGGTCTCGACGGTGGCATCAGGCATCTGCTTGAGCAGGCGGTCCAAGGCTTTGTCGACGGCCGCTTTGCTGAAGCCCAATATCGTCAGTGCTGATAACGCTTCGTTCTTGATTGTATTGTTTGGTGTGGCGAAAATTTCCGTCGCGAAGTCGTTTTTCTTCAGTTTGTCCTTCAGGTCGATGACGATGCGTTGGGCGGTCTTGGCGCCGATGCCTTTCACCGATTGGATGGTCTTCACGTCGTCATTGGCGATGGCGTTGCTCAACTCGTTGACAGTCAGCGAGCTGAGGATGAGCCGTGCCGTGTTGCAGCCCACGCCCGACACCGAGATGAGCAGTTCGAAGAGGTCGCGTTCCTTGGCGCTGTAGAAGCCAAAGAGGTTGTGGGCGTCCTCAAGGATTTGCTCGTGGACGTAGAGTTTGGCCTCTTCCTTCTCACCGATGGCGGTGAAGGTGTTGAGCGTGATGTTGACGAGATAGCCGATGCCCTGGTTGTCGAGGACGACGTAGGTGGGCGACTTTTCGGCTACTTTTCCTGAGATGAAGGCGTACATTGGGGCGCAGTTTGGATTAAAC
>Ga0255059_10000249_pt1 | contig 11931 bp, 4 predicted proteins | sample 176RNAGHGlowgp2_FD_183551 | JGI IMG/M metagenome (GOLD analysis project Ga0255059, IMG submission 183551) | Metatranscriptome of sheep rumen microbial communities from Palmerston North, Manawatu-Wanganui, New Zealand - 1766 RNA GHGlow gp2... | ecosystem: Host-associated > Mammals > Digestive...
AAAAGAATTTCCGAAAATGAAATAACATCGGGAGGAGAGTGTAGCTTTGAAAGATTTACAGATTATAATTCAGCATATGCTTACGGACAGAAAGAACCATATACGTGTTATCTCCATGATAACTGCACTGTCCTTGATCATGATGTTTGTAATGCCTTTTACAGAGATTATGAGAGTAGAAGCTGAAGGCGAAGATTATTTTACAGCGGTAGTAACCGACCCACCGGGCGATGGTGTAGACTTTGGAGGCAAGGTCAATACGATCAAGATCAATGGCAACGAATATACCAATGATTCCGGTAATATCGTTGATGCAGGCAATGGAAACAATTATCAGTTTTCAATGGCGTTGAGTTACGAATACGATAAAGACCAGCTTAATAATTCGGGTATACTTACTTCAAAAACTATCTATTATCAGGTGCCTCAGGATATTAAGATTGATAAAGATTATTACGGAGCTGGCGAGTATGTTAATGATAATAAATATAGCGATACACTTCCTTCAGGCTATTATTCTATTTCAAAAAATGGTCTGATAGTTATTCGCTTCACAGATGCTTATATCAGCTATCTTACTCAAAGGGGCGGCTTAAAGGGCGATATCGCATTTAACGGTATGGTCGAGAGAGATCAGACTCCAAGCGGCGATAAAACAGTCAACGTGGCCAATAAGGAAATCACTTTTGAATTTGCCGATGAACAGCTTTCAATCAACAAGAGTGGTTCGACCGGACTTGACGCAAGCGGAAAACAGTGTATAAACTGGAACATTACCATTAACAATCCTAACGGACACTTTAATTTATCAGATTATTCTATCAAGGATACGATTACTGATAATGATGGACCATTTGATTGGACTAAGGTAACAGACGTTACAGTTGATCCGGCAGGTGCCGCTACACGGAGCGGCGACGGATTCACTTTATCAGGCAATGCACATCAGGTGAACATCAGCTATAAGACTCCTGCTGAAAACCTCCATACTTATAAGAATGATGCAATCATTAAAAAGGGCGATGAAGAGATTGTTTCGGATTCAGAAAAAATCTCCATTAAAAATCAACTTGAAGTAAATAAGTCAGGCGTTGCTGATTATACTTACAGCGGTAAGGAAGGGAAAAAAGCCAAGTGGACTATCGAACTGAAAAATAAGTCAGGCGGCACTCTCAACAATACCAAGATCACCGATGATACTATTGACTTCCCTGCTGATACAAAAGTTTATTATTTTGATAGCAGCAACCAACGTGTTGAACTGGATAGCAGTAAATATTCAATAGACGGAAAAGAAATCACTTTCACAGATCCAACTCTGCCAAGCCGTTTAGTAGTAGAGTATGAAGCTAATATTACAGGTAATTATGATACATCAGGTCAGATACAAGTTGACAACGGTGTAAAGGCTGAGTCAACAGAGCCGAATGGTCCTGTTTCTGATCCTGAAAATGGCTATAAAACTGCTACTGTATATTATCAGCATCAGTATAAAATTGACAAATCCTGTACACGATTTAATACTGAAGATGATATGCTTCAGTGGAAAATCGATGTAAATGCAGGAATGGCGTCACTTGATGGCTATGAAATAACAGATTCCGGATTTGTTGGTAAGACCTATAATAATAATGAACGTGAGGGAGACTATATTTCTTTTAACGCTTGGGATAATAACAATAATGAAATTGATGCTAAGGTCAAACTGGTAAAAGAAAACCCACAATCAAATAAGATAAAGATCCAGCTTCAAGATGGGCAGGATGTCAAGATCGCCAAGATGGAAATTTACTATAATCAGCCAATTCAAGATAATCTTAGCTCGGATGATTTGAGTAAATATCGGAATGGTGATAACGTCACTGTACGAAATAGGGCTGATGGTACGATGCCCGGAACCGGAATAGCAGAATATGGTATCGGAGAGAAGGAAGGCCGTAAGCGTAGAGAAGCAAGTAAGCATTATCACTCTACAGCAAATGAACAGGTTATCGGAAACGCAGATCAGGCTAACAGAACTCTGGATTGGAGCGTTACTCTTACAAACGATAACGGATTTGGAAATAATGATGTATATACCGATACTCTGAAGTCTGATAACGGCGGTAAACATTATATCACATCTGATCAGGCAGCTGCCTTTTCACTAAAATCCGGTACAACTCCTATCCCGGCTACTGCTTATACTATCACATTCTATGATGAAAACAACAATGTAATCAATTTCCCTGACGAAAATAAAAAAGCAGTAAAATTCACAATACAGTTCAATGATTCGATCAATTCTTCTTATCATAGTTTATCATTGGATTATAAAACTACTGCTGAGGTTTCAGGTGTTGAGAATGGCAATACTGCTCATTTCAACAATGGCTATGATTATGGTACAACAAAAGATAAAACAACTGATGGTCTGACATTCGTACGAGAGGATCCTACTAATGTCAAGACAATCAAGATCAATGTCAGAAAGACATGGAATGACAGAAATAATAAGTTCAATACCAGACCTGACGATTATACTGTAGAGATCTGGCGTGCTAAAGTAGATTCTAATGGCGATTGTCCTGTTGCTAATGATCCTGATGCATGGGAAATAGTGAATACTTATAATTTAACTAAAGACCAGGATCAACTGACGGGTGATTTCCCACAGTGGGTTGTAGAAACAGATGACGGAGGCATTCAGTCGGTAGTTCGCTATTGTTATAAGATAGTAGAAACCAATATTAAAAATGGTTATACAAACACTAATACCAGTCCACCTATTATAGCGGATCATGATGCTAATTTTGAACTTACAAACAAGAAAGACCTTGACGTTATTAAGATAGCGGTAGACAAGGACGGCAAACCTATAAACAGCGCAGATCTTTCTACCGTTCCCAAAGCAAAGGTAGATATCAACGGAACTCCGACGGATTGCTACATCTTCGGATGGGAGATATTCTTCAAGGAGGGAGATGATGATTATACCGATACACTGCCTGAAGGTGCAGTATATCTCCCGACTTCATCAGATCCAAAATTATCAAAGTATAATCCTTATCCTTGGGGCAAGGATGAATATACAGGCGGACCAAGTTGGAGTAACTGGGAAGACTGGGCTCTGGCAGCAACTGCCGACGGCAATACATTACACATAAAAGTCAAAGATCCTTCACAGGTAGTATCCTTCAGATACTATACAGCAATTCCTAAAGATAAGATCGAAGATGCACTTGATCCTGACCGCAAACTTATCAATACAGTAGAGGACGACGCAGACCACAAGGAATACACAGGAACACTTAATGTAAACGGTGACGCTCCTGATGATACACAGCATCTTAAAAAAGGCGCCAACAAAACATTGACGGCAGGTGAAGTTGTGTACTCGCTTGATGTTAATCCGACAGGTAAAAAGATGTCAAATGAGGACTACATCAATATCACCGATGCTCTTGAGATAGGTGCCAATAGCAGCAGAAAAACCGGCCTCAAGTTCGTACTTGATAGAATCAATGTTTATCCTTACGATGAAAATGGTCAGGTTGATAAAGACCATCCGATCGAGGATTATAGTTATACCGTTGATTATGATTATTCAGAGGAAAAAGCCATTGCTGTTACTGAATCTTCTGAAATTATGAAAGATGGTGCATATGTAACGGTTTATTCAATTAATGGTTGGGACGTTGGAGATTCTATTACTTTGATAGCAGAGAGGAATCCAGAATGCGATACTCAATCACCAGGTGAAATATATATGTTCAATGAGAACTTTAATATTAACAGTCCTGATTGGAATAATAATCTTACCAAGCAACAAGTACAATTTCCACAATATTCAAATGATCAGAGCAAAATAGAAAAATGTGTAATTCCTGAAAATACAAAATATATCTTTGTTCTTGCAAAGCACACAATGGAGCATGTTTGGAATCCAGAAACTAATCAGAATGACATATATCATAAGAACAGAATGAAGTCACTTGATGCAACTGCATATTCCAAAACTGTTCCCGCATATCTCAACATAGATGTTCCCGATCAGCAGCATCTTTATGTAGAGTATAAATACATTGTAAAAGGATTTCAAAACGGTGATAATATCACACTGACCAATACGGCATCTTTTGAAGAAGATAATGGCAGCGGATGGGACAAAGTAGAGGGTTATCAACTTAATCTTGATGGCTCAAATGCAAGCTCAGGAACAAACACCAATCCGAAGATCTATAAAGTCGATATCAACAACTACTCACTGAATACACTTGAAGCTTCTTTCAAGGTCGCTAAGTGGGATAAAGAAAATGAACGTTGGATTTATGCTTCGGCTATCCAGGATGTCGGAAGCGATATACGTAAATTAGTTTTCCCGACAGATGCAGACGGCTATCTTGAAACCGTAAGCGACGGAAAGCATTACGCTCCTGCAAATGCAGCAGTATTGAAGTTCGCTAAAACAGATGATCCTTCAACACAGAGCAATGATACTGTTCATGAATTCAAACTGGAAGACAAAGCTCTCTATAAATTCGTTGAGATCGAATCACCTCAAAATTACAGACAGGTAGATGCAAGCGGTTCTCTCGAAGATAACAGCGAATTCGTTTTCTACTATGCTTACAACGGATATACCGGATCGACACCTCCTGATGCAATGGCAGCCGACGGAAAGAGCAAGATAAGGAATATTTCAGCAGGAAATAACATCAATATTCCAAATTCACAGTTCATTTCTATAAAGGCTCAGAAATCATTTACAGGTACAGGTGATGATATACCTGATTCAGCAGTGGTTTCACTGGGACTTTACTATTCAACAAGCCGTAACGGTAAAAACCTTAAAATGGTGACTGCCGATATGGTTAACGGCAACAGCTTTGATAATCCCACGACTCCTCTTACTTACAATAAGAGCGGAAATGATCCGGTCTATGAATGGACAGGACTTCCAAGCGGAATCAACGGTTCACCCGTATACTATTTCGTCAGGGAAGAAAGCTGTACATATGACGGCACAACTTATACCCGTGATCTTGCAGACGATAAGCTGAAAAACGGAACCGATGAATGTCCGTTCCAGCCTGTATATACCAGAAACGGTACAAACAAGAATGGTACAGTTATCGAAGTCAACAACTCTGAGGGTATAGCTGTAAAGAAGATCTGGCAGAAGTCAGATGGCTCATCTTACACCGGTACAGCAGATATTGATTATGAAGTATACGGTATAAAGGGCAGCACAAGAGAAATTTATTACAGCGATAAACTTACATTAGCAAACGGTTATCAGCAGATCTTACCTTCAAGCTATGATGGAAAGAACTTGTCTGATTATGACACATTTGAAGTAGAAGAGATTACCAAGCTGGGCGAAGGATGGACAACATCCACTACAAGAAAGCTTGAAAACGGAACAGGTACACTCGAGATCATCAACACACAGGAAGTTGAAGATACTACAACGAATATATCTGTCAAGAAGGAATGGAACATGAACGGTTCCACTCAGACTCATCCGGACAGTGTTACTGTTAAGCTGATCCAGTCGCTGGATTCAATAGCTCCGGGAAATGTAACAGAGTCCAACGGTGTCGCAACTCCAGACTTTGGTAATTGCATTGCAGTAGCAGAGCAGACATTGAATGATAGCAACCACTGGGAGTTCACATGGAATGATCTTCCCAAGAAGAATGCCGATGATCACACATATTACTACTACGTAATAGAGACAAGCGATTATCCCGGCTACACAGTTAGCTATTCATTGAACAACCAGGGTACACTCACAACAATAACCAATACCTTCAAGAAGGTCGATCTCAAGGTAAATAAGCTTTGGGCAGGAGATGATAACAAGGACCACAGCGGCGAAACTATCAAGTTCGTTATCAAGAGGTCAACGAATCCAGATGATGTTCCGAATAACGGAACAACGGTTGGTGATGAACAAGAAATCTTCGTTCCCGAAAAAACAGTTACCGTTATAGCTTCTCCGAGTGAAGTATATGAAGGCGCAACCATTAACCTCAGTGCAACGTTCGGAAATGATGATGTAACAGGTTCAGCAGTATTCTATGTAGATGGCAACCAGATAGAAGGACATACTTTCACTCCCACTTCCAACGAAGTTGGCGATCACACTATCAAAGCAACATATCATGGTAAAGTATCTGAGGTAACGGTTACAGTCAAAGAAAAGCAGCTGACCATCGATCCTGAGACAGAGACCATATATGAAGGCCACAGCATTACATTTGCTTCTGAGTACGGTGATGCTCCGGTTGATGCTGTATATACTGTAAATTCTACTGATGCTGTTGTAAACGGCAATAAGATCACATTTAATGCACCGGGAACTTATACAGTAACAGCAACTTATAATAATGATAAACATGCTACAGCAAATATAACTGTTAACGCTATGCCCTTGTTAATCACGCCAACTGAATCAACTATAAACCAGAATGAGAGTATTACATTCACAGCACAATATGACAGCAAGACTGTAAACGCAACATACACAGTCAGCGAGAATAATACAGATGTTACTAATGACAGCAGTAAGGTTGAGATAAGTGATAATGTGATTAAGTTCAAGGATGAAGGTAAGTATACAGTAACCGCAACTTATAATGGTAAAACAGCTGAAGCGGAAATTACTGTAAATCCGAATCCGGCAACTCTGACTACAACTATAAGTGCGACTAACACAATTGCAAGCGGAACTGAAAACGGTCCTTATTTTGTGTATGATTTATCGAGCTTATCGAATTATACAATAACAAAAATAGAAGTAATGTTAAAGAATATTAATTCAACTAATGGTGTTGTAGCCTATAACTCACATTATGCTCAGAATAATTTTGGATGGAATGATGGACAAGCATCTTTAGCTAATGGACTTGTTACTTTAGTTATTAACAGCAATAATCCACCAGACAATCTGGGCGTTAAATCCTATAGTGGTAGTATTTCAACTGATAATGTTGAATCAATAACTATCACCTATAAGAATCCCAACTACATCCAACCATCTTTCGCACTTCCGGACTTACTAAAAGAAACATTATTATCAAAGGGTCAGACATTCGGTACATACCAGGCAGCAGCACCTACACTGACATCTGCACGCAGCAAGCGTCCTCTCAGAGGCGGAAACATCACAAAGACTGTAGGCGCAGAGGCACTGGAAAATGAAGTAACAGAGCTGTTCTTCAACACTAATGTATCAGATATCATCGAGTTAGGCGCAGGCAAGACTCCTTCCACAAAGATGAACGTAAGTATCGTCGGCGGAAAGGTCAAGCTGAAAGCCAATAAACAAGGCGCAGGAGATACCGACAGCGAATGGACCAAGACCATAAACGGACTCCCTGCAACAGACGAAAACAACCAGCCGTATTATTATTGGATCGAAGAAGTCGATGTAGATCCGAACTACTCAGCAAGCTATACAGGCAATAATGTTGATGCGGTCAACACCGGCGGAAATGCTGCGATCACAATAACTAATACAAAGAAAAATGATACAGGAGTGGAACTCCCAATCTCAGGCGGAAGCGGCTTGAATACTATCTACACAATAGGAGCTGTGCTTCTGATGATGAGCGGAGCAGGTTACACAATGTACAGACGTCGGAGGTGGTATGATGAATAAATACCGCAGATGGCGTGACGATCAGAAAAGGAGGAAACTGGGAAGGCACCGCAGGAAGCGAAGCGGTACTTCAGGCAAACCTCCATAGCAAAAGTTAAAGCGCCGAGGATTCGGCAAATAATAAGATCAAAGTTAATAAAATGTTCTGCTGCCGCTTTAGGCAGCGGCGGCAGAGCAACTACTTAATGAAAAGGAGAATGATTATGAAAACTACTAAGAGATTTATCGCAATGGCAGCCGCTTTAACACTTACTGCTTGCACAGCAATCCCAATGGCTATGATGACTGCAAATGCAGCCGCAACAGCCAATACTATCTCGTTTACTAATAACGTTGATACAGGTCACACCTATACAGGATATCAGATATTCACAGGTGAGATAGAAGATGGAGTTCTCAAGAATGTAGCATGGGCTAATGCAGCAAAGGGCGCAGATTTCCTTACAGCTCTCCAGGGAGCAACTGCAACTTTATCAGATTCTACAACTCTCGGCTCAAAGTTCACATCAGCTACTGATGCTAAGACTGTAGCAGCAGCAATGTCAACAATTACAAATTCCGATGATAAGGATATATTAGCAGCTTTCTTAGCTACACAGACAGCTAACATGGTCAAGGTCAATGCAACTGCTGCTGAATCGATTGATATCACAGCTACTGGTGATGGCTACTATCTGGTAATCGATGAAGGTTCATCTGCTAAGCCAAATGCAAAGACAAAGTACCTCTTAGATTCTGTTGATGCATCAAACGGCGCAGAAATAGCTGTAAAGTCGGCAGTTCCTTCAATGGTCAAGAAGGTACAGGAGAATACAGATGTCGATGATTATGACGGCATGGGCGAAACAGGAAATGACTGGAACGACGTTGCTGACTATAATATCGGTGATGCAGTACCATTCAAGCTCTATGGTTCACTTCCAAGCAATTACGGTGATTACGAGCACTACTACTACAAGTTTACTGATACATTAGCTGCCGGATTAACTGCACCTGCTGCTGCTGACGTTACAGTAAAAATTGGCACAGAGGTAATTTCTCCTGGCAAGAACATGAGAGTAAAGGTTGATGGTCAGAATATAATCGTTTCATTTGAGGATATCAAGGCATTTACTACTGACGCTTCTGCTATAATAACAGTTCAGTACAATGCAATTCTTAATGAAGATGCTGAAATAGGTCTGCCAGGAAACGAGAATACAGCAAATCTGGAATTCTCAAACAATCCTAATTTTGAGTATAACCCAACAACTACAGACGATAAGGAAGATAAGCCTGGTGATAACGGTACTCCTGATGACACTACTGATGACTCAGATGAGACAGGCGAGACACCTGAGGATAAGGTTATCGTATTCACATATCAGCTTGACATCACTAAGGAAGATGGCGCAACTAATGCTAAGCTTAAGGATGCTAAGTTCAAGCTGATTAATAAGGACGGTAAGTTTGCTACTGTTGATGCAAACAACAAGATCACTGGCTGGGTAGATACCGAAGCTGCCGGTTCAGAGTTTACATCAAGCGCAGAAGGTACATTCAGCATTATCGGTCTCGATGACGGAACTTACACACTGAAGGAAACAGCAGTTCCCGCAACATATAATACACCAACACCAGATACACTGACATTCACAATCGATGCTACAACAGCAAATAATCAGACTTGGGACGGCACAGCAAACAAGGCTCTGACAGCTCTTAATCTTACAGCAGCAACAGGTGCTCAGCTTGCTAATAATATTGGAACAGGAAAGGCCGGTACACTTGATTCAGGTATCGTAGCAGCTACTGTATACAATACAAAGGGCACAACTCTCCCAACAACCGGTGGCATAGGCACAACACTCTTCATCCTGGGCGGCGGATGCGCAGCAGGTATCGCAGGTATCTACCTCGTTTCCAAGAAGAAGACCCGTGAGGAAGAATAAGAGAGTTCATGATCATTCATTAACCTGAAACCTGAAAATTTCCCCTCCCCACTTCGGGGAGGGGATCAGGGAGAGATCCACAAGGAGAATAATATGAAAATAAAACCGAAAAAACTCATTCCCCTGTTGTTTGTTTTCATTTTCTTTGCGGGCCTCTCCGTGATGCTTTATCCGACCTTCAGCAACTGGTGGAACAGAAACGTTGCTTACAAAGCGGTTTCCACCTATAAAGAATCGGTTGCCGAGCTTGATAACGGCGAGACGGAAAGGCTCTGGGAAGAAGCTCATGAATATAACAGACAACTTGCGGAGCTTAATGCTCCTTTTGTCAATTTTGCGGATATAAAGGGCTATGATGACATTCTCAATGTTTCAGGCACGGGAGTTATGGGGTATATCTCCATTCCGAGCATACGTGTTGAACTGCCGATCTATCACGGCACCTCAGATGGTGTGCTCCAGATAGCGGCAGGTCATATTCAGGGATCATCGCTCCCTGTCGGCGGTGCCGATACTCATGCGGTAATTTCCGGACACCGTGGACTGCCTACCGCAAAGCTTTTCACTGACCTTGACCAGATGGTCGAGGGCGACATATTCACCGTAAATATTCTCGACGATATCCTGACCTATGAGGTGGAGAAGATACTTATCATCCTCCCCGACGAGACCGACAAGCTTGCGATCATCCCCGATGAGGACTATGTTACTCTGATGACCTGCACGCCATACGGTATAAATTCACATCGTCTCCTCATTCGTGCCCACAGGATAAACAATCTTTACGAAAGACGCATAAAAGTTTCTGCGGATGCTCTTCAAGTGGACAGAATGACTGTAATGCCCGTTATCATCGGCATTCTCATAGTTTTTGCTGTGCTGGTTGGAGCGGTCACAGGCAGAAACAAACAAAATATACGAATCGACAAATACATAGTTTCCAAGCTGCCGTCGGGAGGAGACAGCAGCCCTTAATGGAGGAAATATGCGAAAATATCTATCAATTATCACAGCTATTGCTTTTGTATCAACACTGCTTACAGGATGCGGAAAAAAGTCTGAGAAGGCAGTGAAGCCGCTTCTGGGACTTGAATGGTTCGCAGATTACGACGAAGTTCTTGAAAAAATGAATGAGAATAAGCTGATCGCCGAGCGTGAGACCGATGAGGCAAAACAGCGTATGCAGGACTATGAAGCTGTTCCGCTTTATGACACGGATTGTGACCTGACGCTTTGCTTTACGGGTTCGGGACTGGTCGGCTTCAACTATCACGATATCAGGCGAAACCAGAATTACCGTCAGTGGTTCAGCGACATCGAAAAAGAATACGGTATCCCTACAGAGGAGGGAAGCGGTATTGCTTCATGGTACGATGATCCGCTGGGCAAGAATACCGCCATTTATCTTTTCAACCTTGAGGAAGGAGTTCAGGTCTCGTTTTATGCGACTTCCGATTCGCCTGACAAGTCTTACGAAAAGCAGAGGGACAGCTACATCCCTACACCGGAACTGCGTTCACCTGTGGTTGCGGTGGAGGATACTCCTTTAGCAGTAAATGAAACAGTCACAGAAGCTGAGAAAGTGACAACAGAGGTGTCTGCATCAGTTTCCGATGAAAGGGCCGAATATCGGGATGAGTCTGATGAAACTGATGAATATACCGAAGATACCATGACTTCAGTAAATGCAGCCAATACAACATCGCAGACACAAACGCTGACTACTACCCAGACTGTAACAACTACAGCAAAAGTAGACCGTACTAAGTATTTCCTGACGAACGGTCTGCGATTCTACGGCAGTCCTGCCAGTGAAGGACGTAAAATGAACAGCTTCTCAAAGCTTGATGAGTACCGCACAGAGGAAGCCGGACAGCCGTGGGAGTTGGTTATGGAATATGAAAATGTTCCCTATCTCGGAAAGAACTGCGATGGAGTTCTCTGCTTTACCAGCCTCGGCCTTGTTGGTGTGAATTATTTTGATCCTGACGCTGACAATTACAGCTTCTGGACGGATGAGTTCACGGATATTTATGGCACGCCCGATGAAAAACAGTACGACTATTCTGTATGGTACGAGAACATATCGGGAATTGAAACGACTATATATGTATTCGCATATGAAGACGGCATTCAGCTTTCCTTCTTCGTGGACGATACAGGTTCGGAGTTGGCATAATTAAAAACCTGCTGTCATAACCGTGATACTCATACAGCAGCTTTATATGTATTTATCGGGTGAAAACCTTTCTGAGGAAAGGTTCTTCCCCCGTACCCCCTTTCCAAAGACTTCTAACTGAAATATTGCCCCTGACTGGGCGCTCACGATAACATATCGGTTTTTACATCGTG
>Ga0255059_10000250_pt1 | contig 11924 bp, 3 predicted proteins | sample 176RNAGHGlowgp2_FD_183551 | JGI IMG/M metagenome (GOLD analysis project Ga0255059, IMG submission 183551) | Metatranscriptome of sheep rumen microbial communities from Palmerston North, Manawatu-Wanganui, New Zealand - 1766 RNA GHGlow gp2... | ecosystem: Host-associated > Mammals > Digestive...
GTAACGTGTAGCTTTGGTATTAACATTCACACAACCCGCTGCTTTAACTGGATATCGGCTGGTGAATTTGATGAATTTATTTGGCTACGTCCGGCTGGTGCTTCGGCTTGGATTAATCGCTTTGAATCCTATAAGGCAGGTGGAAATGAGAAAGATTCGGCCGTAGATATGACCCGCGTGGAATATGAATCCCCCGAGCTAAGGGCGGCAGCATATGAAAGAATACGCGGTACTTTCCCGGCCGATGGAACTCATTATACATCTCACAAGTGTATTGTTAAAGCGAGAGTATCAGCCCCTTCCCAGCCGACTGAATATGAGTATATAGTTGGTAGGGCAGACAAGAATATGAACCCTGATCCGAACCACAGCAGTAAGATCCAGAGATTCACATTATATCCTACCTCATATACCCCCAGAATCTTCCAGACAACCGATCAGCAAGGTTTCCACTGGGTAGAATATCAGGCATGGGCAGCTGCAGCCGAGGAGGTAAATAAACTTATCAATTCGACTGTTGCAACAGAAAATATTATTCCTATCTTAGTTAATACTGGCGACATGACTCAAAATGGTACTAGAATAAACGAATGGCTTGACTACTATAATGCGGGCTATTGCTTATTCGATCACCTAGAGCAGATGAATGTAGTTGGTAATAATGACTTAGTGGGAACAGATCCAGAGATCTTAGGAACTGGTGATGATAATGGTAAATCAAATGGCCACTACTTCCATGTATTCTATTGCTATGAAGTAGACCCAGATGTTAACCCAATCATCTACTCATCCGATGGTCTTCAATACAAATATATCCCTAGCTTCTATTACTTCGAGAATACTGCGTCTTCGAATGTTGACAGCTACAGATTTGTCTTCTTGGATACAGAAATCACTACAATTAACTGTAGAGATTGGTTCAAGAGAGTGAATCAGGAAGGAACACCAATTAATGTTTATACTGGTTGGCCTATTACTGATTCTGTCTCAGCTGAATATGACAATGGGTTCAAGACAATTTATTCTATGATCTATCAAATCTTAGATCAGGCCAAAACAAACGGACAACATATTATTGCAGCATGTCATGAAATGCCTTTCACTGTTGTCACGAATGCTAACCTGAAATCTGGTAAGAAAGATGCTGATAGATCTATGAACGGTACCTCACTAGTTGGTTGCCATTGTAATAGACTAGGGTCGGCCAATGAAAAATCAATTTATTGGCTCTCACGTCTTCTTGAGTACTTCCAGGTCAAACTTATGATAGGTGGACATAAACATACTTATGCCTGCACCAACCCGCTTCGTGAATTCTATCTCTACGACGGTGGAACAAAGAACTCACTGCAGGATGGACCTATGACTATGGAAAGTACTCTAGAACATGACGATCAGGTAACATGGAAAGCTACTCTTGGTAAAACATTCGCTGGTGCTCTTGAGGTTTATGAGTATGGTGCCACATCTGATACACAGGAACAATTTGATACCACTAAATTCCCGATTATGGAGGTTGGTGATAGCGTTGATCTTGGTGTATCCGTCAACTCTGGTACTCTCTGGCCTTACTATGGAGTCCGCGGTGATTCTTATCCAAAAGTAACTTATCTAATGTGCCAGGCAACAGGTTTCAAGCTCAAATCAAATAAAGAGCTACCATCAAGCCAACAGAAGTTCTCTTATGTAATTCCTAAGACCGACAATTCAGGAACAGCCGATAGCCCGAACGATAATCAGCTTAAGCCTATGTTTACTGAAATTGTTCTCTCTGGCAACACATACACTGCCTATCTGAGAAGAATTGAGGAAATTACAAACGGAACAAAACTTTTCTCACAGCAAGCATTCTCCACTAAGCCCGCTAAATTCATGTATCTAAAGGGTAATGAATCTGACGGAACCAATGAAGCTATGTTTGGTCACTGGGTAAATGAGAAAACACCATTAATCGTACTATAAAAATAAATTAAATAATGAAGCGTAACGGAAAAAACATTATAACTGATCAGGATATTACTCTGACCGGGAAGGGATTCTCTGGACAAACACTTGACGAAACTCTTACCGATCATGAAGAAAGATTGGGTCAGATAGAGGGAAACGTTAAGTGGATTTATAGGAACGGAAGAGTTGGGACTGGATCCGGAGGTGGGTCTGGTTCCGGCTCTGGTTCTGGAACATGGAGAGCAATTATTACCAGACAAGATACTGGCGAAGTTCTGAAAGATGGAGTCGCTATGAATCTACCTAGTGCTGGTAAATATATTTTCAGTGTCCAGGTATATAAAGGAGGATCAGATACTTTCACGGTCCAGTATTCATATCAAAACAAAAAGGGAGCACAGACAACTAGTGATACTCTAAACACTAATAACTCCTTCTTTGCTCTTAAAACTCTGGATCTTGATACAAACGGAACTCTGACTATTAAAATTTATAATAGATCAGAACCCGATGAAGCTCCTCTGACTCTTTCTATCCCCTATATCACATCCTCATACTCATTCAGTCTTTCCTATGTATATGCTGACACCTTGACTCCTTTCACACTTAATAGCGATCATACTATTTTTATTAGTGATGTCAAGACTAGAGGTATTAAAGCAGCATTAGAATATTCAGTCGCAGTTGGTATTCAGACAGCTTCATATACATATACAGATTGGGAAGGGCAAACGAGAACAGTGACCGAAGGAGATGATGCTATTAAAGAGAAATCGGCAGGCATTATTTATCTTGATCTTTGTTCCGACATCTTAGGTTATCTTAGCAACGATGATAATGCAAAGTATCGTCAATTCTTACTAGATATTGATTTGGTACTTGAGGGAAAGATTGAAAAAGAAAATATCCCGCAGCTATCATTAAAAGATAACCTAATTCCGTCTAATCTGTTCTTAAGAGTAACTGCATCTGGTGGTACTATTTACGATACACAGCAGCAAATGTATCCAGTGGCAGGTCAATTCATAGTAGGTACAGTTGTATTCCAGGTAACTCCTTTCTATGGCGCTATTGTAGTAGGTCGAACGTATAATTTTTCAGTTTTCCTTGACGATGTTCAACTAGGAGAGGAAGAGGGTATACGTGTTGATACTCTCTCCGATCAAACACTACAAGCAGTTCCTATCCCTGTCGCAACGGCAATGGAGCATAAAGTTACATTTAGCATTGTCGAGCCGAGAAGTGGAAAAAGCTATACAGTCGACTATTGGTTTACCGCAAGAGAAGCAACTTCTTCATTTACTTACTATCCGAGACGTTCAACAGCCTCCGGTACAATTGACGTGACTCCAGAAACAACTGATGTCTATAGAAAACTTCAGATCGCCCAGAATATTGAAGGCCTAACGGAGTTATCTAATATTCAGGTTTCATCAGTAGCCACACAACCTCAGGTATTTAATTTTCAATCAGAGAAGAAACCACAGTACGAAAATCTAGACCAAATGATTTGTCTAGGTATTCAGTACGTCAGAACAAATGATACTTCTCAACCGATTGCAAAATTCAGTATCGCCAATGGACCGCAGGGAGATATTTATATATATCAGAACAAAGTTATTATTTCGACTGATACATATGAGACCGGAACAATAACTGGTGATCAGGCTGAAATTTATCTTCCGATGAGTAAAACACTTTCGGATTCTAATTTCTCTGACTACCATCTGATAACGATATATAAACGACTAGAGAAGAAAGAGGGTAGTAATGCTTGGCGTGGTATTTATATTTATATTGATGGTGTTCTTGAGGCTTCTTTCACTGCCTTTACATCACTTCACAATAAATATGAATCCGTCTCATTCTATCCAGGTAACTACTATATCAACCTAATCGAGTCATCATCTTTCTCTCATTCAGGTCAAGATGCATATGAGTCTTATCTTTACGATATAGATATTCAGGGATACTACTATGCTTATCGTGAGTTAATTCTTGGTCTCCCACTTGATGAAGCAACCAAACAGCTGTATGATAACTTCAAAACTTTCACAGCCGACGAGGATAACTTCATCATGACAGATCAGACCGCCATTTATAACATAGCTAGATATTCAGAGGCACCGGTCCTGATTATGAACTTTACTGATCAGGGTAATGGTATCAACGGTATTAGAGGAGCCGGGAAGGACTGCTTTAAAGAGTACATGTCCACGGCTTATACAGAAAATGAAGAACCAGAAAGAGCATCAATTACTCTTGAATATTCACCTGGTCTACAAGAGCCGGTAGTTATTCAGAAAAATAGTATTCCTGCTTCATTCTCTATCGAGCCTCAGGGTTCCTCAACTAAAGCATATCGTTGTAAGAACTGGGAAATGTATGCACCTGTGGCCAATGATGAAGACCATGTTTGTATATATACCCCCAACTTCTCAGACTCTAATAAAAATACGTTCCTCCCTGAAGAATCATTTACTCTAAAAGCTGATATCGTTGACTCCAGTCATACGAACAATAATGCAGTTGGTGCTTTCGTTAATGATGTCTGTACTCCATTCCAGGCAGCTCTTAACGCTCAGAAGAAGGATAATGGTGAGAGATCTAAGTATGCCGGATATATTAAAAACTGTCTAACCGGTTTCCCTGTCTTAGTATTCCTTCACACTAACTATAGATCCGATGAGTCTGAAACAGAGCTTAGTGTTCATAACTACTATTTCCTAGGTATCTATAACTTCAACTTAGGTCGTAAATCTTATTTCAACTTAGGTTATAAGAATACTGCCGCCCTAGAGGATTTAAATCTTCAGGATGGATTTGGTATTTATGAACTCCCTAAATCAAAGAACACAATCCTAACCGACGTGATGGTAGCTGAAGTCCAAGGTAATAACGAATACTTTGACTTCTCTCAGTATAATACGTCTATTCTATTTAAGAAGGAAGAAGGTAAGGACGAAACTTACATGTGGGGAGACTTTGTGAATGGTAGCAACTCAGAGGCTATCACTAGAACAGCTATTGCTAATTTCGTAAAGAGAGTTTCTAGAGCGGGCGGTTTCATTTTCGATTCAATTGGTAAAAACTTCTCAACCTCAGCGTCTGACAATTATGGTTATACTGATGGATATTCAGCTGTTGATAGAGTAACTGGTGAACCAAAGAATCAGGTACCTAACTATAGAGCTCAGGCACAAAGAACAGTAGTTGGTGCAGAGAACTTCTATGACTTTAGTGTATCGTCTGAAGATGCAACGGTTAATGATCTACGTGACTTTGTTATAACGAATGAAGAAGACCCGACTAAGGAGAAAGGAATTGATTATGCCAGCTTATGTGAATACTATACTATCTGTATGGCATTTGGTATGGTTGACTCCGTTGAGAAGAACTTAAATATTAAATCTTGGACAAACGGTAAGGAATTCTATCTAGCATTCTATGATATGGATACCTGTCTCGGTGTTTCCAACTCCGGTTCTAAGATTTCTTATTTTGCTTTCTCTGATTATTGGGATTGGGCAAATTCAATTAATGGTGGTAATTTTGTAAGTACCAAGATTTATCGTGACTTCGCTCCAGTTGGTGGAGGATCTTCTGAGATTGGTGCTGACTCATTTTTTGATGTCCCTAGCTCCTATCTATTCGCTATCGCTAAGTATGCATATTTCGTTCTTCTTGCTAACTCTACGTCATCTGAGCAAGTAAGTCCAATTGCTTCACATCCGAATAATTTGTGGGCCTTATGGAGAAGAACTGGTGGCCGTCTTGAAAATGCAAAATCTTTCATAGACAGGTATTACAGAAACCACCTTGCCACAATTCCAGAGGTCGCTTTCAACTATAATTATCGTTATAAATATTTCGTCAGATCCACCGGAAATGGATTCGATACTATCAACTTCCCTAAGTTTTACGGTCGTAAAATAGCCTATACTGAAACTTGGCTTGATAATAGACTCCATATCCTTGACGCGTATTTCAATATAAATAGTATCAATGACCTCTTGACTAGTAGGATTATGGCGCCTATGGTAACTGATTCTGAAGCCGTCGATACCAATAACCAGGATATCTACGTTCTTCACGATGTATTCAGTACTAATACCGTCGGTTCCCAGTATGCAAACGTTCAGTCTAATGTGTCTGCCAAGGCTAAATCATTTGCACCACTGATCATTAAGACTCCAAACGTTACTAGTCGATACATGTTCCCGAAGGATGAAACTCAGGAATGTGGATTTAGTGTAAAAACAAGTGGTAACCAGACAGTCCTTTTCGGTGGATCTGCTTTATGGACTGAGCTGAGTTCCATTAATCCGTTTATCACTGGTACGGGTTCATTTACAATTAATTCTGACTATCTATCGGTTATTAGTGGTACCGGCGGAGCTCCTTGTAGTTCCTGGACCTTTAATACTCCTTCCCTTAAGTCTCTATCACTAACGAATACAGATCTTAAAACAACCTTGTATTCTGGTAATATTACTTTCGAGGGAGTTGAAACATATCCGAACCTAAGATCAGTTAGAGTTGATGGCACTTCAATTAACTTAACTATTACTAACTCTAATATCACCAACATATCAGCTCTTGGTATGAAATCTGGTTCGAGACTTAGAGTTACTAATACGCCTAATATAGCAGATATTCGTGTATCTGGCAATATAGGTGATCTGAATTTACCGGGCTGGGGAAATGATATCCGAATTCCTTATGATAGCTCATCTATTAACTCAGGTACTATCACCGTTCAGAACACAAAATATCCAGGTGCTAGCATAACAATTTGTAATGCCCCTAACCTCAATACTCTAATTCTGGCAGGTTTCTCTAAGATTATTGTTTATGGATGTCCTAAGCTGACAGAAATAAAGATTAATGATGTAGATGACCATGCTAATTTCGGACTAAGAACTATTGATGTTTCGATGCCAGCCAAATCAAATACCGCTGAAGAAAATATCGAGAGATTTACAATTGGTGCCGTTGAAAATGAGGTTGATCTAAGTTCTTGGGAAACTCTTGAGAACGTTAGACTAATGAATCTCTATACGGTCAAAAATGTAAAACTCCCTGATCATGATGTTAACCTACTCCCCAATGCATTCTCTGGTTGTGAAGACCTATTGTATATAAGTGGAGAAGGAAAGCGCATAATTCTTTCTAGCGATACTGATTCTTATGGTCTGTCGGGTGATTCTAATACTTTCTACAATGCCTATGAGTTTACAATGAGAAAGGAAGAGGGTGGTGAAATGGTGGATCTTTATGTCTCTCCTAATAACACCAATCTAAATGGAACTTTCTGGATTAATGCAAACCTAAGGCGTGGTAGACTTGATTACGATGCAGCTGTTTATTTCCTCCAAACTAGCTGTCGAGATGCACAAAGAGTAAAATCTTGTTCAAACCTCTTCAGAAATCAGCTAGTTACTTATGATAGAAATACATTTGCTCGTGAATATAGTCAAGGTACCTGTTCATTAAGCCTAAGTAATCTCTCTGGCTGTACTGATATTAGAAACGTCTTTAGGGGTTGTCCAGTTGATGCTTTGAATAGATATATGTTCACTGGCCTAGATATAAAGTCAATGTCAATACCCGTCACTGAAGATTCTTGGTATTCAGTTTCGAGAGGAGATAATATTGAGTATGTCTTAGATGATGGAGGAATGCCATTAATGCAGAACCGAGTCATCTATACAACCACTGACTTTATGCAGGATTTCATAGAAAATATCGAATCACTGACACTTATCGACTCATCACAGTCCGTTCGTCTCTGCTTCATTAATCCTATGGCCAGCGGAAATTATCAGGTTCTTGAGACTTTAAATGTTGGCGATGTATTTAACCCAGGCGGAATATCACCAAAAAGACTAGTCGAGCTTGAGTATGTTGAATTCTTTGAAGGACACAAACTCAATATGCAGAATGTCTTTACTTCTTCTTGGGGTGTGGCTGCTCCGGGTAGTAGTGGTTTAAGAATAGCTTACTTTATGTACTATGGAACTTATCGCTACTTTGCCTCGGCCACAACATTAAATAGTCTATTCCACGATATTAAATTAAGTTCAGCTACATTCTGCCTCCGTGATATGTCTTACCCTGGCTATGTTGATATGGAAACATTTATCAACTGGGATGGACTGAGAACATGTAGTAATCTATTCTTCTCATCATCGGGCGCATTCTCACTAGGCTTTAATAAACAGTGTAGCTATCTCGGATTCCATAATATCTGGCACAGCATCTTAAGCAACTTCGATTTCTCTAGAGCAGGTAGTAGTGGAGGTATCGGTAGTGTATTCCAGGATCTTAATATCATCGAACCAAACGATATTCCTGTCTTTACATTAGTCGATCCTGTGGAAGATGCTGATTTAACTTCTACCACAGCCACAAATATTTCTTACCTATTCTCTGGTATTTGTCATCGTCGGACTCTGGGTGGAACTAAGATCGGTCTAAATATTACTTCCGACTTCTTAAAACCTCTCCCCAATATAACCATCGCTAAATATGCCTTCCAAAATACAAAGTGGGCTAATCCGATTCCTTTCAACTTCTTTAGAAAGCAGGAAGAGCCGGTGTCAAAGAGCGTCTGGGTAGAGAGAGGAGGTACGAGAGTGGAAGCTACCCTGACTGATTTTAACTACCGGAAGGAACTACTCGACATAACAGGGTGCTTCTCTGGTATGACTCTCGAGGAAAATATCTCTTATGATCCAGACGCTACATATAACACCGGAGTAACAAGAAAGTCCCTAGTTGATGAAGAGGATAATGAATACACCGAATACTATCTAACTGAAACGACCGATGTAGTAACTCCTCTAATTGATTATGGCTACACTGACTGCTTTGGATTTATTTGTGGAAGTCCTAGTGCATCTGTTATGTTTGGTGAAGATGAATGGACTAATCCTATTAAATCTGCATCAAGTATAAATAATGGTGTCTTTGTTGCCCCTGATGTATTCTATGGAGTGGCTGATGGTGGAGTAATAGATGATTGCTTTAGTGTATCAAGTGTTGCCAGAAAAACTCCCGTTATGTCTGGGGCAATTCCTAAACACTTGGTATCTACTCTCTCGACAACTACATCATTATCTGGCATCTTCAACAACCTAAATATATGGCCGATGAAGTTTGCTGAGTATGATGATCCGTCGGAGAGTGGATTAAAGCAGACATATTATTACTTTGTGCCAAGCGATTTTACATCAAGATCAAACCTGAGTAGAACCTTTAATTTCAAACTACTGATCCCCGATAAACGTGTAACTATTGGGCCGGGGGAATATGAAAGACCACACTATTTCGTCTTCCTTAATGATTCTGTTCCAGCCGGTCTTAGTAGTTTGGATTCTTCACTTCCGACTGGTTCCGATATAAAGAGAACATGGTCTGGTACGAGTGAGATAGAGGGTTCATATTTCAGCATCATGGGTAGTCCAGTTTATGATAGCTCCGAGAACTTTATTGCCATGGAGACTGGTATTGATTATGAGAAATTCTTTAACCTCAAATTCGATAACATTATTCTCCCTGGTCTCGCTGCTATCATGTCTGGCGATTTTATAAAGGGTGGTCAAGGCGCAATACTCTGGAATAAGCAAAATCATCTATCATCTGAAGGTAATTATGCTATTATTCTTGGTATTAACGGTCTCTCCACGAATGCAATGTTAGAACTACCCCTTAGGAATAACAACTTCTTATCATCAACTGCCAATAGTGAAGTTTCTATCTCAAGTGTTTATAACTGGGCAGAACTCGAGGCAACTATTGATGAAGAAACTGGTAGACCTAAGTATTATCCTGGTATTGCATTTGTCGAGTAACTCTGAAATACCACAATTTGCGCTTCAGACGACCTCAAAATCTTACTAGTGAAGCATGTTAGAGAAAACAGGGAATATTAGATTATTACAATTTAATACCTTGTTTTCTCTTTCATAAATAAAACCTAAAACGAAATGAGCAATATAGTATCTAAACTCAAATTTTCTAGATGTCGTGAGGTTCTAAATTCTCGAAGTGCCGCTATGTTACATCTGCGGGAAAGAGAGTTTACAAGAGGAGAACCAGTCTTAATCAGCTACTTCGAAAATCCGGCTGATAATAGTAGCATAAATACATTGATGGCCGTTGGTATAAGAAATGGACATGGAAAAGACTGTTTCAGAATAATTACCCTTGGCCAGTACGAAATTGTTTGGGATGTTTCTAATACTCTCCCCGATGTTTCTTCGCTAGTACATGATGAAGTTTATTTATGGGTAGACGAAAACGAGATATGGTGGAAAGTTAGTGCTCCCGATAAAGTACATAGACAGATTGAAGCACTATCCGATGGCTCTCATATTTACCTATCACTTGCGGACAATCTAATTTATGTGTCCGATGAAAGTAAGCATGTCAGATCTATCACAGACACATATACCAAGAATGAAATCGACTCAATCATTGCAACAATAACTGGCGGTGAATGGGAAGGTCTTGGTAATCTTGAGAGACGACTAGCCGAAGCTTACGAATCAATTCAGGAAGTAATAGCAATCAATACAACCTTAGCCGAAAAAATTAATGAAATGGCTGAGGCGGCTGAATATGTTGCTGCTTTTGCTGAGAGATTTAGTGAAGTTGAGGATAAAGTAGAAGCGCTGGAGGTAGATGAAGAATCTGGGACTGTCGAAGCTACTTTTTCTAGTATTACTTTATCGACCGGCGAGGGGGATGAAGATCCTAAGGTAATTGATAAGGACACAATAGTAACGACGGATATGATTGGCGGAATAATCGAACCAATCCCACAAGCAACATTATTACAGGAGTTAGTATAATATGCAGTATTTAGATATAAATGGTGTAAGAACTCTCTGGGGAAAAGTAAAATCGGCAGTAGCAGCGGGAGCATCACAAGTTACAATTAATTCAAGTGCAGCCGGTGCTTTTGCTGGATTTACATTACAGACGATAGTTCACAATTCAGAGGGTGAAGATGGACACGTGGAATATAAGCTGTCCCTTACCGACGTTCAATCTGCTTCTGCCTTAAGAACTATCCTGGCTGATTATGTGACAGATAATGACCTAAGTACACTCGAAGGAAAGGTTAATGCTCTCGTCGGTAGTGATACAGCTAAAAGTGCACGTGTGATTGCTAGAGAAGAAATAGCCGCTCAATTAATCCCCGAAGAAGCACAAGAAGCCCTCGACACACTCCAAGAGATCGCCGACTGGATTCAAAACCATCCGTCTGAGGTAACGGCAATAAATACAGCCATCCTAAATCTTCAAGCAGTAACAGCACTCCCAGACGAAGGACAAACACCGGCGGCAGGAACAATCGCTAAATATGCTTATGATCTCGTCGACGCAGAACAAGCTAGAGCAACGGGTGAAGAGGCTAGAATTGAAAAGATCCTGACCGAAGTTGAAGATCCTAATGTGGCTGGTTCGAAAGATGGTGTACTGAAGAGACTAGATACACTTGAAGAATCGGTTGGTACTCCGACTGGTGGTGATATCTCGACACAAATTAGAGCAGTTCAGGAAGCTATTGAAGATCTAGACTGGACAATTGCGGCAGAAGAAGGAAAAGTTATTAAAGGCTTCGAGATTGTTAATGGTAGGCTAAAAGTTGATTCCGTTGAGAAAGAAGACATGCCAACCAAAATTAGCAGTCAGGAGATTAATGAAGCCCTTGTTTAATTATTTATTTTTGTCTGGGAAGGGGTTGAAATATACTCCTCCCAGGCTTTATAATTGTCTTAAGGAGGTTTGAATGTATCGCCTTAAGAGCTAGAGATAAATGACTAGGTAAATTTCCTCCGCTTAGTCATTTAGAGAGATTATGAAAAGGTTTGGCCACCGTAGTAATAATCTCTCAATTTTTAATAACTAGGAGGATGAGAGGAAAATATATGAGTAAAGATAAATTTATAGAACACAAAGATCCA
>Ga0255059_10000255_pt1 | contig 11819 bp, 8 predicted proteins | sample 176RNAGHGlowgp2_FD_183551 | JGI IMG/M metagenome (GOLD analysis project Ga0255059, IMG submission 183551) | Metatranscriptome of sheep rumen microbial communities from Palmerston North, Manawatu-Wanganui, New Zealand - 1766 RNA GHGlow gp2... | ecosystem: Host-associated > Mammals > Digestive...
GCTGTAGTCTGTGTGATCTTGCCTTCCTTAACAAGTGTTGCAAGGTGGAAGTCAAGCGTTTGCATACCTGCCGACTGGCTTGTCTGCATTGTAGAGTTTATCTGGTGAGTTTTATCCTCACGGATCATATTTCTGATAGCATCGTTAACAACAAGAACTTCCAGTGCAGCCATACGTCCGTTACCACTCTTAAGAGGCACAAGACGCTGTGTAACAACGCCCTCAAGAACCATAGCAAGCTGTGTTCTAACCTGCTGTCTTGCATGAGGCGGGAAAGAGTCGATAACACGGTTGATGGTAGATGCAGCACCGATAGTATGCAGTGTTGAGAAAACCAAGTGACCTGTTTCAGCTGCTGTAAGGGCAACCGAAATAGTCTCGTTATCACGCATTTCACCTACGAGGATAACATCGGGGTCCTCACGCAGAGAGCCGCGCAGCGCATTCTCGAATGAAAGAGTATCGGTACCTACTTCACGCTGGTTAACGATACAAAGCTGATGATGATGTACATATTCTATAGGGTCCTCGATAGTGATAACATGCTCACGTCTTGTACGGTTTACCTGGTTGATGATAGCCGCAAGAGTTGTTGATTTACCCGAACCTGTAGGACCTGTTACAAGAACAAGACCTTTTTTAAGACCTGCGAAATGACGTGCAACAGGCGGAAGACCAAGTTCATCAATAGTAAGTATCTTTGAAGGAAGTACACGGAATACACCGCCAAAGCAGCCCTTCTGCTTATAGATATTTGCTCTGTAACGTGTTGCAGTATCATCCTCGTACGCAAAGTCGATCTCACCCATATTTTCAAGATATGAGATCTGGAAATCGGTCAGGATAGAGAACAATATACTCTTTGTTTCATCGGGTGTCATAACGGGATAGTTTTCTATAGCCGTAAGTTCACCGTGAAGACGCATTTTAGGCTGTGTACCAACAGTGATATGAAGGTCACTCGCGCCGGAATCTCTTGCTTTTGAGAGCAAGTCAATCATAGCTTCAATCATTTAAAATTTACCCCCTGATTAATTTTCTTTGTTGGGAAGAAACAAAAAATTGTAAACCCCAAATTTTACTAAAATAATTATTATATTTAATACAATACCGAATATTATACCGAATAAGTCGCTCTGACAAGTTCATCAACAGAAGTTTTGCCGCTTAAAACGTGAGCTTTACAGTCTTCACGCAGCGTGACCATACCTTCGGCAATAGCAGCTTCCTTGATAACGGCTGCATCCTCATTTCTGTTGATCATCGCCTTTATCTTACCGGATACAAGGAATACCTCGTGTATACCCATACGTCCTTTATAACCTGTGTTACCGCATTCGGGACAGCCTTTAGCTCTGTAAAGCTCAACATCATCCGATATTTCAAGGAACTCCTTCTCTGCTTCATCGGGAACATATTTTTCTTTACAATGAACACAAAGCTTCTTAACAAGACGCTGTGCGATAACGCCAACTGTTGAGTCGGCAACCATGTAGGGCTCGATACCCATATCCACAAGACGTCCAACAGCACCGACAGCATCGTTGGTATGGATAGTTGAAAGCACAACGTGACCTGTAATAGCCGCCTTAACAGCTATTTGTGCAGTCTCGTCATCACGGATCTCACCGATCATGATAACATCGGGGTCCTGACGAAGAATAGAACGAAGAGCCGCAGCAAATGTCATGCCTGCTTTTGCGTTAACCTGTACCTGATTAAGACCGTCAAGCTTATACTCAACAGGGTCCTCAACAGTAACTGTATTGATGGTGGAATCGTTTACCTCGGAAAGAACCGAGTAAAGCGTTGTGGACTTACCTGAACCTGTAGGTCCGCAAACAAGGATAATACCGTTGGGAGATTTGATCATACTCTTGAAGAACTTAAGGTTAGTTTCACTCATACCAAGCTGATCGATAGAAAGAACGGTACCGATACCACCCAAAACTCTGATAACGATCTTCTCGCCATAAACGGTGGGAAGAGCGGAAACACGCAGGTCGACCTGTCTGCCTTCCATTTTGTACTCGATACGACCGTCCTGTGGTATACGCTTTTCGGCGATATCCATACCGGACATGATCTTTATACGGGCTGAAAGGTTGTTATGAGCAGCAGCCTTGATCTCCATTTTTTCAACCATCTGACCGTCTATTCTCATACGGATGCGGGTAACATCTTTCTGAGGCTCGATATGAATATCGGAAGTACCTGTCTTGATAGCTGTTTCGATAACATTGTTAACAAACTTAACGATAGGCGCATTGTCGATCTCGCTTTTAAGCTGATCGCCAAGGTCTACCTGTTCCATTTCTTCTGCATCGAATTCCTGGAATTCCTGGTTAACGCTTTCGGAAGCCTCGTTCTGCTCCTCACCCGAATACCAATCGGGGATATGGCTTACAATATCTTCCTGTGTTGCAAGAACAAAACGCACAGGCTTGCCCGATTTAACGCGAATATCATCGGATAAGAAGAAGTTCATAGGGTCTGTTGTCGCAACAACGATACCCTTTTCGTTAACTTCTATGGGCAGTACAGTGTGCAGTTCGCAATAATCACGCTTTAAAAGCGCTGTTGCATTTGAATCGGGCTCTAATTTGCCTATTTCGACATACTCGACCTTCAAGCGGCTGGAAAGAATGCGCATAAGATCCTGCTCCTGCACATAGCCAAGCTCGATAAGTGTGTCGCCAAGCTTTTTACCCTTTTGTTTTTGAATTTTAAGAGCATACTCAAGCTGGTCTACGGTTATAAGACCGTTCATAAGCAAAAGCTTGCCTATGGGTATGTTCTTCTGACCCTGTCCGGGCATTGGCATTCCCATAAAAAATCACTTCCTGTTAATAAATTTTTTATATTTTGGTTTGGGGCGCCGTTGGGCGCCCCTGTTTGTGTTGATTATAAACTCTTTTAATACTGAGAGTCTGTATAAGTGATATCACTGAATGTAACCGTAGGTTCCTCTGCAATGATCATAGAAACATCCATACCCCAAATATCAGTCTTTAACTCTTTGGAGCCATTAGGATTAATTTTCTGATAACCTGCAGTATTATCTACATCAATTGTTGTTCCATCTGACCAAGTAAGTGTTGCTTTAAATCCAAGCCACTTACTTGAAGGGTTATTTACCGTAAATTTAAATTCTGCACCTTGATTTAAATCAGTCGGACTGTGAGCTGTAGTAATAACACTTCCCGATATAGTAGGTTCGGGGTCACGTTCAATAGAGAACAATACCTGACAATGCTTTACAGCACCCGATGTGCCGCTTTCCGAAAACATCTCGGAACTTTCAGTACCGCTCGAAACACTGTTGAACGTCAGCGTTTTTCCGCTTGCCGTTGCCGTACAATACGAAGAACTTTCAATAGTTATCGTCTTACCGGCCGGAATTGATACGGGATAATTGAATGACCACGATTTAGAGCCTGCACTACCCGTATTTACAGCATCGAATACAAGTTTATAAACTATCTTTGTGCTGTCGCGCATTTCTTCACTATATGTAAGGTTCTGGATATCAATATTTGCACCCGCAGATACAACACCGCCTCCAACCTCGGGTTTTTGGAACTTTATGCAGCGCACATAATTCATAACGTTATTTGTAAGACGTGCTTTTGAGTTTGATTTACCCACATTAGGCGACGGAACAGTAGATCCGTTTGCAAGTGGCAGTCCATTCCATGGAACAGCCTCAAGATAGGGCTGCAAAACCGTACCCGGTTCATCATTTCTTGTTGATATCGTGTCACATCCCTGCCTATGAAATTCATTGGGCGTTACGGTCTTATCAAGATAAGTATGCTGCACTATAACATAGTTTGTATTATGGAATGTTATTTCGTTTGAGAATTCCTGAGCGGTAGACCAGAAACATTCGCCATCGGTAAAGGGTTCTTTTGTCGTATTACCTTTCGGTCTATAACCATTCAAAGCCTCATCAAGATACATATTATAATAACCTGTATCCCATTCATTTATAAATCTAAAATATTTAGCGCATGCAGATGCAGTACCAGGGCCGGGATCTTCAGCCGAAGAATACTTAAATCTGTTGTACTTGATATCATCATCTCTGGACCATGCAACAACTTTTATGGTTGCCGTAAGCGCACCGTAAGCCTGAGGTGATGTGTAAGCATCATATGTGCCATTGAACGCACCAAAGCTATTGTTGTTGTAAGCATTAGCGTAGGTTGTTGTGTTCACACGATTACCGCCTGCATCATACAATTCCGTAGGATTTGTACTGATATAGTCGCCCGAAACATCCAATTCCTTGAGTTTATCCGGACGGAAAAGAACAAAAACCTTCTGGCAGTTAAGTGCATCCGTTGTATAAAGTTCAGTCTTGTTGCCTGTTGAACCATCAAGAAGCGTAAGACCGCCCTTTTTACCGCAATATAGATATGAATAACCTGATTCGGGATACAATTCAGGCTCATCTGTATCTACAAGAGACACAAAAGTTGCATTAGCCAAATTTGCTCTGATAAACTGGTTAGTATTAAGTATTACATTATGCTGATCGGACAGTTTGGTTATTGAATTCGCCATTTTATACGTGCTTTGCATAAAACTGAATATGCCGCCCATTATACCGACCAATATTGTAACAGCAATAACAAGTTCCAAAAGGGTGAAGCCTGATTCGTTTTTAATTTTTCTGATCAAAATTCTCCCTCCTTTTAATTTGCTGTTGCATCATTAGGCACTTCAAAGCCAAAATACATTCTGCTGATACCACTGCTCGTTGTTTCGTTATCAATAGGCTTGCATATTGCACATTCAACCTTTGTTCCGCTTATAGGAGTAGCACCGTTGTAAAGCTGAACATCGGCATATCCGACATAGTCTATCTTTTTGCCGCCATGAGCCGAAGCATCCATAAAGTCATCTATCTCGGACTTGGATTTTCCTTCATTAACTTCCAGACTTGCACCGTATGTGTTTCTGTGCTGCACAGCCTGTGCCGGTGTAACGATAGGTCTGAGAGCAGTCTGTTCTATATAACCAACTACTGCTGTTCTTGATTTTACATCGTTATCGTTTCTTACTATTGAAATGTGGGCAGCTGCCGATGCGGTACAAAAGCCCGCACCGACAATAGTTATAAGCGCTGCCGCAATAATAAGTTCTATCAGCGAAAGACCTGCATTATCGGAGAGAATAGTTTTTATGTTTTTTAAATTTTTCATAATAGACGTTACCTCCTTTTAACCTTGGTATACTCCGCCTTCAAAATATCCGTATACTCCATAAACGGCAGCTCTGTGTGTCCACTGCTGATTGCCGCCCGTATAGACGATGTTATCGGAATCTCCGGGATTCTGACCAACTACGAATGACTGTTTGCCGTTCTGAATAGATGTATCGTTAGAATTAAGTTTACCATGTACCTTAGGTGCATTATTACAAGTTATGCCACCTTTACTGTTATCATACGCAGAAACACTGCCCGTGAAAGAGAAATTCGCATAAGGCATTAAGATATATGCAGGAACACAAACATTGCTGCCCGCACCGCCGCCGTTTTTAACAAGTGAACCTGTGCTTGCGGCTCCCGGAGTTTCAGAAAGCGAGAATATATACAAATTAGGAACATAGTCGTAATTTATATAACGTGTTGCTGCTTCGGCTCCTATCTGATAGAAAACAGGTTTAAACTTTTCTTCATTCGTAACATCTTTTCCGTGTGACACAGGGTCGGTCACGGCTTCTATAGCCCATAATGAATTAGTCATACACTGGGGTGCATATCCATCCTCAAGGAAAAATCTAACGCAGCCAGAATGAGAAGCATCATTTATCCATATTTTGCCACCACCCGGGTTAGCTGGATCTCCATAACTAAGACCTTGCTTGAAATATATATCCACTGCATTGCTGCTGTCGGTAGGATTATTGTCACTGTCCAGTGTAGGACCGTTATAAGCCTCAAACATAATTATTGTGTTTATGTTACTGAGAAGCGAGCTCATAGAACAGTCAAAAATCGTATCATCACTTACAGTATAAAGATTTTTTGTTGAGCCATCAACATCGGTAACACTTCTCGGTGAGCCAAGATCGGCAAGACTTCTGACAACGGGTGTCGAAGAGTCGTTAAGGCTATCGGGAAGTACTGTTTTAGGTCTTTCCGTGTTGGGGAATTCCGCATTTATCTCTGCTATGATCTTTTTATAAAGCTTGAAATCGGGGTTTTCGTCGCCGCTTGAGAAGTAAAGCGTAAGATTGTCGGCATTGCCGCCTGCATCTTCACCCTTGGCTGTAAGACCCGAATTGAGAGCTGTAAGAGTACCATTCTTTATATATATGATACCCGAGCTGTTGCCTTTAATTGTTATACTGCTGCTATTTGCACCTGTTATCGTAACATCGCCTTTAACATAAATATCACCGCCAACGATCATTTTACCATTGTTTTCGATCTTTATTGTAAGATCGCCGCCGACATAAAGATCTTTCATGATCTCTACAGTTGCCGAGTTTACTGTGAAATTTGCATCACCCGCAACCATGATCTCACCTGTGTAAAGTCTGTTAAAGCCTGCCTGACCATTATCGTTGAGTTCTGTTGCAACATGAAGATCTCCTTCGTGTGAAACAACTGTGCTGCCATCGGTATCTGTATAAACATCACCGATAGTAAAGCCTGTTGTTGCACCGTTTGTTGTAAATTCGTTGCAATATACCGAACCCGGAACCATACAATCCTGGCCACCGATATTAAACAAGCCCTTTGTTATTATACCACTGCCCGAACCGCTTGTATCCGAACCGATCTTGTTTCTACCTACTTTGAAGTCCACATCCGTAACTGTAACCATTTTACCAAATGACATTGTAGATGAGTCGGTATTTGTGATAGTTATTTTACCGCCGGGAGTATCGTTAAGTATGAAATAAGAACCTTCAAAACCGTTTTCAAGAGTCTTGTTGTAAGAATCCGATGCATAGTCCAGAAGTGTTGTTTCGGGTGCCTGATTAGGCGGGTTTGTGGGCGGTTTTGTACCTCCGCTTGTAAGAGCATACTTATATAATATATAGGAAGCCGTATTAGAACTGCCGGGAGAACCATAGTGACCCGTACAAATGATATTGTATTCATTTGCAGATGTTCTTGGCTTTACCTCTATATCAAAGAATGCATTGTCATAACCTTCTATTTTTCCCCTGACTTTATTAGGGAACTTAGCAATTACTTTTGCAGCAGTGTCAAGGGTCGAGTCCAATTGAACCATACGTTCAAAATAAAGCATGCCTGATTTTGCAACGAGGTAAGCTTCATCAACTCTTGCCGCATCTGCTTCCAATCTGGTAGCCGTACTTACGCTTTCCATAAAGGATGCGCAAAGTATAACGGCTATAAGCATAGCAAGAATCGCAACAACAAATGCACTGCCGCGTTCATCCTTTATTAATTTTTTCAGCATAATATCCTCCCCTTTTTTTACTTGAACAATGCCGAATTACCAACACCCTTGTTAAAGGTATAATCAAAGATATTGTCAGGATTGTCTGACTTATCAGCAGAAAGAAAGCTGTAATTCAATGTGGTGCTCATCTTTGCAGGATCACCGCTCAGGCTTATGGATGTAAGAAGACTTGTTTTGTTAAGTTCTTCCATTGTACCGATAAGCTTTACGATATTTGCATAAGAACCTTCAATACCAACCGAAAGTGTATTGTCGAGAATGCCTGTAACATGCTGCTCGCCTGATGTATCAGCGGCATTTCTTGCTGCCTGTGAAATAGTAATATTATTGATGCTTATTGAATTGGCAGCTGTTTCCTTAACCATGAAAGCATGTAAGTATTCAGGGTCTGTATTGGGGAAACCCTTTGTAAAAAGCTCGGACTTTTCAACTTTAAGTTTTTCTATGTTGTCAATATAAGACTGTTCGGAATCCACAATAGCTTTTTTATCATCGTATTCAATCTGAAGAGCTTCAATATTCTCGTTGTTTGACTTTATCTTGTTCTTGGTGGGATTGATAACCATCATAAACAGAAGATAGTATAACAAGAAGTTGATAACTACCAAAATCAAAATTACTTCTTTATTGCCTAATTTACCCATAATTAATTGCTCGCTCCTTCCTCTGTTCCCTCTGCAGGTGCTTCTTCTGCAGGTGCTTCTTCCTCAACAACAGGAGGAATAAGTTTTACTGTAATTGAAGAGCTGAATTTATCACCCGAACGGCTTACGCCCGTATAGGTAACATCTTCAAAATCTCTGATATAGTAATCTGCGTCGCTTGTAGGATTGGGATTCTGATACTGCGAGTTTCTTAAGCTGTTTGCATAATCTGCAATAGCAAGCTCGGAATCACCTGTACATGAAAGAGATACAGTACCGCCGCCATAGCTGAAACCATTAATAGTAACGCCATTGGGAACACAAGCAGCGATCTTTGCAATATCAGCTGTTGTAAGACGAGGCTGTGTGTTGAAATCTCTTACAGACTGCTTGAATGTATCAATATCTATCTGGAGATTTTCAGCTTCTATCTTATACTGCTCAACTCTTGCAAGAGGTTCTTCAAGAGCAGCAATGTCATCGCTCAATTTACTGATGCGCATTTTCTGTGCTGTTGTTATTGTTGTCAGAATACCGATAATTACAATAGCGATTATTGCAAAAATACCGACGCAGATTTTGAGGACTTTCTCAAAGTCTATCGCAAAGCCGCTTGAATCCTGACCTATAACGGCAAAAAAGTTAATATCACGTTTTAAATTCATAACTCAAACCTCACCTTCTTATAAGACTGCCGGCAGCAGTGATGATCTCCGAAAGGTTTACATCGCCGCTGACCTCAACATTTGATAATGAAAAGATCTTTTCAACCCTTACGCCGAGAACTGTTGAAAGATACTGATCAATACCGCTTATTGAAGCATTGCCGCCGTAAAGATAAATATGATTTACAGGCTTGCCGCCCGGTCTTGATGCAGCGAACTGCATCATCTTGTAAAGTTCTTCGTTTACCTTTGTGAAGATAGGCGAGATCTGCTCTCTTGTGCCCGAAGAGTACATATAATCGTCAAGGTCGTCGTTACCGTTGTAACTGCCTTCGTAACCACCATAGCTTGCATATTCGCTTGCCTGGTCGTCAAGGTAATCGTTGCTTGAATCGTTGCTGCCGTATTCTGCGCTGAGTTCAAGATCTTCGGCAATTGAAAGTGTACGCTTGAAAATGCTGTTGCCTTCAGAGATAAGGTCTATATCCATATATGTACCGCCGAGATCAACAAAAATCATTACCTTGTCTGCAACGGGATCCTGGTTTACAAGAAGCTTGGGATTTGCAAGAAGCTTGTAAACAACATTTCTGTGAGGATCGAAAGTTGCGGGCTTAACATCACCTGTTTTAAGAACGTCCTGATAGGAAACTACCATTTCCTTCGGTGCTGCATAAGCCATGATCTTGTATACCTTATTATAATCCTCGGTCGCTTCACCAAAGATAGTATAATCCGTGAAGTAATCAGCTGTGTTGCCGAATGTTGTTACAACTTCGTTGCGGATAAGTTTACCGAGCTTGGGACCTTTGATAGCAGGTACGGAAACTTCACGCGCAACTATCTCCGAACTTCTTACAACAGCATGACACTGACACTTGCTCATTTCGTTCTTGCCGAAAAGGCCGTTGAGGTAAGGACCGAGGTCCATCTGGCTTTTGATATAGCCGTTTTCCATTGTTGCTTCGGGTGTAGGCTCAATAACTACATCCGTTATTTTAACATTGCCGTTTTTATCGGCTGTACCTCTGACTATTTTTATTGTTTTACTGCCTATATCTATACCGATATGATTGCTTTTTGGTTCTTTTTTAGCCATTTATATATTCATTCCCTTCTTATTAAATAATTATCAAGTCTGACTCTCAACCTGACTGTACATACCGAACATAGGCATCATAATACCGATGATAACAGTACCTACAAGACCGCCCATGACAAGGATCATGATAGGTTCAAGCATAGAAACGAGCTTCTGGATAGCATCATCAGCCTCTGTTTCGTAGAAGTCAGCTGTTTTTTCAAGAACTTCGTCAAGAGAACCCGATTCCTCACCAACACTGACCATAGTGACCATCATGTTGGGGAATAACTGTGTCTTATGCAATGAAGTTGAAAGCGCACCGCCGGCACGTATTTCGTCCATAACCACAGACATACGCTCCGAAACAACCGAGTTGTCCAAAACGTTTGTTGTAAGCTCCAAAGAAGTAAGAAGTGTCATACCACTTGAGAAAACGGAATACATAGTGCTACAGAAGTTTGATGACATAACGACAGCATAAAGCTTGCCAACACCCGGTGTGAACAGTTTTATTCTGTCTATCATACCTCTGACGATACGTGTATTTCTGAATATACCAACAAATATGATCGTACCGATAACGATGATAAGCAAAATATACCATCTATGTACCATAAAGTCCGACGCATCCATAAGAAATCTTGTAAGTGCGGGAAGGTTCTCCTTCTCGCCGAACATACCCATAAGATTAGGGATAACAAATATGAACAAGCCCGATACAACAAGCACACAAACTATCAAAAGGATTATAGGATAGATCATGGCTGACTGCACCTTGCTCTTTATCTTACACTGTTTTTCGTAATGCACTGCCAAACGGTTCATGATAAGGTCGATAGAACCCGACATCTCACCGGCTTCGATCATACTGATCATAAAGTTAGGAAACGCACCTTCTGTAGATGCCAGCGCCTTTGAAAGACTTTTACCTACCTGTACCTGTTCGTAAACCTTCAGCAGAATCTCTTTAAGCTTTTTCTTTTCCTGCTGCTGATAAAGAACGTCGAGGCATTTGATGATCGTGATACCAGAACTGAGCATTGTTGCAAATTGTTTGCACAAAATCGAAAGTTCCTTCATTTTGATCGCGTTTGCATTTGCAAGAGAGCCGGTGTCATCATCTTTGATTTCCTGCACATTAAGCACATATTCGCCTTTTTGCTTTAATGTGGCATTGAATTCTGCCAAACTTGTGGCAAATAATGTACCTTTTACATTTTTACCCTCCGCATCAACTGCGGTATACTTAAACTTTGGCATAATTTCCCCCCTCATTAGAAGATTTATTTTTTACTCGCAATTTATCGCCTTTAGCCCAAGGCATTAATTACTGCTTTTATTTTACCATATTTTTAACAATTTGTACATATTTTTTTGTAATTTTTTTTATAAAAATTTTGAAAAAAATGCCCAAAACTTAAAATAATCGCAGCAGTTCACAAAAAATTTACACAAAATTTACATTTTATTAATTTTTGACCACGATATTTACTATTCTGCCCGGTACATATATTTCTTTAACTATCGTTCCCGAAAGTTTTGAACCGAGTGCTTCTTTTGCAGCGGAAATAACATCATCTTTCGCAGCATCCGCAGCAACACTTATAGTTGCTTTAACTTTGCCGTTTATCTGTACTGCTATCTCGACCGTATCCTCTTTCATCTTTGATTCATCATATGACGGCCACTGCTGTCTGAATACACTTTCTTTTCCTCCGAGTGCCTGCCACATTTCCTCTGCAATATGCGGAGCAAAAGGTGCAAGAAGGATACATACGGTTTCAAGAGACTCCTTGTCAACACCGCCTGCTTCCTTTGCTGCTGCCATAAGCTTATTGGTATATTCCATAAAGCCCGAAACAACAGTATTCATTGTAAGCGCTTCAAGACGGTTCGTTATTTCGTAAACCATCTTATGACGTATTTGTTCAAGTTCCTTTGTTGCGGGTATAGTGCAGTCCTTATTATCGTCAAC
>Ga0255059_10000257_pt1 | contig 11798 bp, 7 predicted proteins | sample 176RNAGHGlowgp2_FD_183551 | JGI IMG/M metagenome (GOLD analysis project Ga0255059, IMG submission 183551) | Metatranscriptome of sheep rumen microbial communities from Palmerston North, Manawatu-Wanganui, New Zealand - 1766 RNA GHGlow gp2... | ecosystem: Host-associated > Mammals > Digestive...
ATAAATTAAACATCTTAATCGGAGGGAAGTCAAGAAAATGTATTTTTGCAGCATTAATTAAAATGGATTAAGAATATGAAAAAAGGAATATTTACACTTGCGTTGCTAATGTCTGTCATAATGCTTAACGCTCAATCAATCAAGTTGTTTTATGCTGGTCAAGCGTTGAATGACAATGACACGATTCTTGAAATTCTTTATGATGATGAGAATGAGATCAACACGTTTGTGGGTTATGAAAATATGACGGGCAGTCCGATAGAGTTCCGTGTGAAAAAGGATGTTCTGCTTCTCAATGAGGAGACGACGGATATCCTGTTCTGCATCGGGGAGTGCTATACGGGTAACCTTTCACAACCTATTTCACTGGGGGCCAATGAAGCAGTTCCGGCAAATGCTATGAATGCGTTCCATGCCACATACACGGGTTGCAAAGACCCTGCGCTGGTCAAATACACTTTTGTCAATGCGCAAAATGAGTCCGACAAAGTTTCATTTTATATCCACTATTCTGTTGGAACTGGCATACACGAGAGAGAAAATCAGCTGTCTCTGCGCGCATATCCTAATCCGGCCGTGAACACTGTGAGTATCGACTATGTCGCTCTGAACAGCCATACCAGCCTGGTGATTAAAAATCTGGCCGGTCGTGAGGTTTTCCGCACCCCTGTCAGTAACACGGGTAAGAAACAAGTGGATGTTTCCAAATTCTCCGCCGGTATGTATTTCTATGGTTTGGAATCTGACGGCAAGATGCTTTGTACCAAGAAGTTGTTGATAAAATAGTTCCTAATCATCTTTGTTGTTTGTCCTTTTAATTAGTGCCATGTTTACGCGGCATTGGCTTTCTGTAACTCAATTCCAATGGGATACTGTTGCACGGCCGAACAGCTGGGTGACGTTGATATTTTGTCTGTTGTTGTTCATTTTCACAATGACATTCCTCACATTCCGTCGAAAGCTGATGCTTATCTTCAGAGCTCTGTTCTCCCAGCGACATTTTTCGCTGTTACAGCGTGAAGGCAAAATCATAGAGGACCGGAGTTCCATTTTTGTCCTTGCTTTTGACTTGATTACCATTACCATAGGCTTGGCGATGTTTTGTCAAACATTTATTCCAGACACCGTCTCCAAGTGGCCGTTTATTGCATACGTCGGTTTGTTTTTGGCATTGTTGCTCGTTGCCTACGTTTTCAAACTGTTATGCGGTGAGGTTTATTCGCGTCTTTTCGACCGTGACAAAGAGCGCATCACCATTAACCAATATAAGTTTATTTTTCTGACAGATATCTCCGTTTTTCTGTTTCCGATGCTCGTCCTCGCGCAGTATTCAGGCTTGCGTCCTGTCTATTATCTGATTGCGGTTGTGTTAGTGATTCTGTTTGTCATTTGGACATACCGTTTGTTGAAAATAAATTCCATGAATGGTCATAGGTTTCAATTTTTTCTCTATTTTTGCACCCTTGAAATTTTACCTTGGGCAGTATTCCTAAAGGTGTTGTTAAATGCTTGATATAAAGTAAAGTAGATACGATATTGTTGAGAATATTAATGCGTTAAAATGAAGATAAAAAACATATTAGTCTCCCAAAATGCTCCGGAGGATATAGAAAGATCCCCATACGCAGAACTGATAAGAAAGTATAGCATCAATGTTGATTTCTATAAGTTTTTCAAGATCAACTGCACCACGGCACTGGATTTTCGTAAAACCCATATCAACATTTTGGACTACAATTCAGTAGTTTTTTCCAGCACGAACACTATTGACAAATTTTTCGAGCTTTGCAAGGAGTTGCGCGTGGAAATGCCGGAATCTATGAGGTATTTTTGCGCCACAGAGCCCATAGCACTCTATCTGCAGAAATATGTCCCTTACCGCAAACGCCGTGTCTTTGCCGCAAAAGATGCCAGACCCAGCAGTTTTTATGATCTTCTCATCCGTAACAAAGAGATGAGCATGTTGATACCTTGCAGCCAAGATGGAATTCCTTCCCAATTGGAACAGGTTCTGGTGGAAAATGAGATCAAATTTGCCCAGGCAGTTGTATTTGTGATTGCTCCTGCAGACTTGGTGCATGATGTCAATATCGAGAAATATGACATGATTGTCTTTTTCAGCCCCAACGGCGTGAAATCCCTACAAGCTAACTTCCCTGATTTCCAACAGGGCGAGCTGGCGTTTGCCGCTCTTGGAACTGCCGCCAAAAACGCAGTAGAGGAGGCTGGCTGGAAGCTTCATGTCATGGCCCCCACCAAGGAACACGCCTCGCTGACTGATGCTTTGGACGCTTTCCTGAAAGAATATGCAGGCCGCAGACGTTAAAACCTCGGTTTTCCCGAAATCGTGCCGCCTGAAATCCTCGTTGCGCATCAAAGAGATCGTGCATCAGCGACTTTTTGTGTTTTCTTTCCCCATCAAGTGCTTTTACAACATAAAACCTGATGACGGCTCAAAAATAGCGGTAGTTGTCTCAAAAAAACGTTTCCCACACGCCACAGACCGTAACCGCGTGAAAAGACTTATGCGCGAAGCTTACCGTCTCAACCGCCATCAGCTGCTTCTGCCTGAAAATTGCGGTCTGGAAATGTGTTGGATGTATGTGGGCGGTGAGATGCCGACTTACAAACAAGTGACGGCAGCCGCAACGTCTATTTTCATGGACCTGCAGAATATTGTTCAGAAGGAGGCCGCCAAATGAAGAGAATACTTCAGTTTTTTCGCTCCTTGGTCTCGAAATTCCTGATAGGGTTGATCAAACTTTACCAAATAACCTTGTCCCCTTTTATTGGAAGAAGTTGTCGTTACACACCAACCTGTTCCAACTATGGCATTGAAGCCATCCAAAAACATGGTCCCCTGAAAGGCTCTTGGCTAACCCTTAAACGGGTGCTTTCCTGTAACCCTTGGGGCGGCAGTGGCTATGACCCCGTTCCGTGAGTCTTAACTCTAACAAAACTATAACTTGAGTTGGTTATAGTTATTGTCATCGTGTCTCATTGTCACGATGCGTGCGCCATAGGAACACGATTCCCATTGCGCTGAGTAGGGTACAGGAGATGATTACGGGGATAGAACCGTGAATGTCAGTGAATTGCAAGTTGTCGGTGTCGATGCCTTTTCCTTGGAGAGTGAAATCCACGAGAATGGAGAGGGCATTGTGCAATACATGGGCCAGGATCGGCAGCCAAAGCGACCGACTCCAGTAGAAAAGGTATCCCAAATAAACCCCTAATGCAAATCTCGGGATAAATCCGTAGAACTGGAAATGCAGGATGCTGAAAATGAAGGCGGTGACAAGAACGCCAACGTGGGGATTTTTGGTCCATCGTGTCATTAGGGGCTGCAAGGCTCCTTGGAAAAGGAATTCTTCACATACGCCGGCTAGCACGGCAAGTACCAGCAAGTTGGAGATCAGATCCCAGGTGCTGCGTCTGCTGGTAAGCATTTCCAGAATATGGTTGGCGGCTTCTTCCATGTCGCGCATGAACTCTGCCACGGCACCTTCCTGGGGCATGATGAATATATTGAATGTTGATAATACACTGACAACAGGTAGCAGCGTGATGGACAGAAGCAACACGATGTTGACCATGGATGTGTTCGGACGGCGGTTGGCTGCATTGTAGTCGAACCACTGGCGGTTTTGGCAGTATGCAAACAGCAGTGCCGGCAGCAGGAAAGTGCCGATTGTGGCAAAAGTCTGGCTGATGCGGATGGCCGTGACCGGATCTGAAGTGTCCAGCATAGATGGTGTGTGGTATATAAGCAATAAAACCAAAGACGACAAGGATGAAAACAACAGCAAACCTCCTGTCGTAAACAAGGCCAGCACAACAAGTTGGATCCAATAGGGTTTCTCTTGCAATTTCATGTCAGGATGTCTTTAAAATGGTGAGACGTTGGACTTCTGTACAATAGTCCAACGTCTCATTATCTAATCCTCTTATTATCGTTTATTTACAATGATCTTCCGAGTGACAGTCTTTCCGTCATCCAATGTTATTCTGACCAAATAATGGCCAGTCGGGAAACGTGTTACATCTATTTGCGTGAATTCCGGTGATTCCGCCTTGGCACTATGGATCAGTTTGCCATCAATACTGAAGACATCCACTTGGCGCATTTGTTCGCCTTGGATGTTTACTTGGGCGCTCGTCGGATTCGGATAGAATGAGAAGGACGGCAGCGTGATATCGTCAACACCATCGTTGTATGCAACATAGAGAGTCAGATGTGTGATACTGTCGCAGCCGTAGATTGTGTAGTGTTGGATTTCGTGATAGAAAGTGCCGCTGTCCGCAGGGGTGATGACTAATCCCTCGTAAGTGTATTCGTGTTCGCGGATGGCGGTGTCGGTCACAAAGACATCGTATGTGGGGTTGAGCTGGAGATGCAGGACAAACACACTGTCGCAGCCGGAAACCGTCGTCAGGCTATCGTAATAGGTTCCTTCCGTGTTGTATTCGTGTCCGCGCCATTCGAAAGGAACGTTTTCACAAGTTTGTGCATCGGTTTCAATCATATAAGACGGTAGCACTTCCAGCATGATGAAAATGGTGCTGTCACAACCTTGGCTGTTGACGGTGGTCCGTTGTTCGTAGAGAATGCTCGGGTGGTCGGTGGGGATGTTGAAACCGTTCAGCGTGTATGTTTCTCCGGCGCAGATGACATCTTGGATGGTAGTGTCGGAGGATTGGCTGATGGTGAGTTGCAAACCGAAGATATCCTGGCATCCGAAAGCGTTGGGGATTGTGTCGAAATAGGTGCCAGCAGAAGTAAGCTGGTGTCCGCGCCACAAATAGGGTAATTCGTTCGTGCAGGCGGTGTCAATGAGCATGGTGTTTGCAGAAGGACTCACGGTAAGATTGAGTGAGAAGATACTGTCGCAACCATTCACGGTGGTCAATGTTTGTTGGTAGTTGCCGCTTTCCGTGAGCAGTTGTCCTCGCCATTCGTAAGGCAGCTCGTTTTCGCACAAAGTGACCGATTCGGTGACTTGATAGCTTGGGCTGACATAGAGAGTGAGCCGGTAGATACTGTCGCAATAAGTTTCAGCCGTCTGAAGGAAAATTTCACGGGTGCCAGCTTCATTGATGGCGAGATTGTTCCAAATGTAGGGTAGGCTGCTGCTGCAGACCGTGACAGTGTCTTCGAAGAGATAGGTCGGATATACGGTGACAGAGACTTGATGGATTTCGTAAGAGCCAATTGCATCGTTGGCGACGGTGTCTCTGTAAATGCCGGTTTGGGAAAGAATCATATTGCGCCATTCAGCTGTCTCACCATCACACAGGAATATCGGGTCGCTCTCAATCACTTGAACGTCATAAACCACGAGGTTCAGGCTGTAGATGCTGTCGCAGCCATTTGCGGTGGTCAAGGAATCGAAATAGATACCGGATTGGCTGATTTCAACGCCGTGCCACGTATAAGGCAGGTCTAAGCTGCTGACACTATGGTCCTCATTAAACATATATGTCGGATACTCGTGCAAAATAAAGGTGACAATACTGTCGCAGAGGCCTTCGCGTGGGAAGGCTACTTCGTAGGTTCCCACTTCTTCGAAGAGATTTCCTTCAAAGTTGACCGGGAAATCGCCGGGACAGGCATATTGCTCCACAGCCTCGGTGCCGTGTGCAGAAGGTAATACCGTGAATAAAACTGTAATTATGCTGTCGCAAGACGTGCTGGCATTCAGATGGACATCATATTCGCCAGAGACGGTTAAAGATGTGGTTCCGTATAGGAACGGCAGGGTCTCCTCGCAAACCGTGACCGTATCATAGCCATGGTATGTGGGGTTGACGTTAAGCGTAAGGTGAGTGATGGTGACACAGTTGTCAATGTCGGTTTCGGTGATGTCATAGTATCCAGCTTCTGTGAAGGTTTCATTCAGATAGGTAAAAGGAAATTCATTGTCGCAGATGGTGATGGAAGCGTCTTGCTCAGTGTTGGGGATGACAAATAACTGCAGATTCCAAACACTGTCGCAACCATTGACACTCTGGAGGTTGATGGTGTAGTTGCCGGGCTCGTTGAATGTGTGCCCTTCACAGAACACGTATGGCAGTGCACCTGCACAGACGTTTACAGTAGTGTCATTTTCGAAGGAAGTGCTCACTTGCAGGTGCAGATGAATCAAGCTGTCACAGCCGTGGGCAGCCTGAATGTGGATGTCATAGTCGCCAGCTTCGGAATAACTGAAATACTCGTTGTTGTTCCAAAGGAATGGGAGGTCAATGTCACATACATTGACGACAGTGTCGATAGTGTCGGGCAGGTTCACAGTCATGTACAAAGTCACGATGCTGTCGCAGCCGTTGATGGTGCTCAGATTCTGCACGTAGGTGAATTCACCGGGCTCCGTTGCATTCACTTCGAAACCGTTCTCTGCATAGGATTCTCCGATGCAAAGCGAGGCATTCAGAGTGGTTTCAGCTGGCTGGCGAACCAAAAGGTGAAGAACTGTGATGCTGTCGCAGTCGTGTATGTCATAGTCGTATTGATAATAGTAGTCACTTTCTGTAGGATGATAGATGTCAAATCCATGATCGTGGAAAGAAATATTGTAACAAGTGTAGGCGGTGATAGTGTCAATGCTTTCAGGGAAAACTGTCAACTGAAGAGTGATGATGCTGTCACATCCCGCAGCAGATTGCAAATTTACAGTATAAGTGCCTGATTCTGAAAGTGTCTGGTCAAAGAAGTCATAAGTGTCATCGTGACAGATTGATTGCTCAATTACAGTGTTGAAAACAGGATTGACGGTGAGAAGAAGGGTAGTGACGCTGTCATATCCGTGAATGTCGGTGTCGAGATGGGTCAGCGTATATTCACCTGCTTGTGTGAAGATTGTGTCAAAGCCATTCGATGTGTAGGGGGTGCCGGCGCAAACTTCATCTTGGATAACCGCATCCTGACTTTGGTAGATGGTCAGATGGAGGTTGATGATACTGTCGCAACCATTCACAGTAGTGTATTGCTGGGTGTAATCTCCGGATTCATAATATGTTTCCGAATTTAAGGTGTATTCTTCAAAGGCGGAAACAACAAGATTTTCGTGGTAGGCGGGGTTGATGGTCAAATGCAAGGTTATGATAGAATCACAACCGAACATGTTCGTATAGGTTTGGTTATATGTCCCGGATTGAGTGTAAGTTGTACCATACCACTCATATTGCCCACAAGCTACGGCATAGACATGCGTTTGGTCTATAGGAGTGATGGTCAGGTTAAGGGTGACCACACTGTCACAGCCGTTAGCAGCCGTGAAAGTGTTGGTGTAGATACCAGCCTCGGTGTAAATGCTGTCGCCCCAGATGTATTGGCCGCAGGAGTTGATGCTGATTTCATTCGTGATTTGAGGTCTCACGAACAGATGCAGGGTAACCACACTGTCACAACCGGTGGAAGAAAGGGTGTTAACAGTGATATTGGTTTCTCCCGGTGTGACAAAGACTTGGTCGATGTTGTAGTTTTGGTAACGTGAGTTTTGGCAAGTGGTGTCATAGATGTTTTGTGGGGCGTAGTTCTCGTTGATAGTCACGGTCAATGGGGAGAGATCACTTTCGCAAGTGGTGAAGTCATTGAAGAGGCTGACGTAGAAGGTGCTGGTCTCATTGACGGTGGTGTTGTAGTGGTTGCTTTCGGAAAGGAGGTTCTCGTTTTGGTCATACCAGCGGTATTGCATATTGCTGGAAGATACGTAATTGGCGAGGTCTGTGGTGAGAGGACCGCAGTTTGAGACCGGGTTGGTCTGAGGCTTGGTGGGCGGTATGTTCACGGTGGCTACAGCTGGGACACGCTGACTTTTACACCCAGTGCTGGAGTTGTAGCTTTGTACGTAGAAAGTGGAACTGGCCACAATGGTTCTGGTAAAATCGAGACCTATGTAAATGGGACTATTGGTGTATTGGTTGGAATACCACCGACAAGTGTTTGCGGTTTCATCTACAACTGCGTTGAAGGTTACGGGGCCGCTTCCACAACGAACGACGGGTGACACTTCAGGCTCCGTTGGTATCGGGTTGATGGTGATGTGCATTGGGATCCGGTCGCTCTCACAGCCAGTGTTGGCATTGTAGCTGGATGCATAGATGGTGGTGCTTTCAGAAAATGAGTACTGGAAGTTGTTGGAGGTCATGAAGGGATCGGCATCGGTTGACGAAGCATACCAGCGGCAGATAGTGCCGTTGGCGCCGGCAGAGCCGTTCAAGGAGACGTTTTCTTCACCACAGTGAGTGATATTGGATGGGGATATGTTCGGAAGGCTGGGCTGCGGATTGACAACGAGGGTCAAGGTGATAGTACTGTCGCAACCAGCGGCAGTGGTGGTTGTGATAACGGAAGTTCCTGCTGACGTGAAAGTCATTCCGCCGTAATGGTATGGCAATTGGTTACTGCAAATGGTGATTGTCTTGGCGATATTGACAGCATTGAGAACGGTAAGATGGATGGTGACCGTGCTGTCGCAACCGGAGGCTGTGGTGAAGCTTTTGACGATGTTTTGGGAAGCATTGTATGTCTGGCCATCCCAGACGAACTCTCCGCACACGGTGGTGTCGATGGTAGAATTGAACGATTCGTTGATTTGCAGGTGCAAAGTCACAATGCTGTCACAACCGTGAACGGTTTGCATCGTGTCGGTGTAAGTGCCGCTCTGAGTGTATGTTCTGCCGTTCCACACGTAAGCTTCGCAGGTGTTGATGTTGACATTGCCATAATGGATTTGGTCAACCGTTGCGGTCACATCGACAGGGGCGCTCTCGCAGAGTGTTTCAGGGTCAAATGCGGATGCTTTGAAAATGGTGGTTGCAGCGATGTTGGTGGTGTAGGAGAGGCCTTCGGACAGGAAATTGTTGTCGGCATCGAACCATTTAACGGACAGACCGCCGGCGTCAGCGACGAGAGTGATTTCTCCGGGGGCACAAAGCGGTTCGCAGCTCACTGTCGGTACTGTCGGAAGTGGATTCTTGATGATGTTGATGGTTACAGGGTCGCTTTCGCAATCGCTATTATAGGCTGTGGCATAATAAATGGTTGTGCTGCTGATGTTTCTCACTTGGTAAGTGTTGCCTTGACCTTTGTAGTTCATGTCGCTGTCGTACCATTTCACATTGGTTCCGATAGCGGAAGTGGCACTAAGTATTACATTGATGGTGCTGTTGGAACACACGGGGTCGGGTTCGGTCACAACAGGAGGTTGCGGCTTTTGATTGACGGTGACGGTTAGTGGAGAAAGGTTGCTTTGGCAGTTATTCTCGTTGGTGGCCGCTGCGTAGTAGGTCGTTGTCTCTGTGATATGTTGTGTGGGAGATATGGGGCTCTCACCTTGTGCGTCAGAATACCATTGGACAGGATTGCTCGATGTAGCTGTCAGCGTGATGTCTCCTTCACCGCATTGTGAGAAGCTGAAGACGGTCGGGGCGGCGGGCATGGGGTAGATGCTTGCCGTCACGGGCACTCTGTTGGACACACATCCCGTTGAGTTTTGGGCGCTCACATAGTAGGTGTTGGATACGGAGAGGGTAGGGGTGGTGTAGGTGTCGCCTGTGGCGAGGACTTCCTGAGAGGTGCTGCTGGCATACCAGTAGCAGCTTGTACCTGCCACTGAGGTGGCCGATAAGGTCACGGAACCGGCGCCACAGTGGGAAGCGGGTGTCACGGTTGGTGGAGTGGGAGCGCTGGTTGTGGCCAATGTGTGTGTGTGGCTGCTTTCACAGCCATTGAGGGATGCGGTGACGGAGTAGAATCCGCCATGGGCTGCAACCACGGTATTGCATGTCGCCCCTGTTGACCATGAGAAATTAACGCCCGGCAAGTTGCTCGAAGCGACAAGGGTGGCAGGATTGTTGCCGCAGATGAGGGAAGGACCGCTAATGCTGACTGTGGGGGTGGGCTTACCTTGTACGGTAATTGAGGCTGTGCCGGAGCAACCGCCGCTTGTGCTACCGGTGACAGTGTAGATACCGCCTGTTGTAATGGTCAGGGTTGATCCTGTAGCGGAACCATTGTTCCATACGTAATTGGTTGACCCTGAGGCGGTCAAGATGTTCTCTGTGCCGTTGCAGATGACTGTCGGACCTTGGATAGTTATAGTAGGAGCAGCTTGAACGGTGACGGAAAACGAACTTGTCTTGGAACAACCAGCGCTGGATGTCCCTGTGACAGAATAAGTTCCTCCGTTAGACACATTGATGGATGCGGTTGTGGCTCCTGTGGACCAGCTGTAGGAGTATGCACCGCTGGCTATCAGGTTGGTGTTGGTGCCTTCGCAAATAATGCTGGTGCCGGTAATGTTCACATCGGGTATGGGGTTGATGGTTACGTACGCGGTCGCATAGGCGGTGCAGCCACCCTCATTGGAGGCTGTCACCATGTAGTTGCCGCTTGTGGTGGGGTGGATGGTGGCATTGGTGCCCATGCCGTTGCTCCAGGTGTAGTTGTCGGCTCCGGAGGCGGTTACAGTGACTGGATCCCCTTCGCAGACGGTGTACACACCATTGGGACTGTTTAGTGACAACGATACCCCTGGATGTGCATTGATGAAATTGATGGTGTAAACGTAGGTGGACGAGTCATTGTGCATGACGGTGATTGTGGCCCTGGGGTCAGCGATAGTGGCTTGTGTCACTGAAATGTTTAGTATAAGTGAGGATTTTGCGGTGGCGCTGATTTTCGGGATATCATTCTCGCTGTGGTAGCAAATCCAGTCTGGATAAGTGTAAGTGATTGCGCCACTGTTGACCGTCTTTTCGTGGGTGAGGTATTCGTGGCGGTTGAAGAAATTCTTGATAGTGGTGTCTTCCACTCCATTGATTTTCAGAGAGGCCAAACTTTTGTCATAGATGCAATAAATTGCGTCAATCGCCAAACTGTCGTTCAAACCGACATTGCCGCGCTTGTTAGTGCTGATTGAAGCAAGCGCATAGTAAGGCTGTTGGGTGTTTTCCAATGTGGGAGTGGAAATGGGTTGGTTGTTTGGCTTCCAGTAACGGAATTTGAAAGCAAACCTTTTCCACTCCGATTTGTAAACACCATTGACAGGGGTTGTCGCCGGATTGGTCATTTCGCAATAAGCATTGGCTATTTTCCCTTCTTGAGCGGTGCCGGCGGTGTGGCTAGTGACATCCCTGAAATCCACATCGCCGTGGAGGTGAACTCTCATCATGGCAGTGGGTTCCTCGTTTTGCATAAAACTGAACCTGGCCCACATGGAAATGGAATCAGGCCGGCCGGAAAAAGTCCATTTGCAGGATCCGTTTCGTTGGGTGTAAATGTAGTTGGCGGAACTAGATAAGTTCTCCGAACCGAGAACTGATTTGCCAGTGGTAATCAACCCGTTTACGGCCCTTTCAACTCTTTCCACAGTATATAGTTGGCAGGCAAAACCGGAACCGTTATACCCGGTCACTTTCGCATGGTGGTTGTCGAATCCGCCAGCTGCGTCCACCATGTCGCACGTGGTGGAACCTAACAGACAAGCTGTGTTGCTGAAGGAATACCAGAAGATAGGAGGCGGCATGTTGCTGCTCGCTCCCCAAAGTTCAAAATTGTTGTTGGGTAATTGGTAATGGGTGTTTTGTCCATGCATTACAATTGTTGTCAGCAGCAGCAGGACAACCAGATAGCTGCCGTAAGGAGTTTTATCCTTGAGGGCGTGGACCTCATAGTCCTTGCCCCCGCCATGGAGGAGGGATGGGATACTGTCCTCAACGAAGTCTATGATGCGGGGATACCGGTCATCATAATGGACCGTTCCGTAAATGTCGGAAACCATAACCTTTTTCTTTCA
>Ga0255059_10000268_pt1 | contig 11660 bp, 2 predicted proteins | sample 176RNAGHGlowgp2_FD_183551 | JGI IMG/M metagenome (GOLD analysis project Ga0255059, IMG submission 183551) | Metatranscriptome of sheep rumen microbial communities from Palmerston North, Manawatu-Wanganui, New Zealand - 1766 RNA GHGlow gp2... | ecosystem: Host-associated > Mammals > Digestive...
AACTCGGTTACTGCACCCTTTTTTCGGGGAAAGCGGTCGGCCGGGTTATAAACGGACTGCAAAAAACCGTTGGTAATGCTTCGCTTGTGCTCGATTGTGCGGCGAACGACGTTGGCAAAGGGAAACAGGGAAACCGGTCGCGGCGAGCTCCCCTTTCGGTTACCAGAAGCCGGTCGGGGGTGGATTTTACCCGCGGAATCAAGCAGTTCACAGTCAAACAAGGAGGTAAGTAAATGAAAAAATCACTTCGCATTCTTTCTCTCATCCTCTCTGTCGTAATGATTATGGGTTCTATGTCACTCATCGCCAACGCTTATACTATGAACAATGGCAGAGCGACTTACAGAACTCAGGACGGTACCGGCGGACTTGTTTTCGACGATACGAACGATCCCGTTTACGACGTTCACCAGTATGCCACAATGGCACTGGATGAGATTGACCGTATGCTTCTGGCGGCTAACCTCGGCACTCTCGATATTTATATCGGAACTCTCGAGCTTGAAAGTGTTGACGGAGCCATCGCAAGTGTAAGGTCACTTTACAACAGCGTCAGTTCACTCCTTAATGTCGGCGTTCTCGGCGATGCCAGCTTGCTTGACATTTCGGCTATTCAGACAACAGCCAGAGGCAACGGCGATATCACCGTTCTCTGGGATGCTCTTAACCTTATCGGCGACCTTAACCCGATTCTCAGACTTTATGTCAACGGCACAATCAACTTAGGCGCCGTACAGCCCATCATCAAGGATTATGTCTTCAATGTAAGAGAACTTGTTATCGGTCTTCTTTACGGTTTAACCGATATGGAAGAGGATTACGATTACATGGAGAGCAGAACCATTCCTGCGAAGTATCAGGGCGCCAACACAGGCCTTATCTTCCTTCAGGATGTTCTCAACACCCTTGTTATAGGCGAATGGAAAAAGCTTGATGATTTGTTCTACAATGAAAACAACAAATCTTCAAATGTTGTATTCTCGGAGTATGAATTCCACATCGGATCGGCTTCAGGCGCGATCGCTACGGAAACAACTCCCAATACAAGCTCATATGACTATTACGGATTTGTTCATCCCGACCGCTGGGTAACCTTCGGCCTCGGTGATGCCATCCGCGTAGCCAACAACGCAGCGGCTCCCGAACCTTCATTCACTAAGGTTGATTTCAGAACCAATACACCTGTCTATGATTTCGTAGAGCCCGTTCTTCTTCATGCATACAACAACATTCTCGTTCCCGTTCTCAACAGAATCACAAAGAACTGGATCCGTGAGAAGGCCGGATATGTATTTGATGAAAAATATACAACATTATATAAGAAAGACCTTCCCGAATGGAGAAATTCCGATTTCACCGTAGGCTCAACGGCATATAATGCCTGCTTCGATCAGAACGGAGAGCCCGTAATCAACCCCGATTATGACTATCTCTATCCCGGCGTCAAGCCGACTGAAACCGAAGGCGAGGAAGGTTCAGAAACCACTGAAGCCATCTTCAAGATTTTTGATGAACAGAACTTCAAGTTCCCCAAATATATCCTTACAAGCGGACATCTTTTCATCGATGACCTCAACCGTAACGTAATCAATGTCGCGAGAAAATGTCTCAAGGCAACTGTTACTCTCAACGGCAACGCGGTTACCGATGCAAACTACAATCCCACTGACGGACAGATTTACACCTTTACATGGACCGATCCCGATGATTCGAGCCACACCGAAAGCTTCAACGCTACTTACGGTTCAAACAATCTGCTCCTCAACAACGTCTGCAACGCTCTCAAGTTTGTCATCAACGTAACCGGCGAAGAGTTCTTCTCCGATGTCCTTATCAACAAGGGCCAGGTCAAGAACAGAACCCAGGTTAACGCTCTGACCAACCAGCAGCTTCTTGCTTACGTTATCAGATCCGTCATCAACGCGAATGTTGATTATATGTGGATTCCCGAAAACGAGAATACACAGACCATCATCGGCGCAGCGTTTGAAGCGGTAGTTCAGCTTGCATATCAGGATCTTCCCGGATTCACATATACCAGACCTGCGAATCCCACTGTTGAGAATATGGTTACCAAGGGCCTCGCAATCCTTATGGATATCGCGGCATATAAACTCAACAACAACATGGATACAGTTCCTCAGACAAACGGAACCGGAAGCCGTATAACCAATAACGGCTCAACCAACAACACCGGTATGCTTCCCATACTCGGAGACAGCGGCTCTTATGCTACAAACGTACTTAAGATCGCTGCATGGGCAATCTCCAAGTGGGTTAACACATCCTATACCGGCACTAACACCAACCCCGGCGGAACAGCGTATAATGAGGTTCTTAATATCCCCGCTGTTAACTTTGCTAAATATAACAACGGCGGTTCAACCCTTACCGAGGACGCAGTCTGGAGCGACCTTGATTATGTAATTAATTCCATACTTCCCATCAAGTATGTTGCCGGCGCATCACAGGATCATCCCGACAACAGACCCTGGCTCCACAACGATATCTCAAATCCGGCTTCCGGCCTTGTTATCAAGTCGTTCATCTTCGATACGGTCGTTTATCCCATCGTAGAGAATCTTGACGCCGAGCCGCTTCTCAAGCTGTTACAGAGAAACACAGCAGGCGCATTTGCTTATGATTCCATTCAGGTTATCGTTGTTGATACAGTTCACAGAATATTTGACCTTCTCTTCCCCAATGTATTTGACAACACAGTCAATACACTTGACGGATTCATTAACAACTCCGCTCTCGCGGGAATGGTAAGCGACCTTGCCATCACTCTTTCCTCGACAAGATCTTCAGCTTACTATTCAAACTATCAGACAGTTAACGGCAGCACAATTTACGGTAAAGGTAAAGTCATTGCCGAGTTTGCGCTTCCCATCGTATGTATGATTCTCGGTCTTTCCGATACACAGGAGTTCGGTCAGCTCGAAAACTACATTCCCGATGTTCTTCCCTCATCACCCAACAGCGCCGATTTCTATATCGCCAACGCTTCAAGCGGTGTTAACACCAGCTATATTGATGAGGACGGCAACCGTCAGGTAGATAAACTTTATACCTATAAGATTACAGCTCACTCCGTAAGCGTTATCGCCGGTCCTTCCGGTAATGTTACATACACCGGTATTGTTGATAACTCAACAACACTTACCGCAGGTGAATCAATACCCTGTACAATTTCCGGCTTCTCAGACGGACAGATTCTTCAGATTATCACAAGATACAAAGTATTTGATGAAACAGGCGCCGCTCTCGGTACCGAGCTTCAGAACACAGCTTATACTCTTATCAGCACGAGCGCTGAAGCTGATGATGAAAGACTTGCTTCCACATCTCTCAGCGGATCCGATGTACTCCAGGCTCCCACCGACGTATTCATTTCCGGCGGACTTTCATCACTCAACAACTTCACATTCCGTATTAAGGATGACAAGGCCGCATCGAATCTTACCGTTAACAGTGTTACGATTTCGAGCGCTCCCGGCAATCCTTCCGGATTCTTCAAGAATACACAGTGGCTCAGCAAATCAACAGATCCCGACGATATCAACGTTTCAATGAACGGTAAAGAAGCAACCTATGTTATCTCCCCGTTCGTCGTTGATGAAAAGGCCGGCAGATCCGAGCGTATTTACGAAGAAGATAAAGACGGCAACCTTGTTCTTGACGAGTGCGATATGCCGACATGGACCGGCAGCTACAAAGCTCCCGAATCCGGCAACTACTATGTCAGTGAAGGTGAATACACAATCACCACTTCATTCGGCGGCTCCAAGAATGTTACCGTACAAACAAAAGTTCATATTTTCAATAACTTCAATCTTCCTTCATTGCTCGGTAACGCAATAGCGGCTAACCGTTCATCACTTACTCTTGACTCCACAGGTCAGGGCATGTGGTCAACATATTCAACCGCTCTTATCAATGCTATCTCACTTGACCGTCAGTACAGCAGAAAGGGTGCCACATTCACCGCTTTCACAAGTGCTTCCGGTTATGAAAACAAGTTTGAGAAGTGCTACAGAGAACTCTACACTCAGATAGAGGCCATCAAGGAGCATGAACTCAACGCGGGCGCGGCCGCCCTCTTCAGCGCTGTTAACAGCACATGGGGCTACGATTTCACTCGCGCATCCGGCACATACACAGACGGTAAGACCTCCATTACAGCGTATTACCGTGATTACAAAGAATACTATGAGAACGGTTATCCGTATAAGCGCCCGGCAAACTATGTCGGCGTGACATACGATGTATTCAAGGATGCTGTCAACAGAGCCAACAGCCTCATTGACAGAGAATACAAGTATATCGGATACACTCCCGAAGATTTCGAAAAACTCAAGACTGCTGAAAAGACAGCCGCTATCGAAGCGTATCAGAAGGCAGTCGCCGACGTCGGTTCCATCAGCTCCGTTGACTCGGCAATCGCGATTCATATGCTTAACCTCCAGAGCTCCAGACTTATTTCCCTCGGTGTCGGCAGCAGAACCAAGCTTGTCGCTGCTTACTCACTTTACGGAACCATCACCGAGAAGGGCACATATTCAGGCGCTTCCTGGAAAGCATACACAAACGCAAAGACATTCGCAAACTCAGTCAAGGGCAACAGCTCCGCGACTCCCGAAATGATCAAGAGAGCCATGAACGAGCTTATCAAAGCCTGGAAGCATCTTGAAATCGGCGCGGATTATGATGCTGCCAAGAATACACTCAGCACAATGAAGGCATTCCTTCATGACGAATGCAACAGCTGGGGTCTTACAGGCGGTCAGCTTAACGGTGCCATCAAGGTTGATGACGCTGCTCAGCAGACGATTTACACCGTTGATTCATTCAGCGCATTCCTCGAAGCCCTCAGAGCGCTTGAAATCATAGTTGCTACCGAAGGTACTGACGATGAACTCGGCGCGGGCGATCAGGACAGAATCGACAGCGCTGTTGAGGAAGTCAACAAGGCCAAGGCTGCTCTTGTAGATTACTCCAGCGGCGGAACAGAACTCGTTGTTGAAGCCAACCCGGATTACGCAGGTTATTCATACATGTATCTGTATAAGAACCATGCGACAATCTATCCCAACGATTTTGAAAATGGAGGCCTCCTCACAGATGTCGGTTATGATACCGTCAGAATGGAAGGCGATTTCATGGATGTTCCGCTTGACGGCGCTATCTTCGGTATTGAAGAAGGATTCACGGATGAAACATTCCTTCTCTACGATCCGGCTCCCATTACCATTCAGAACGCGTATGCCGAAGTTACCATGTCTCCGGCCGGCAGATACGGCACAGGTTCATTCCTTGTAATAAAAGAAGCAGCAGATGGACCGATTGAACAGCTTTATCTTATCGTTCTTCGCGGCGATGCCAACGGAGACGGCGAGATCACTTCAACCGATAAAGCGTATATGTCCAACTATATCAACAGTGTTGAAGGATTCCAGTATGACTGGAGTATGGGTGAAGACGACTATATCTTACTCGCGCTTGACCTTGACGGTTCCGGATGGGCTGACACCATCGACGTTCCGTTCTATAGTCCCATAGTCTCCGGTGTTTCCGACCTCAAGCAGGATGTCGGCGGTCTCTATGACGGAGAATTTATGGAATAATCTTTCCCGGCAATCAAACAATATATCCGGGCAGGTTCGCCTGCCCGGGACATCCGAAAAAAGGAGGATAAAAAATGACGAACTTTAAACGCGCAGTCAGCATTTTCCTTTCTGTAATTATGGCGTTCAGCATGTTCAGCGTTCTCGGAACGGTAGCAAGTGCCAATACCACTCTTCCCGTTCCCAACGAGCTTGAAAACAATGCTGTCAACGGTTACTACCATTGGGAAGATCCGTTTGATGCCACAAAAGAATACAGAGTCAAATCTTATGCCGAACTTGCCGGCTACGTTAACGGCGAAGGCTACAACTACGGCGGATTCACCTACGGCGGAAGCCAGGGTACTTTTGCCCTTGAGAGTGGAGCTAATCCCTGGGTTTATTTCGGACTTGAATTCTACGAAGTATGCCCCGACGGCACTACACCCGATTTTACAGACTTAGATGGAAACAACTGGGTTCTTACCGACCATAAGGTTGCGCCCGGTGATACACTTCTTTATAAGTTGTATATTAAATCAAATGTAGGTCTTCCTTCATATATCGTTGACCTTCAGTTTGACAGAAACTTCTTTGATATCGTTCCCGACCAGTATAAGAGCGGCCTTGGCTATGATTACGCAAAGGACCACTACAAAAACTTTGGTAAAACAGTAGTCGGCACAAAAGACGGTCTTTACAATACAGGTTATCCTCAGGGTAAAGTAATCGGAAGCGCTGAGTGGACTGTCGGTAAAGTAAGTACTACCCATGACGCTATTGTCAACGGTAAAATGGAAAACACCATAACAATGGGTCCCGCATATATGCTTGTATCTCCGTATAACGGATCTGTTAAGAATCTTGATCCCGCACCGTTGCTTAATACCATCAGATTTGAGTGGGATATCGCCAGAATTATTGCCGCGGAGTGCGATGCTCTCTACGGTGTTCCCAATTTCAGCAGCGATGATTATCTGGTGTACAACACGGTTAAAGTCAGAACTACCGAGGAACCCTACATGGTTGGCACCGAAAATCAAGGCACAGTCAACTATGTTTCTCAGGGCACTGTCGGTCATGTCGGCTTTGAAGAAGGATATACAACCTTCTATAAAACACAGTACAGGGCCTGTGTCACCAAGGCAGCCATAGGCGATGGTAATACCGCCGGTGCTGCTATGAACAGAGCCAACGTAGTTAACTCAACTACAGGTTGTACCGTTGCTCTTCCGGCAATGAGTTATGATACCTTCCATACAGAAGATATGAACCATATCTTCGTTATTGATGTTCCCGGTTCGGGCTTCAACGCTAATTTCTTTGAAACAGAAAACGGCAATGAATACACAGACCTTGCCATGACAGGCGCGACCACATTCAATCTTCCCGCGGCACCGACAAGACCGAATTACACATTCGCAGGTTGGTCCGACGGCACAACTACTTACAACGCAGGCGCTGAAGTAACCATCTCCGCAGACACAAACTTCTTCGCAGTATGGACTGCAAGCGGCTATGATGTATCCTTCTATGACGCTCAGGGCGGCAATGAGTACACAGATCTCAAGCTGACAAATGTCAACGGAAGCATTAATCTTCCCGCTGCTCAGACAAAGCCCGGCTTCCGCTTCGACAAGTGGAGCGACGGCACCAACGAGTATGAAGCAGGCGCATCGGTAACTATTTCCGCCGCGACAAGCTTCTTCGCAACATGGAAACAGCTTTACACAGCAACATTCTATGATAATAACACCGCAGTCGGCACGGCACAGCAGTTTGCCGCAGGCGACTCAATTGACTCAATCACATTCCCCGAGCTTGCCGCTCAGGAAGGTTATACACTTTCGTGGTCTTCAAGCCCCGAAGTTACAACCGTAATGCCCGCGTCTGATGTTGTATTCACCGCAGTATGGACTGCCGGCGAATCAGCAATCAACTTTGACGCTCAGGGCGGCGACCCCGTTGCTTCTATCACCGGTTCAGTCGGTGATCCCGTAAACGCAACACTTCCCGTTGCAACAAGAACCGGCTACACATTTGACGGTTGGTATGTTTCCACCGCAGATGATGCCGCTGAGTTCACACTTCCCGCAGTATTCCCCGCATCACCCGTAATAGCTTACGCTAAATGGACCGCAAACACCTACAATGCCACATTCAAGATTCAGACAGGCGTTGACGGCAATAACGAACCCATTTATGAAGATTACGAAACTGTTCCGACAGTATTCGGCGAAACTGTTGTCGCTCCCGCTCTTCCGACAACCGAAGGTTATACCTTCTCTGCCTGGCAGGCGGCACCCGGATACACTGCCGGTATGACAATGGATTCCGAGAACAAGGTATTCGTTTCTGTCAGAACAGCGAATCAGTATAACATCACATTCTATAATAAAGCAGGCAGCTACATTGACTTCAGCCCCGCAAGACAGGCTTACGGTTCTGTCCTTCAGGCACCCGCAGCACCCGTTATCACCGGTGAGACATTCATCGGATGGAGAGCGGACGATGCAGGAAACACCCTGATTGCCGCTGCCGATATCGGAACAGCGACAGTTCCCGCGAGAGACACTGCTTACACAGCTGTATATTCATCAGTTCAGTATAACCTGTCCTACTACATTGACGGTATCACAGATCCCGTTCATGTTGACCAGTATTTCTACAATGCTCCGATCACAGGTTATGATTATCAGGCACCTCAGGGATATCAGTTCGACGGTTGGAGAGATTTACCGAACGTAATGCCCGAGGGCAATGTTTCAGTCCACGGTTCAATTTCGCCCATCAGCTATACAGTTAATTACTATAAGCAGGAAGGCGATACCACTCCGTACGCGACATTCAACTGCAACTATAACGATCCTGTTCCCGAGCCGGATACAGATCCCACTCTTCCCGGTAAATCATTCGCAGGTTGGGATAATATCTACACCGCAGTTGACGATGATATCGATATCTACGGTATCTGGAACGATCATTCCTACAGCTTCACCCTGACTTACGGTATGTATGATACAGCGACCCATACTCTTGATCCTGAAGCAACTGAAGAAGAAGGCCGCGCAGTTACATACGGCGAGCAGCTGACTGAAGAAGACTTCAGCACAGACGCCATCATCCCCGGCTTCTCATTTGTATGGAAGTATAACGGCGAGACAGTTACATTCCCGTTCACTGTTCCCGCATTTGATGATGACGGCGCAGTTCTCGAGTTCAAAGCTGATTATACTATCAACAGCTATACACTTACCTATCAGATCAATGACATTGATAACAACACAACTGACGTTGACGAAACCGTTACTCTTGAGTATGACGCGGAAATCACTTATAAAGCTGCTCCTTCACAGACCGGTTATGATTACTCTGACTGGGCACTCGAAGGCGGCGGACAGCTTCCCGCAAGAATGCCCGCAGGCAATCTTGTAGTTATCAGTGAAAAGAACGCACACCTCTACACCGACACATGGATTGACCCGTATGCTCCTGAAGGAAGTCAGGTAGTTCATACCCAGCAGGTAGCTTACGGCGCAGCAATTCCGACAGTCGCAATTCCCACTCATGAAGGATATTCCAACCTTCGTTGGACTCCGCAGGCAACAACTCAGGAAGCAGCAGACATGACCTTCACTCTCAGAGCGAACGCTTCACCTGCTGACTATAAGATTGAGAAGTACCTGCAGAATGTGGCTCTTGACGATTACGAGCTTATCGGCACAACAACAGTCGGCAGCTCAACAGGCGAGCTTGTATCACTTTCACAGGCAGACCAGAGAGAAACCGGCTTCACATTCAACACCGAGCTTTCAGTTACCTCCGGTTATGTAACCGGCGACGGCAACTTCACACTTAAAGCATACTTCGATCGTAACTCCTATGTTTTGACCCAGGTTGACAATGCGGGCTCCAATGACACCAGCATTGTTTACGGTGCAAGCGTTCCCACACTCACCGCGGCAGAAAAAGAAGGACACGATTTCGACAAGTGGACATGGTCCAGAACCGGCGGATCAACACTCTCTGTTGCTCCCACCACCATGCCTGCCTATGCAGTTACCGCAACCGCAAGCTACACAGTCAAGAGCTATGAATTCAAAGTATTTGTTGACGGTGTACAGCAGGGTTCAACCCAGATGATCAAGTACGGTAACGCTCTTCCCAGTGTTGCCACTCCCACTCAGACAGGTTATGACTTCAGCGGTTGGAAGACTGACGACACTTATGCGACAGACTTCGACTTCACACAGACCATGCCTGCACAGAATGTATCTGTTTACGGCCGGTTCACACCTCACGTTTATACATATACATTCAATGATGAAAACGGCAATTTAGTCGATACGATCGAAGCGGTTTACGGCGCTGATATCACAAATGATATTCCCGAGATTCCCGCGAAGACCGGTTATGATGCAATTTCATGGACTCCCGCAGTTGGCACAACAATGGGAGCAGCCGACAAGACATTTACACCGATTTATCAGGTTCAGAAGTTCAATGTTAACTTCTATGTTGACGGCGCACTTTACAAGCAGACCAAGAACGTTGCATACGGCACAGCTGTTGCTGACATCGCTCTTCCTGCTGATCCCGTAAAGACCGGTTACACATTCACAGGCTGGACCGGATTACCCGAGGTTTCCATGCCCGCAAATGATGTTGACGTAACAGCCGGCTTCACAGTTAACTCCTATGACGCAGTATTCTACGCAGTTGACGGTGACGCTGAAGCGTACACAACAATTTCCAATGTTGAGTTCGGTACAACCTTCGAGGTTCCCGAGTGCACAGTTGAAAGAGATCTCTATATCTTCAGCGGCTGGACAGACGGAACAAACACCTATGAAGCAGGCGCAACCGTTACGATGGATACCGAAGGCAAGACCTTCACAGGTGTCTGGGCACAGGATACAAGCCAGTGCCGTATCGAGAGCGTTGAGCCCACAAACAATGATCCTTATTACTATCAGGGTCTCAGAAAGTACACAATCACTCTTAAAGAGGGATTTGAAGCTGAAGTTATCAAGGTTACCTATGTAAAGGATAACAATACTGTTTATAATACCGGCTTCTCCAAGCTCACATTCATCTATAATGACTGCGAGCCCGGCACCGCAGGTGTTGAAAGCATCGATATGATAAACGGCAAAGAAGTATGGGTAGTCTGGATGACATTGCCTGAAGGAAACAACAGATTCACAGCTTACATTGAGAATGAAACCGAAGGTATCTTCGAGACCGCCGAAAGCGGATACAAGTTCTCCGTAACCTATGATGATAAGGCTCCCTCAGTTATTGCACAGGAATTCAAATCCATCACAATCGACGGTAATGCTGCAGTCCGCGGCGATGTCCTTACATGGACAGTTGATACCTCAACAAATGTTGAGTGGCTCAAGTTTATCGGCAGATACACAAGCAACGGCGTCGATAAAGAACTCATCACTTACTACAAGGCAACCAACTATAAGGATGCCACAGGTGAAGGCGTAGTAACAGTAAGCGACAACGGCGATACCAGAACATGGATTATCCCGATGCACTTCAACTATGCTACCAACGAAGATGTAATTGTTGAGACCTGGCAGGTTGACTACAAGCTTGATAAGGAATCAGTATGGTACACAGGCCATGAGGGCACTGAGGTTACAGTCGGTAAGACAGAAGCACTTGTCAATCCGTCACAGACCACCTATGATCCTTACACACTTGTAAGCGCAACCGCAGACGGTACTGCAACTGTCGGCGAAAGAAAGCCGATCACAGTTGTCACAACAGACGATTGTACAAAGATCCGTATCACTTACAAGAACGCAGCCGGCGCTTCCAAGGCGGCAACATTCCAGACCACATCCAAGAGCAATGTTTCATATGCGGATGACGGAAACGGTCTGAGAACATGGACAATCAACTTCAAGTTCGCGGCTCCCGCAGCTGACAACGAATTTGTAATTGAGACACGCGGTCTTGAGTTTGGTACTGAAAACGGTACAACCACCATTACCGTAAGTGTTGCCTGATAACAGCAGGATAACACCCGATTAAAAC